>ERZ773155.486-NODE-486-length-35667-cov-11.796164_pt1 | contig 35667 bp, 23 predicted proteins | sample MGYA00511262_ERZ773155 | MGnify/ENA primary metagenome ERZ773155 (study PRJEB29015, sample SAMEA2737828) | human gut metagenome | biome: human gut; feature: human-associated habitat; material: faeces | place: China | collected 2012 ... | reverse complement strand
GAGGATTTCTTTCTTCATCACACCTTCGCGAACGGTTGCCATCTGCGGGCGGTGTTCGGGGTTGACGATGGTTGCCACGATGTTACCACCGAAGGCGGGGCGAATCTGATACAACAGGTTTTCATACGTTACGCCTGCTTTCTTGTCTTCGTGCTCGCCGATTTCCAGTGAAGTACAGTCGGCAGTCAGTCCGCTGGTCAGTGCGGAAGAAACGCGCGGACCAAGGTCGCGACCGATAACGGTGGCACCCATAAGGCAGATTTGCGGCTTTTCTTCCTTGAACAGGTTGATGAGTACGGAAGAGTGGGGCAGTGAAGTATAGGGGAACAAGCCCGGAGCGTCGAAGATGTGAAGACGGTCGACGCCGAAAGGCAATACTTGTTTTTCGATACCTGCAAGGTTAGTACCGGCAACCACGGCTTCCAGTTGGCAGCCCAGTTGATTAGCTAACTTGCGTCCTTTGGTAAGGAGTTCGAGACTTACTTCGGCAACTATGGTGCCTTCAATCTCACAATATACAAATACGTTATTCATAACTTTTAGTTTTTAGCTACTAGCTACGGGCTACAAGTGCTATTCAGTATAATGGCGCAGCAACTTGTAGCTTGTCGCTTGTTGCTCGTAGCTTAGCCAATCGTATGATTGGCGAGTAGTTCAACAATAAGATCTTCTACATCCTGGTCGCTTCCGGTCAGCGTGCGGCTTTCCTTGGCTTGGAAGGAGATGTTCTGAATGGCTTTCACTTTGGTGGGCGAGCCGCTGAGGCCGCATTGTTCCAGGTCGCCGTTGACGTCGGCCACACTCCATTCGGTGATGTTCAGATAAGGGTACTTCTCGTAGAGGTCGGCGTATGGCAGGACAGCGCCTTCTTTGGTGATGGCGGCTTTCTCCTGTGCACCGAGGGCGCGTTTGTACTTCTGTACCAGTTTGGCGTTGCGCGGACGGCAGGGTGCTGCGCTTCCGTTTACGGTGATGACGATGGGCAGCGGGCCTTCTACGGTTTCCACGCCTCCGTCGATATGACGTTTCACAACCACGCGTCCGGTGGTCTTTTCAACGTTCAGGATTTCTTCGGCGTACGTAATCTGCGTCAGACCGAGTTTTTCGGCAACCTGCGGGCCTACCTGGGCTGTGTCGCCGTCGATGGCCTGGCGTCCGCCGATGATGATGTCATACTCGCCTATCTTCTTGATGGCAGTGGCAAGGGCATACGAAGTGGCAAGGGTATCTGCACCGGCAAAAGCACGGTCGGTCAACAGATAACCATTGTCGGCGCCGCGGAACAGTCCTTCACGAATTACTTCGGCTGCGCGTCCCGGTCCCATCGTAAGGATGGTTACGGTGGAGCCCGGATGTGCATCTTTCAGTCGGAGGGCTTGCTCAAGGGCGTTCAAGTCTTCGGGGTTGAAGATGGCGGGGAGTGCCGCGCGGTTAATGGTACCGTCGGCTTTCATGGCATCTTTCCCAACGTTGCGTGTGTCGGGAACTTGTTTAGCCAATACTACGATTTTCAAACTCATGTTATTAATATTTAGTATTAGTATTTTTCAATATGTCAGCGCCGGGAATAGGAGTAGGAGGTCATAAAGTCCAGCTACTGAAATTGTCCGGTTAACTAATTATCAGCGTGCAAAATTAGTCAAACTGTTTGTTCTGACAAGAAATGAGGGCAAAAAATGCACATACGGGGAAGTTTTGAGCAAAAGAAAGAGCATCAGAAGAGGGGGATTGCTCTATGAAAGTACAGAAAATACAGTATTGTGCACTTGAGAAATATACATTCCCGTAGGAGAGAATTACAAGGATAAGTTTACGGAATATATTAATAGCAGGATGATGAAATGAGATTAGTGATTAGAGGTTAGTGATAAGTGATAAGTGATTAGTAGCTGCGCTATTACACCGCATGGTACTAATCACTTATCACTAACCTCTAATCACTTATTTAATTCCCAGCTTCTTCAACAGCGCCTTGGGCACTGCATCTTTATGTACCAGAACATTGATAGTCTTGTAAGCAACGAAAGGCTTGGAAGCATACCAAGTGCCTTTGTACTTGTTGTTGGTACCCCAGGAGTTTTTCACCATATAGTATTCTTTGCCGTTCTGATCTTTGGCGATGCCGTAGATAAGCATACCGTGGTCATCGGTGGTTTCCCAATTGTCGAATGCAGTCTGGCGCATTTCCTGAGTAACGGTGATTTCCGGCAACGGACGGGAAGTCAGTTCTTTGCGCTTGTCGGCAGCAGTAAGACCTGTCCAGCGTGCCATGTCAGAACCTGTGAGTTCGGCACCACGGTCAGCATCGGGCATTACGGCGATACCGTCACGGGTGAAACCGCTTTCGCTGACGTCGCTACCCCAGGCTACGGTGTAACCGTTATTAACGGCATTGTCGATAACAGACATGAATTCCATCAAAGGCAGGTTGTAAGAAAGACCATTGCGCCAGTTGTCCTGGATTTCGATGTTCATCTGGGTGTAGAACGGATGGTGAGTGAATGAAGTCAGAGATACATAATCATCCGGATTGATGCCGAGAGATTCGGCAAAAGTCTTCGGAGTATATTCTTTACCCTGGTAAGTGAAAGTTTCGGGACATTTGCCGAGGTAAGTGTCATAGATAGCAGATAAACCTTGCTTCCATACCGGAGTCAGTTTGGTCAGTTTGCCTTTAGCAATAGCGTTTACGTAAGCACCGGCCACTGCATCCAGTTCATTGTGTACCGGCAGCGTGTCACCGTACATGATGCCCGGCATAGCTTCCTGCGGAACAAGACCGTAGTTTCTCAGGCAGAACATGATGTCGTAGAAGCTTCCGCCGGGTGAGAAAGAACTGTCGCCGTGATAGCGTACATAGTTCACGCCGCGGTCTACCATTGTGTGGTGCACTACAAACATTTCTGATAAATCATACTCTCCCTTGCCCATGCGCAGCAGTTCGCTTTCGAGGAAACCAAGTGCCGAGAAGCTCCAGCAAGTGCTCGAACGGTTTTGGTTTTTAACAGACGTAATCGGGTTTTCTTTGACGGTGGTGAAGATAAAGCCTTCTTCCGCCTTCGGAGTGTCTTGTGCTGACACATTGAAACTTAATAAGCCTAAAGTGGCAATAAGTATTGACTTTTTCATCATGATTAAATTGATTTTAATTGATTGTTACTGGCACAAAGATAGGGAGATTTCGGAAACAAAAGCTATCTTTGGAGCGTTAATTCAGATAATTATGGAGAAAAAGATACATATCAACCCAAAAACAGGATTGGTTCTTGAAGGTGGCGGCATGCGCGGAGTGTTTACTTGCGGCGTGCTGGACAGCTTTATGGACCGTGGCATCCGCTTCCCCTATACTATCGGAGTGAGCGCCGGAGCCTGTAACGGACTTTCTTACATGTCCGGTCAGCGCGGCCGCGCCAAGTACAGTAACATTGATTTGCTGGAGAAGTACCAGTATATCGGTCTGAAATATTTGTTGAAGAAACGTAATATCATGGACTTCGACCTGCTGTTTCAGGAGTTCCCCGAGCATATTCTGCCTTATGACTACGAGTCCTATTTCAGTTCTCCGGAACGTTATGAAATGGTCACTACGAACTGTGTGACGGGCGAGGCGAACTATTTTGAGGAAAAGCAGGATAAAGGCCGGGTGATTGACATTGTGCGTGCTTCAAGCAGCCTTCCGTTTGTATGCCCCATTGCTTATGTGGACGATGTGCCGATGCTCGACGGGGGCATTGTGGACAGCATCCCCCTGATGCGTGCCCGGAATGAGGGTTTCACGCATAATGTGGTGGTGCTTACCCGCAACCGTGGATACCGCAAGGAAGCGAAGGACATACACATTCCCTCTTTCCTCTACCGTAAATACCCGAAGATGCGTGAGGCGTTAAGTTGCCGTTGCCGTGTGTACAATGAACAACTGGAGATGGTGGAGCGCATGGAAGAGGCGGGAGAAATAACTGTAATCCGTCCACAGAAACCTGTAATGGTAGACCGCATCGAACGGGATATTCAGAAGCTGACTGATTTGTATGAGGAAGGCTATGCGTGCGCGGCGAAGTATGATTTTCAGTGATTAATTAAGATATTGTAAACGCATTGCCAAATAATGATTGCCATAAAGTGGCAATCATTATTCGGCAATGCGCTTCTTTATTCATATCTTTGTCGGACTACAAACTTTAGGAGGTCTGATATGAACAATCCATTTGTAACCAACGGTTATGTTTCTCCGAAGTTTTTCTGCGATCGGGAAACAGAGACTAATTCATAAGCGTACGAAAATTACACAAAACATAATGCTTCCCCGGCATTCGTAAGTTCAGTGCCGGATTGAATGAGATTCAGTATACGACTGAATAGGGTTCAGTCGTATACTCATCCCTATTCAGTCGTATACTGATTATACCCCCTCTCAGAATATATTCCAGACGGTCTTCGGGGAAATATATAACGAAGGTAAAAATTAGCTACGTTTCTCCGTTTAGTAATAGCTGACCTTCACGTTGCTGACTTCCACACTTCCCGAGTAGCTGTTAACAGACCACGGATTCTTCTGCATCCCATAAATGCGGTTCGTATAAGCCACATTGTCATTGATGTAAACCACACAAATCGAGTTGTCCGTGCAGATTGTTACATGATATACATTGTCGGAAGGAGTGGGGAACAGATAACCGTCTATTCCGTCAATGAAACCTTTGCCTTCATCTCCCTCTTCCTCAAAGTTAATCTTCCGCTTGTTATTGTTATCTTCCGGGTTCACCACAATAGTGTAGTACTTTTTAGAGTCAGTGCCACGCACCAGAGAAATACCGAATCTATCCGCATTACTTGCCGTCTTTACGGTAAACGAAATCTTGTTGCATATGTTCAGACGGTTGAAAAGTATATACGCATTGTCCGTCAACGTGTAGCCACCGTTACTTTCAGATACCCCGTTACTCTTTTCCATGACCTTCACGTCAGAATCGGTTGTATATTTCCGGCTGATACCTTCTATCAGTCCCAAAGACAGTGTTCCGTCTTCATGCTGGATGATTTTGTGCGCAACCAGACTGCCTGCCCATTCCGGTTCGTTGGGAGAAGCGCCGACTGCGGTGTTGTCGTTGCCCGAGCGGGTGGGACACCATCCCCAGATATACCGGTTGGTACCGTCCGAAGCTGTCTTTCCGGCATAGAAACCGCGGGAGTCGAGGAAACCTTCGTGGTCATCGGGCCAGATGCCGGCATCATTTGCTGTGGTGGCTTTCAGCTCGTCGAGGGTGCGTCCTTTGAAGTATTGCACCTTGCGTACGGCCGCATGCATTTCCGAATAAACCAGATACCACCAGTCGCCCATTTTGAAGACGTCGGGACATTCATAGAAACGGTCCCACATCATGGTCATGAATACACCGGCGTGTTCCCAGGTTTTCATATCCGCAGAGGTGTATTCCGCCAGTACGCCTTTGCCGTTCTTCACGGTAGAAACGAGCATGTGATACTTCCCGTCTTCTCCCTCAAATACAAAGGGGTCGCGGAAATCGTTCTTGCTGTATCCGTCAGTGTCACCTTTCAGATAGAAAGTGCGGTTCTTGGTCCACGTTTTGAAGTCGGGGGAAGTGGCGTACATTACGACCTGTCCGTTCTGGGATGAAGTGGGCTGATACTTGTTGCCTGTATAGAAGGTATAGTACAAACCGTCCGAAGGATTATAAATAGTGCTTCCCGTTCCGATGGCTGCATCCTGTTCCGCCAGTCCGCCGCAGGAAATCAGTTCGCCCATAGAGGTGTATGAGGCGGCATCTTGGGTACTTACCGCCCATATAGGGTGGTAAGTGCCTGCCTGGTTCGGGCGGTATTCCTGTAGATACATGATTTTGAAATCCCCTGCCTGCGCATCGTAAAATGGCATCGGGTCGCCTACATAACCCACATAAGGTTTGTAGTATGTATCGAAATTCATTGCGTCCGTCGAAGCAAAGTAAGTGGCTGTCCCGTTCCAGTCCTTTTGAGTCAGAACCGGATCATTGTCATCGTTGCAACTGCTGAAGGAAGTGACCATCATTGCAGCCAATGTAAGTGAATATATCATTGTTTTCATATATTAGTTTTTTATTTACCCGTTAAATAGTTGATTGCATTCTCTGTCAGTCTGCCCACATTGCCGTGGTACTTATCTGCCGAAGCGTCTACTCCGTAAGCATACCAGTCATAGCATCCCGAACCGATACATATAATTCCGCCTCTGGTGCCATCTGCCGGATATTCCCATGCCACGATGGCTCCGTCGCCGCCATAACCCAGGTCGATGCCGCCATGGTTGGTACGCCATACTTCATTCGTAGCATAGCCGCCCCAATCGGAACCGATGTGCCATTGTGCCGTGCTGTTGGTTGTCCGGTAGCCGGCATCGAAGGTGTAGACCTTGTCCGTTTCGCCACTGTTCATTATCAGGTTCTGATAGAGTGGGTGAGACTCGTGTCCCTGGATGAAGAAGTTCCAGGCGCCACCGGTTATTTCACCGCTTTCTTCCGATTGTCCCCAGCAGTTGTTCGGGTTGTTGCCGTCCAGAGTAGCACCCAATTTGGCAGCATAATAGGTAGCGTAGCGGGTGAGCAGCAGGTTCATACCGTTGTTATACAGTTCCTTCATCTTTACCAGTGCGCTGACTGCCGCAGGAGCTGCATTATCAAATTTATCCATATTGTCGATACCGCCGTCTATGTGCAGGTGCCACCACATGAGTTCGCATTCGCTCAGGTCAACCCGTCCTGCCTGCACATCGGCAAAGGAGATGTACTGTGCGTTGGCAACATTGTTCAGCATCCAGGTGGCCGCCTCTTTCTCTTCCGGGTTCAGTTCATCCAGCGTTGCTGCCAAGCCTACATATACGGCACTTGGAGCATCGGTAGGGATAACCGTAACCGTATAAACGGCAGTTGCGGTATTATACGAAACAGTGAATTCCACAGGGTTGGTAAAGTCGACCGCCTGACCGGATGCCGGCATAACTACCGCTCCTGCCGAAGTGGTGATTACAGGAACCAGGTTTCTTACATCCACCGTACTGGGGATGCGCACGGTGATGGTGCGTTTGCTTTGGTCAATCACTCCGGCGTATGCATCATTCAGCTTGAATGAAAGAATTTTGGCTTCATCATGCTTGATGTTGACCGTATAATCCAGAAAAACATCTCCGTTGGTGACTTTTACCACCTGCGGGAACGAGAAGTTCAGCACATCGCCCGCCTTCACCGAAGCTACGGCGCCTTCGGACACTTCAATACCCGTGACTTTCATTGCATCCGTGTCATACACCTCAGGAACTGCTACGGTTATGGTCTTGTTTGTCCGGTCGATTGCCCCTGCATAATTCTCATCCAGTTCAAAGGCGGTCAGCCATGTGTCGCCGTCCAGTTGAAGGTTGGATTTATTGTCATCGCTGCATCCCGGGAGGGTGAACACCAGTGCAGTGCCCAGGAAAAGCGTATTTAGTTTATTCAATATTGATTTCATGATATTCTTGTTTTTAAAAGGTTACCAGTTACCGCAATTCTGTGAATAGTTTCCATTGCTGGCGCTCATCTGTGCAAACGGAATGGGCAGATATTCATTCTTGTTTTTGGTGAATGACGCATTGGTGTAGATGGTGCAGTCGGCAGCTTCTTCGGCATAGAACTTGTTCAACACTTCTGCTGCTTCCCCCCATCTCACGAGGTCGAAGAAACGTTCCGATTCCAAAGCCAGCTCTACACGGCGTTCAAACTTCAGCAATTTCAGGGCATCCGCCTGCGAGTAACTTCCCGTATAGGGCTGCACGTTGAAGCGTACACCATATTCCATTTCGTAGTCGGCAATGGCTGCCGTGCTTTGTTTGGCACGGTTGCGCACTTCGTTTATCAGGTCGATGGCTTCGCTGGTGCGTCCGTCGTTCAGTTGGATTAATGCTTCGGCACGCATCAACAGTACGTCCGAGTAGCGCAGAACGATGCGGTTCATCGGAGAACCCCACCAGGAACCCTTAATCAGGTAACCGCCATCAGGGTCTACATTGTGTTTCAGGGTGACATAGTAGCCATAAAGTCCGTTGCTGCGGCTCCAGGTAGTCGATTCGTCCATCATATACTTCTTATTGAACTCATACGGGAATCCGGGCATACCTACCGTGAGGAAAAGGCGCGGGTCGGCATAATCGGACTGTGAATTGTAATCACGGCTGTTGAAAGCATCCAGCAGCGGGTATCCGTTGGCGTCTGTCCTGAATGCGTTCACCAGATTCTGGCTGGGTTTGTAGAAGTCGCAACCGCCATCGGTGACACCCGGAATATTGGGAACAATCAAACCGTAGGACCAGTTACAGTTACCGTTTTTGGTACCGTCGTTCATGGAGTATTGCATGGCCCACAGAGATTCAACGCCATTCTCGTACTGAGGTTCCGGACGGAAGTTATTCTGAAAGTCAGATTCCAGTCCGTAGCCGCCTGCCGACATGATGGATTTGTCCGTGTACTGCACCACTTTCACCAGGTCTTCCGTGCTGATACTCGTCACTTCGTGGTTGTCCGCATTGTCTTGGTGATAAGCTTTATAGAGATAAGTCTTAGCCAGATAAGCTGCCGCGGCGGCTTTGGCAGGACGTCCCTTGTCGGCCTGCTTCACGGGGAGGTTGTCATAGGCGAACTGAAAATCATCGGCAATCTGCTGCCAGCCTTCGTCGTTGCTATAGGTAGTATTGGAAAGGTAATTGTATTCTTCCGGCGACAGGTTGGCATCATTGGCAAACGGAATCTTCTTGTACAGACGTTTCAGGAGGAAGTGTCCGTGGGCACGCAGGAATCTCATTTCGGCAATGCGCTGTTGTTTCAGTGAATAGGTGCTTTCGTCCACTTGCTCCAGAAGTTGCAGGGAGGTGTTGACGCGTGAGATACAGTTGTACAGGCGTTGCCACATGTCGCTGATGTTCCATGCCGTAGTCATGATGCCCTGCGAGATGTCCAGTGCATGGAATACGTCACCGTCTTCCGTACCGTTTCCACCTTTGTAAGCATCGTCCGAGCGTACGTCGTAGTTCCACATGGAGAAAGAAGAGTTGATATCTTCGGCGGTAATCCACACGGCATAGGCGGAGATTACCAGATTGTCGATGTAAGCCGGGTCCTTCAGTTGTTCATCGCTGATGGTTCCCTGGGGGAGCTGGTCTTCCAGAAAATCTGTGCAACTGCCGCACATCAGGGAAAGACCTAAAACTGCTGTATATATTAATTTTCTCATAAGTAATTGATTTATTGATTTAGAAACCTACATTAACGCCGAAAGTCAGATTCATCGGGATAGGATAACCATAGTTGGCATTCTCCGGGTCTACTCCGGTAAACTCCTTGCTCTTGATGGTCAGCAAGTTCTGGGCACTTACATAGAAGCGCAGACGGTCCATTTTCAGCTTTTGGGAGAAGGCTTTCGGAACATTGTAACCTATCTGTATATTGCGCAGTTTCAGGAACGAGCCATTCTCTACGAAATAAGTTGAAACACGTTTTTCATTGTTTATATCGCTGCGCGACAGTGCCGGAATATCAGAATTCGGGTTAGTCGGAGACCAGGCATCGAGTACCCGTTTACCCTTATTCAGAAAACCGATGTTGAGGCCGCTCCAAAGGTCTGTTTCTTTTTTCAGGTCACTGATTACGTCTACTCCCTGAACGCCTTGCCAGAACATGGTGAGGTCGAAGTTCTTGTATTCAAGATAGATATTCAGACCATAGCTGAATGCAGGCGTCGGGTCGTATATCCACTTCTGGTCTTTCTCGTTGATGATGCCGTTATTGTCCAGGTCGCGCCAGCGGATACGTCCCACTCCGGCACCTTCCTGGGTGGCATGGTTATCGACTTCCTCTTGCGATTTGAAGATGCCGTCGGCCACGTAACCCACCTGCGAACCGTTGGCATGGCCGATAACGCTCTGTACGCCATTACCGCCGAAAGTACCGTTGGCTGCTACGGTGGCGGGTAGTTTGGTGATTTCATTCCGGTAGGTGGAGACGTTGGCATTCAGGTCATATTTCAATCCGAATGAAGTCTGGTTGCGATAACCGAGGTTGAGCTCCACACCCATGTTTTTCATCTCTCCGGCATTGATCCATTGGTTGCTACCTTCGCCCATGGCTGCGATACCTGCCATTTGCACCAGGATGTCCGTTGTCTTTTTGTAGAACCAGTCGAACGAACCGTACAGGCTTTGTTTGAATAGGGAAAAGTCGATACCCAGATTTGTCTGTGTGGTTGTTTCCCATTTGATGTTGTCATTACCGATTTGGTTGCGCTTGAAACCGGATTGAAGAATGCTTCCGCCATTGGTTCCGGCAATGTCGTAAGAAGTGCCGTAACTCTGACCGCCTGATTCCGTCACACCGTAGTTGGGAACGTAAATCGTGTGGCGGGCGATGTTGGAGATTTCCTGGTTACCGGTCTGTCCCCATGAACCGCGGATTTTCAAATCGTCTATCCAGGTGAGGTCCTGCATGAACTTCTCACGGTTCAGGCGCCATCCCAACGACACGGAAGGGAAAGTGGCGTAGCGGTTGTTCTTGCCGAAGCGTGAAGAACCGTCACGGCGAACCGTTACAGAGAACAGATATTTATCATCATATGTATAGTTCAGTTTTCCGAAGAAGGAAACCAGCGAATAACCTTCACCGGCACCGTAAGCCTGGGCAGTGCCCGAACCGGCATCCGGCCACATATAGTCGGGAGTCAGGATGGCATAATCCTCTTTATAACCGGAGAAGTGAATATCATCTTCACGGTTCAGCTCCATACCGATCATGGCATCACCACGGTGCTTGCCGATTTCCAGGTTATAGGTAGCAATGGCATTCCACATCCATTTCGTCCAGTGCTCCTGCTTGGCTTCCACGGCATTCTTGTCATTTGCCACGTTGCCTTCGGTAATCGGGTAAGTGAAGATGCGTTGCGATTTCTGTGCATAGTCCAGTCCGAATGTGGAACGTACATTGAATCCTTTGAAGGGATTCAGGTTGATGTAGGCGTCACCGAACATACGCCAGTAAGTATAGCGGTTGTCGGAGTTACGTTCCAAGCGTGCCACCGGGTTTTCACGGTCGGGGTAACCGCCCACCGGACCTGCATATTCTCCGTTGATGTCACGCACCGGCAGTGAAGGGTTGAACTGCAATACATTTTGCAGGAACCCGCCCGGTGCCTGTACTTCCGAAGTGCGGTTCAAGGTGAAATGCTCTCCCACAGTCAGCACTTTGCCAATCAGATTATAACTGGAGTTCATGCGGGCGGAGAAACGTTCAAAGTCACTGTCTTTGATGATACCCAGATTTTTATAATATCCCAGAGAGAAGAAAGAGGAGCCTTTCTCCGAACCGTTGCTTACGGAAACATTGTATTGCTGGATTACACCTGTGCGTGTCGTTTCATCAAACCAGTCCGTGTCGGCAGCCGGCACCGTATTGGCAGAGTCCAGATACTTGGACATGCTGATGCCGTTGAGTTGGGGATAACCGTTGGAGTCATACCCCCAGTTATATTTATAACCCAGTGCATTGGTATTGGGGTCCTGTCCTTCGTTCACGTAAGCCTGCCACATGGCGCGGCCATATTCTTCTGCATTCAGCACTTCCATCTTATTGGTGTACATGGAAGCGGCGACGGATGCGTCGAAGTTGATTTTTACCTGTCCTTCTTTACCCTTCTTTGTGGTGATGATGATGACACCGTTTGCAGCGCGCGAACCGTAGATGGAGGCTGAGGCGGCATCTTTCAGTACTTGGATGGATTCGATGTCGTTGCCGTTCAGTTCGTGCATACCCGACTTGGTGGGCACACCGTCTATAATATAAAGAGGATCATTGTTGTTCAGGGTTCCTATACCGCGGATGCGTACCGTGGTGTTTCCGCTGGGATTACCGTCGGCTGTGATGTTCATACCGGGCACGCGTCCCTGCAAAGCCTTTATCGGGTTGTTTTCGTTCTGTTTGGCAATTTCGTCCATGCTGACTACGGAGATGGCTCCGGTCAGGTCGGCCTTGCGTTGAGTGGTGTAGCCGGTAACTACAATTTCCTGTAGCATTTCAGACTCTTCTTCCAGGGTGATGTTCAGTGAAGTTTGCGCTTTCACGTTTACGGTCTTGAAGCCTATATAAGAAATAGTAAGCTCTGCACCCTGGGCTACGGATAATGTAAATTCGCCGTCGATATTAGTTATGGTGCCGTTAGCGGTCTGATTGGTTTCTATTACTGTTGCACCGATGATTGGCTCCCCATCGGTTTTAGAAACCACCTTTCCTTGTACGGTCAGGCTTTGCGCCTGTGCAAGCGTGCACATCAGAAGAAATAGTGCAAATAGAAGTGATTTTTTTATGCCTTCCATGTTTTTAGATTTTAATTTAATAGTTTACTTTGTTTGTAATCGCAATGGATTACCTCTCAAAACCGGCTTTCCCGAGTCATGTTTTGATGTTGCAAAGAAAGGGGATTTTCGGGAAAGAAGCTGTAATTTATGTTTCGGATGCTGGTAAATTTGATACAGAATTGATAAGTAATGAAGCAAATGCTAAAGCAGTACTATCTTAATTCTCCTCCTCCTGGGAGGAGGGGAGTTAAGATAGTCCGCCTAATTAATTGAGATACTCAGTAAATCATCATTTCATTCATAACCGCTCCAAAAATGAACTAATCTTGCCTCAATCTCCCCTCTGGTATCAATTTTGTTAGTTTATGAAACATAAATGGCAGCTTCTTTCCCCGAAAACCCCTTCCTTTGCAAAGTGCTTTCCCGGGCAACCAATTATTAACTGTTTTTTTAATACCAAGAAACATCATGAATCTAAAAAACTATTTGTTAACAGCACGGTGGACTTTCGCCTTTATAATAGGTACTGTATGGTCTGTTTTCTCGTGCCAGGCTATTAATCCTCCTTTCGTGATTAAACATTTAGGCGACGGACAGAGCATTGTCCAGATTGAGAATCAAAAGAAATTCCTGTTGCTTCCCGTAGAAGAAACTTCTCCGGAAGCTAAACTCTATATGATTGCGAATAATGACGTAGTGCGCAACATGAACGTCCGTCTGGCTATCAATAAAGTAGATTATTTTGTTCCGGTGGATCTTTCCGGATTTGATAATCAATCACTCTCCTTTAATTTCCAGCTCATCCCCGACACGGCCATCTGCTGGAATGAGATGAAACTTTCCGATACTTTCGACACTGCCAACCGTGAAGACTTCCGTCCGCTCTATCACTTCACCCCTCAATATGGATGGATGAACGACCCGAATGGCATGGTCTATAAGGATGGTGTGTATCACCTGTTTTATCAATACAACCCGTATGGTTCCATGTGGGGAAATATGCATTGGGGACATGCCACCAGTGCCGACCTTGTGTCCTGGGAACACCAGCCGGTAGCCATTGCACCCGATGCATTGGGCACCATCTTCAGTGGCTCTTGCGTAGTAGATAAAGATAATACGGCAGGTTTCGGTGCCGGTGCCATCATCGCTTTCTATACCTCGGCAAGCGAGCGCCAGGTGCAGAGCATGGCTTATAGTCTTGACAATGGGAAAACCTTCAAGAAGTATGCACGCAATCCGATACTGACTTCCACCCAACGCGACTTCCGCGACCCGAAAGTATTCTGGCACGATGCCACCGACAAGTGGATTATGGTACTTGCCGTAGGTCAGGAAATGCAGTTCTACTCTTCTGCCAACCTGAAAGACTGGACCTATGAAAGTAGTTTCGGTGAGGGTCAGGGTGCTCATGGCGGTGTCTGGGAGTGTCCCGATCTGATTGAATTGCCCATCGAAGGCACTGAACTGAAAAAGTGGGTATTGATTTGCAACATTAACCCCGGAGGACCTTTCGGCGGTAGCGCTACCCAATATTTTGTAGGAACCTTCGACGGAAAGACCTTTGTGAACGAATCCCCGAAAATGACGAAGTGGATGGACTGGGGGAAAGACCACTATGCCACTGTAACCTGGAGTAATGCTCCCGAAGGACGCCATATAGCCCTGGCATGGATGAGCAATTGGCAGTACGCCAACAATGTGCCGACCACGCAATACCGCAGTGGCAATTCCGTTCCCCGCGATTTGAGTCTTTATACTTCGGACGGCGAGACTTATCTAAAGTCATCTCCTTCGCGTGAACTCCTGACGTTACGCGGAAAAGGGGAGAAGAAGCGTTCTTTCAAAGTAGACCGTACCTATAATATGGATAAACTTCTCGCTGACAATACCGGTTCGTATGAAATAGAGATGACCATCAAGAACCGGAATGCGGAAGTCATTGGTTTCCAACTTTTCAACGCGAAAGGGGAAGAAGTGGATATCTACTATAATTTGGTAGAGAAGAAGTTTGCAATGGATCGTACCAAAAGCGGAATCGTATCGTTTAGTCCGGACTTCCCCGTGGTAACATTCGCTCCGATAGAAGATAACTATGAGATGAAGCTACGTATCTTCGTAGATAAGTCCAGTATCGAGATATTCGGTGACGACGGACGTCTGGCGATGACAAACCTGGTATTTCCTTCGGAACCTTATAACCGTATCAGTTTCTATGCTAAAGGTGGAAGCTACACGGTAAGTTCATTCCAGGTTTATAAGCTGAAATAGCTGAACTTGTGATGAAAACACATTCGTAAGAATGTTCTGTTTTTCCTCTTCCCCGTACCCGAACCGTATCAACTCCGTATCATCTCCGTAGCTATAGAACCGAATTTGCTACGGTCTTGCTACGGAGTTGATACGGACCGGGTACGGGGAAGACCTTTAAATTGTCCTGTTTCTCTTTTATTCCTCTATCTCAATCGTATATTTTCCTCTGAACGTTTCTTCGGGTTGCAGATGCTGCACCCAATCCTTATCCTTATACTCACCTGTGTAGTGTGCCCTGTCACACCGCCCATACCACGGCTCTATGCAGACAAACGGAGCATTCTTTGCCGGTGGCGACCATAACCCCACCACGGGAGCATCAAAATGCAGACTAAGATAAGGTTTCTTCTCCTTATTATATAGAGTCACCTTTCTCACCTGGCTGCCTTCCAGTATCAGTGCGTCCTTATCGAATGTATGTGTATCCAATGGCAAAAGTTCATCGGTCAGTTTCAACGGGTATTCAGTGTCCGGGTCGGCGCAACCTTTCTCGGAAATCAGGATATATTTCAATCCGCTTTTCTTATTGAACCCGAAGAATCCCCGTTCCTGAGTTTCGGCATCGAAATCCGGGTAATAGAATGCCGGGTGCGCACCTATCTGGAAGTGCATTTCCTTTTCTCCGGTATTCTTCACTTCCCACATAACGTCGATTTTCTTGTCGCGGATGCGGTAACCGATTTCGAGGCAGAACGGGAAAGGATATTTCTTCAGCGTTTCTTCGTTGCTGACCAGTTGATAACGCAGTTCGTCATTCTGTTCTAATATTAATTTGAATTCCATGTCGCGGGCAAAACCATGTTGCGTGAGCACATAAGTAGAGCCTTCATTCCGGTATTCGTTTTCCCATACGCTACCTACAATCGGGAAGAGTACAGGTGAGTGGCGTTTCCAGAATTCCGGTTCAGCCTGCCACAGGTATTCTTTTGCGTTGGCAAAAATGCTGCATAGTTCTGCTCCATGTGCAGAGACTTCGATGCTAAGTCGTCCATTAAAGAGTGTTTCCATCTTGTTGTTTAAAAAGTTTCTTTGTATAATCTCCCACAAAAATAGACAAAAAGACAGATAATAGCTCTCAAATAGGCGTAAAAAAGAGCTTCGTATCATAATTGCTACTCTTTGTAACAAAAGTGATACCCTATTGTCTTAAGATTCGCTTCCTTTGCAACGTGCTTTCCCGAGCAGGAATATACTTAAATTAATACCATAGAACAATGAAATCTAATTCTTCGTTATCTAAGCTTGTCCCGGTGATATTCTGTTTCTTCGCCATGGGATTCGTCGATTTGGTGGGTATCGCCTCCAATTATGTAAAAGCCGATTTAGGTCTGACAGACTCACAGGCTAACATTTTTCCTTCGCTGGTTTTCTTCTGGTTCTTGATTTTCTCCGTACCGACGGGTATGTTGATGAGTCGTATCGGACAGAAAAAGACGGTACTCCTTAGTTTGGTGGTGACATTCGCTTCCCTTTTGTTACCCGTTTTCGGTGACAGTTATATGTTGATGCTGCTTTCTTTCTCTTTATTGGGGATTGGAAATGCATTGATGCAGACTTCACTGAATCCGTTGCTCTCTAATATTGTCAGGGGTGACCGGCTGGCAAGTAGCCTAACTTTCGGACAATTTATAAAAGCGATTGCCTCATTCCTTGCACCTTACATTGCCATGTGGGGGGCTACGCAGGCTATTCCGTCCTTCGGTATGGGCTGGCGCGTGCTGTTCCCTATTTACATGGTGATAGCTGTGATTGCGGTTTTACTGTTGGGACAGACGCAAATCACCGAAGAGAAAGAGGAGGGAAAACCTTCCACGTTCAGCCAGTGTCTGGCTTTGTTGGGCAAACCGTTCATTTTGCTTTCTTTCATCGGCATCATGTGCCATGTGGGAATTGATGTCGGTACGAATACCACCGCTCCTAAAATCCTGATGGAGCGTTTGGGCATGGGACTGGATGACGCCGCATTTGCTACGAGCCTTTATTTCATTTTCCGCACGGCAGGCTGCTTCACGGGTTCTTTTATTCTGCGGAAGATGAATGCGAAGTCGTTCTTTGCCATTAGTAGTTTCCTGATGTTGATTGCAATGATCGGGCTTTTTGCTTTCCATTCCAAAACAACTATTTATATTTGCATAGCGTTGATAGGTTTCGGTAACTCGAATATCTTTTCGATTGTCTTCTCGCAGGCGTTGCTGTATATGCCGGGCAAGAAGAACGAAGTTTCCGGTCTGATGATTATGGGACTTTTCGGCGGAACCGTATTTCCGTTGGCAATGGGACTGGCAAGCGATGCGGTAGGGCAGAGCGGTGCGGTAGCGGTAATGACTGTCGGAGTGCTATATCTGCTGTATTATACTTTGAAGATTAAAAAATAACTTTATATCTAACCATAATTCATAATTATATCGAGTATCATGAATAAAATCATCGTAGGAATGGGTGAAGCACTTTGGGATGTGCTGCCCGAAGGAAAGAAAATAGGCGGTGCGCCTGCCAACTTTGCATATCATGTTTCACAGTTTGGTTTCGACAGCCGTGTGGTGAGTGCCGTGGGGCGTGATGCTGACGGTCAAGAAATATTGGATGTATTTGCCCAAAAGAAGCTGGCTTGCCAGATAGAGCAGGTGGATTATCCTACAGGTACGGTGCAGGTAACTCTGGATGCTGTGGGTGTTCCTTGCTATGAGATTAAAGAAGGAGTGGCTTGGGATAACATTCCCTTTACGGACGAACTGAAACGCCTGGCTCTTTCCACCCGTGCGGTTTGTTTCGGTTCGCTGGCACAGCGCAGCCCGGTGAGTCGTGCCACTATCCAGCGTTTTCTGGATACGATGCCCGACGGGGATGAACAGATTAAGATTTTCGATATCAATCTCCGCCAGGGGTTCTATACGAAAGAGATACTTTGCGAGTCTATGCGTCGTTGCAACATTCTTAAAATTAATGATGAGGAGTTGGTGACTATCAGCCGCATCTTCGGCTATCCGGGGATTGACTTGCAGGATAAATGCTGGATACTCTTGGCTAAATATAATCTGAAAATGTTGATTCTGACTTGCGGCACGAACGGTAGTTACGTGTTTACTCCGGGCGTTGTGTCTTTCCAGGATACTCCGAAGGTTCCGGTTGCCGATACCGTTGGTGCGGGAGATTCATTTACTGCGGCTTTCACGTCTGCCATACTTAGCGGAAAGCCGGTGCCTGAGGCTCATAAGCTGGCGGTGGAAGTTTCTGCCTATGTTTGTACACAGAGCGGGGCTATGCCGGAGTTACCGGCTGCTTTTAAGAGTCGGTTGGAGTGAGCTCCTGAGAGGTTACAATTAGATTATTTTCTCCTTTATCATTACTGTTCTGATATGGTAATGGTAAAGGAGATTGATTGTTTATAGATAACTCGGTATATATAGTATAATATACAGTGCCTGTTTTTTGAACTTCCTTTTTCTTCCATATTCCTTTTTTTGCCTTCTGTAGCATAACAACAATCATTTATGCGTGTTTCATAACAAGCATCCTTTCCTCCTGTTCTTACTTTTGACGTTTATCTCTTTTCTCACCCCAAAACAAATGATGTAGAGTGGGGTTGGGGAGGAAATAACCATTAATTAAAAGAACACTGGAATGAGAATTAAGACATTGAAGGAGTTTATTATAGCTCATGCGGAAACTTTGGACGATTTGTTCAAGTTCTCTGCCGAACATACGTGCCGCAGTATGCTGCATGGTTTGGAGAGGTTTACGGATATGGAATTGCTGGGTTTTAAAGAGCTGACAGCGGGCGTTTTCCTGAGTTTTGAACACTATTTATTGGCTTCGGGGTGTTCACCGAATACTTCGGCGTGTTATTTTCGGTCACTGCGGGCTATTTGCCGACAGGCTGAAAAGGAAAAGTTGCTGAAGGATACACGGCAGCTTTTTAACGGGGTCTTTATGGGGTATGAGGAAACAAGGAAACGGGCGTTGAATATTGAACAGCTTCGTATGGTGGCGGGTGCAGATTTGGAGGATGCGCCGAGTTTGGGGATGGCACGGGATCTGTTTATTCTTTCTTATTATCTGAGGGGGATTCCTTTTATAGATTTAGCTTATTTGAGGAAGACGGATATTCATGATAATGTACTGTGCTATCACCGGAGTAAGACGGGGAGGGCGTTGAGTATTACGCTGGAACCGTGGATGTGGGAGATTATCGAGAGGTATAGGTGTGAGAATCCGGACTCACCTTACCTGCTGAGAATTATTCGGAGGCCGGGGAGTATTCCGGAAGAGAGACGGCAGTATGAGAGTGCTTTGCGGCTTTATAATAAGCATTTGTATCAGTTATCGACTCGGTTGGGATTTGGGGTGAGGCTGACTTCATACGTGGCACGCCATACTTGGGCGACATTGGCGTATAATGAGGATATTCCGGTGGCTAAGATTAGTGCAGGATTGAGCCATGCTTCGGAAGAGATAACACATACTTATTTGAGATCGTTCTCTGATGAACAACTGGCAGTGGTAAATTTGCAGATGGCAGCATTGGTGAATCCGATGGCAGAAAAGGAATGGAAGAGGAAAGAAAAAGAAAAGGGAAAAGGAAATAGGAACAATAAAGAGAGAAAAAGCTCTAAAAATGAGTGTCATACAGTCGTTCCGATTCCCGGTAGGAAACGGAACGATTCCGGCGGTAAAGGAACTGTTTTCAATTGAGATAAACAAGGAAAACCGGAAATACTTATCGAAGTTTCCCTCTTTTCTGTAAAAAATCGGTTAGTTTGCAACATCAGACACGACAAAAACAGCTCTCTTATCCTGAAAGTTAGATTTTGTCCGGAAAAGTCATGTCAAGAAATAGGATATTGCTGTAATAATATGATATACTGCCTCAAAAGTCCTTTATATAGATTAGAAAGCTTTCACTTTTTTTGTTTGGAGATACGACTCCCCTTACCCATACCTCAATATGGGGGAAGCTCATCATTGAATTGAAGAATACAAGGAGGAAATACGAAGAATTGTCCGCCTTTTAAAAATGGAAGTCAAGTATTATCCGCCTGTCCTATGCTTACGCCGCCGCTTGTTCCGTTTCCTACCGGGAATCGGAACATCCTTAACAAAACAGACAATAATCTACATAAAAAGTAAGCGCCATGTTAACACTCAGAACCAAACTCGCCCTGGCAGTACTACACGACATCCAATATAAGGATTATCAGTTGAGCACTTCCTTCAATTATCCCCCTTCAGAAATCGCATATCTGTTGCGGGCACTCTCAAAAGGCCATCTGATTACGCTGGCGGAGAACCAGCCGGACAACCTGCCCGAATCTTACCGCCTCGCCTGCGAATACCATAAAATCAACCTACTTTCCATTCTTGAAGCATTGGGCGAAGGTATCTACTTCAACCGTCCCAGCGATGAGGATTTCTATTCCTGCTACGGGACGACAGCCCGCAAACTGGGCATCATCAACCAAATGACGCGCGTCTATCTGATGGAGATTTCCATAGCCGAACTCCCCGTCAGTGAATGCCTGACCGGCAACCATGCCATAACCATGCCGTAACCCGCATCCGACACGCCAATATAAACCCGAATTACCCATGAAACGACTTTATCTGCTGATTCCGTTACTCTGTACGGTGAGTACTGCTGCCTTTGCCCAACGTGTGGCATTGCGCACCGACCTGCTGTTATGGGGAACCACCACCCCGAACGCAGGAGTGGAAATCAGCATCAACCGTCATTTCACAATGGTACTGAACGGTGCTTACAATGCATGGAAATTCGGCAATGACATGAAACTGAACCTCTACCTGGTGCAACCGGAGTTGCGCTACTGGCCCTGCCGCAAATTCGAGGGGCATTTCTTCGGCGTGCACGGACATTACGCTTATTATAATGTGGGGCAGATTCCCTTCTTTTCGGGCATGGAAGACATCATTTACCGGGGTGACCTGTATGGCGGGGGCATCACCTACGGTTATCACTGGGTACTGGGCGACCGCTTCTCCGTGGAGGCCGTGATAGGTGGCGGCTATGCCCGCATGGAATATGACAAATACCGGTGCGCGGGCTGCGGCGAGCGCATGGGACATTATAAAAGGAATTATTTCGGGCCTACACGGGCCGGTGTGTCACTCATTTATTTCATACGATGAAAGTTATGGTAATTCTCTGCTGCATACTCTGGTTCTGCACCTCCTGCACGTTCGATTTTGACGAGCCGCAGGTGTGTCCCTACAATGTACGGCTGAATTACCGTTATGCCGGAAGACCCGATGCCGGACAGCTCGCCATGTATGTGGATAATATCCGGCAGTTCCTTTTCGATGCGGACGGGGTGCTGGTGAATACTTGGACGTTGCAGGGCGACAGCCTGGAATACTGGCAGGGGGAATTATCTCCCGGACGCTACACCCTCGTGTCATGGGGGAACTGGAGATATGAAAGCGACATAGTGCCCCCGCCGCAACCCGGCGTGACAAAAATCCGTGAACTGGTAATGACTTCGGCCACGGGAACACCCGCAGGAGGATACCGGACTAACACCGAGAGGCTCTATTACGGGTACAGCACATTCGAAGTTCCCGCCACAGGGATTTCAGTGAACAGGACCGTATACCTGACACACTGCCACGCCGTGCTGCGGATAACCGTACATTGGGAGGACGGGTATTATCCTGCGGAAGGAACGGGAGGATATACGCTCCGTATGCGGGGCATGCCTTGCGAATACGGTTTTCCGGCAGGTTACGACATACCGCTGGCTGTGGGCGACGGAGCTTTCACGTTTCCCTCCATAGGCAGTCCAGTGACGTGGCACCAGACCCGGGCGGCAATGAACTACAATGACGAACTGACGGGGGAACTGGTGACGTACCGCCTGACATCGGGTTCACACCCGTTGCTGAGTATCTACCGGGGCGATGAAAGGATTATGAAGGAGATAGACCTGCAACTTTTCTTTCGCAAACTGCCTGTCAGTCTGGATGAGAACACGGAACAGGAATTCGACTTGCTGGTAACCATAGGGCGGACGATTGTGGTGACGCAAATGAATGCGTCGGACTGGACGGAAGGAGGAGGACTCGGATAAATTAAAAATTGAAAGTTGAAAATTAGAAGATGGATAAGGTGAAATATATAATAGGAGGCTTGGTTGGGGTACTGCTGGCTGCGGAAGCATGGGCGGGCGGAACTCCGGTACTCAGTTCGCATGTCTTTACGCAAGGGGACAGTCTTCATATAGAACTGCTGTTGAATCTTGACGATACAAAAGCAGGGAATGCGGAGGCTTACCGCTTTACACCCGTGCTGCGCAGTGCGGGACGCTTGCAGGAACTTCCGGCAGTGGTGGTGAGCGGGCGTCGGCGTGCCCGTGCCGACCACAGGCAGCAGGCGCTCCAACCCGCTCCCGGTTATATTCCTCCTTACCGCACACTTTATGCCCGGAACCGGAAAGACAGTATCAACTATCATGTGTCCGTCGCTTACAGTCCGTGGATGGAACACGCCTCGCTGGTGCTGATGCGCGAGCAACGGGATTGTTGCCGGATGAAGATTCTCGGAGTAGAACCGTTGATAGCTGACCTTGCCGTGAACAGTCCTTTCAAGGTTCCGCAGGGGCAGATAGTAAGCTCACAAGAACAGGCTATGATTCCACAAGAGCAGATAAACGTTCCGCAAGTTATTGAAGAAAAACGTGAAACCGTCACCGACCACCGGAAAACGAAAAGCACCCCGGAGTGTATGCCTTGCGCCGAATGTACGGCAATGGTGACTTACCTCACCCCTGAGATGGAAACCCAGAAACACCGTTCGGAAAGCGCCACCTTATATATAGACTACCCTACCGGAGCCTATGATGTCCGTTGTGAGTTCCACAACAACCGCTCGGAACTGGAGAAGCTGGACAGCCTGATGCACCCGCTCACCAAAGGGAATCTGGCAAGCATCTCTGAAATTTCCATTTGCGGCTACGCTTCACCCGACGGGACATACAAAGACAATGAAATACTTGCCTCCAACCGTGCCCGCTGTTTCAGGGAATATATGTGCGCAACGTATGCACCGGGGCACAACCTTTATAAAGTCTCTTCCGTACCCGAGGACTGGGACGGACTGCTGGAACTGCTACAACGTCATCCCATGAAACACGGTGACGAGGTGCTGTCCCTCATTGCCCAAGTCGGCATCTTTGAAGGACGTGAAAAACAGTTGATGGATATGTACGGGGGAACTGTCTACCGGGAACTCCTGAAAGACTATTTCCCGCAGTTGAGACGCATACGGGTTACGGTGGGTTATGAAGCCCGCGCTTTCAACATCGAAGAGGCGGCAAGCCTGATATACACACATCCCCGCCTGCTGTCATTGCAGGAGATGTACCGGGTAGCGGCTTTCTACCGTCCGGGCACGGAGCAATACCGGGAAGTTTATGAGATAGCCGCTTATCACTTCCCGGACGATGCACTGGCAAACATCAATGCCGCCTCGGCGGTAATCATGGCGGGCGACCCGATAAGCGCCCGGCAATATCTGGATAAGGTGGCGGACGACCCGCGTGCATGGAATGACTTCGGAGTACTGGCTTACCTGGAAGGTGACCGGAAGAAAGCGGAGGAATGGTTCCGCAAGGCACTGGGCATAGAACCGGAAAAGGCGAGGAAAAATTTGAAGAAGATGAAGAAGGAGGAATGAAGGATAAGTAATGAAAATAAATAATAACTGCATAAAACGCTACAAGAAATGAAAACATTAGCTAAAATCTTGCTACGCCTCTCATTGGCGGTACTGCCCTGTCTGGCGGTAGCTTGCACCTCGGAGGTGGAAACAACAGGCGGGACTCCCGAAACACCGGAGAACCCGCAGGCCAATGACCCCAACCGCCGTTCGGTGGTAATCTCACTGCAAAACAAGCTGATTCTGGTACAAGGCACACCGGAGAGTCGCCCTATGACCCGCGACGGCATAGCCGAAGACGATGAGAACCGCATTGGAAGTCTTGATATTTATGCTTTCGGCAGTGATAAGGAAGAAGGGCCTTACACATTTCAGGAACGTTTCGCCTACCGTGCGGAGGCCGGAAAGCTGCCCGCGGGTGTTTCCCCGCTCGACCTGAAAGCGGACGAGGCCGCCGGAAAAGTGAATGTGGTGTTCTATCCCCGCAAGGGCCTATTCACCAAGTTTTATTGTGTAGCCAACCAGACGGAACTGAATGATGCGACAGGACATGAGTACACCGGCTATACCCCGTTGCAACAGAGTTCGCAACAGGCAGGCGTGCCGGGCGATGCGGTAACGACGCCCGGCGTCCCCACCGAGAACGACTTCATCAAACTGAATACCCCGCTATTGGAGCCCACCGGTTTCAATACGGATATCCTGCTTGCCCCACTGCCTATGTCCGGTGCCAACAGCCAGCCGGTTGACTTGCGGGAATACAGCATGGGGACATACGTGCGGCTGAACGTCTCGCTCAGCCGTGCCGTGGCACGCTTCGACGTAGTGAATGATGCCGCAAAATCTCATTTCACCATTACCGACATTGCCATGGGCAACGGGCGACAGGGGGTAACGCTGTTCCCCATCCGCCCCACAGGCGATGTACCCGCCGCACCCGGACAACTGATTACATACCCTTACCGCCCCTTCGACGGGCTGAACGCCAACGTAGGCACCACTACCAAAGCCTTCTACTGCTACCCGTGCAAGGCGATGGACGAAGGGTTCCTGATATTGAAAGGGCTGTATGCGGTGAATCTGACAGACGGGAAAAAAGAGGTTTCTTACCGCATCCCCTTCGAACGTGTGAGCGACGGCAACGGCACACGCATTGAAATCAACCATAACCACCGCTATACGGTGCAGATTACCGAGGCTGATCCTTTTGAGGTAAAGGCGAATATCCGGCTGGTGGACTGGGAAACTGGCGATTATATTGATGATTATGAACCCGACAACGGATTGGACGCCATCATCGTGTCCGACCTGTTGCCTGACGGTGAAACCTCCTATGATGTCAACACCAGTATTGTCACACTGGCACTCAAGAAGGGCAGCAGCTTCAATATTTCCACTGGTTCTAATGCCGGGGTAGAGGCAAAACTAAGCTATTACGGTGGAACTACGGAAACCGAATGGTTGAAGCTGGAAGAAATACCCGTCACCACTACCCGTGCAGGCGGTACGCAGCAAGTGAAGTACAAAGTATCTTTCAATGAGGACTACATGGGTGATAGCTATCCCCGCGGCATCCTTCGGCTGATAGACAAAGCGGGGGGCGGTGAGGAAGTGATATTGATAAATACCACTTTCGGCATCCCTGTCGTCGAATCAACAGGAGGCACAATGAGTCCCGACGGAGTCAACAACTGGGATGCAGTGGAAAATACACTTTATCTGGTACAGGCAACCGGTGGCAAGGTGTCTACAGGCAAGATAACCATCACCTCCATAGGCGGCAGTAAAGTGGAGCTTCCCACCGGTTCGGGAATTACTGTTACGCCGGCTTCGAGCCCGCACGCCACACAGGAATATACTTTCCAGTGGGCGGGTACGAATGCCACCGACCTGACGGAAAAAGAACTTGCCGTAACTCTGAAAAACAACTCGGACGAGACAAAAATCGGGGATGTCAAAGTGAAATTACTACCTAACCAAATCAGTAACTTGCAGCTAACAAACGCAGGGACAGGTATCAGCCTTTCAAGCGTAATGGGCACCACCGCCACACTTACCATGCCTATCATCAAAGACAGGCAATTCACCCTCACAATGGATAATTATAGCAAACCAACCATAAGTAAATGTCCGTCGTGGTTGGAAGACATCACACCGCTGACCACACGTAGTACCCCAGAGAGTAAAACCACAAGTTTTACCTTCAAACTGATAGAGAATGCTGCGAATTTCGATGATACACAAATCGTATTCACGAACGCTACCGGAGGTACAGGAATGACAGTAAATATCATGAGAGAATTTCAGATACCTACAATTTCGGCTTACAGCATGGACCCGTCTCTGAATTCGTATGTGTCAGGCAGTAAATCACTGAACTTGTATCAGTTGAAGTCATCCTATAATTCTACGGCTACGCTGAAAGTATATTCGTTGGGAGGAAGTAAGTTACAGTTCCCGGCAAATGTGACGGCTAATTTGACACAGTCTACCGCAAAGGAACAGAATTATGTAATTCGATATAATTCTAATAATAATTTCTCATTAACCGATGTCAGTGGTGGAACGCTTAACGTCAGGAACTTATCGGATGAAACGAAGAATCAGCCCATCTCGGTTACTTTCAAAACATCGTTGCCTACAGTGACCAGCAACCGGGATGGAAGTGGTATCACTTACAGTCGTAGTATAGGTGATGTAGATGTTTATGTTGATCCAAACTGGGGAACTTATGGAGAGACCGGATTTGTATTTACTTTCACATCTCCGACAGGGTATTCATTCGCATCTATAGATTCGCACTATAGTGCTAGTACCCGCACAGAAATCAGTACGGGTAACCAAAGCGGAAGTAGCGGTAGTATTAAAAATGCATTTACTCTTTCATTTAAAAGTACAGCAACATTTAGCGATAATCCCAATTTATATTATTACACATTCACGGCTAAGGATTACCGTTTCCCAGATTACAAGATAGACTTATATATGAAGATTCCTGTATATAAGGGTAAAACTCCTTATAAACTGAACGGGCTTTGGGCAATGCCAGCTTATTCCAATGCTACGTGGTCGCAAGCAGTAAGTGCAGGAAACAATGCAGGAGACGGATGGAGGCTGGCCAGTATGGAGGATTACCGGAAGCTTGTGGGATGGACTGGAAGCGCTTATGATAATTATGATATTAATTGGAAGCGTTCACTTAACGCTGATCCTGATTATATCGGCCGTATTTTTAAGCCTGGAACCGTCGATGATGGAAGTGGACGTCATTGGTCTTCAACGGAGTATGGCTCTGGTGGTGCCAGGACACTGGACCTTTACTCAACAACAGAAGGAAGATATGAACATCCACCTAAAACTGATGCTGGGCCTTACGTTCTTGTTCATAATGAGTAGACTTGTCCTCATCCCGGCGGATTTGCAATCCGCTTGAACAAATACTGTTTGAAATGACAATCCCTTCATTGGGCATAGCTGGCAACAGCACATTCGTTCTTTGACATGTTGGAATGATTTCTTTTTAAATAAATACCTCTTCTACGATTGAGAATAAAACAGAAATCAGTACTTTTGTGTATTGATGTATAAAAGTAGAAGAATATGAGCGATAAGATTTTTCCCATCGGCATCCAGAATTTCGAAAGTCTTCGTGAGGATGGCTATTTCTATATTGATAAAACGGCATTGATTTATCAAATGGTGAAAACCGGACGTTACTACTTTATCAGTCGTCCGCGCCGTTTTGGCAAGAGCCTGCTCATCTCTACGTTGGAAGCCTACTTCCAGGGAAAGAAGGAACTGTTCAACGGACTGGCCGTAGAAAAGCTGGAAAAGGATTGGATAACGCACCCCATACTGCACCTGGATCTCAACATAGAGAAGTATGACAATTTGGAGAGCCTGGAGAAAATCCTGAATGATAATCTGGCCTATTGGGAAAGTCTGTATGGCACCCGCCCGACCGAGACTTCCTTCTCCCTGCGTTTTGCGGGCATCATTCAGCGAGCCTGTGAGCAGACGGGACAACGCGTAGTTATCCTCGTGGATGAGTATGACAAACCCATGCTGCAGGCTATCGGGAACGAAGAACTGCAAAAGCAATTCCGCGATACCCTGAAACCTTTTTATGGAGCACTCAAGACGAAAGACGGTTATATCAAGTTCGCTCTGCTGACAGGCGTAACCAAATTCGGCAAAGTCAGCGTATTCAGCGACCTGAATAATCTGGATGACATTTCCATGTGGAACGAATACATTGAGATCTGCGGAATCAGCGAACGGGAGATTCACGAGAACCTGGAGGCCGAACTGCATGAATTTGCCGCTGCCCGGGGAGTGACATACGATAAAATCTGCGCTGAACTCAAAGAGAACTATGACGGTTACCATTTCACGCACAATTCTATTGGTATTTATAACCCGTTCAGCCTGCTCAACGCCTTCAAACGCAAAGAGTTCAACAGTTACTGGTTTGAAACCGGAACTCCCACTTATCTGGTGAAGTTATTGAAAAAACACCACTATGACCTGGAACGGATGGCGCACGAAGAAACTGACGTCCAGGTGCTGAACAGCGTGGACTCTGAATCCACGAACCCCATTCCGGTGATTTATCAGAGCGGATATCTTACCATAAAGGGGTATGATGAACGTTTCGGCACGTATCATTTAGGTTTCCCCAACAAGGAAGTAGAGGAAGGATTCATCCGTTTCCTTGTGCCTTTCTATACCAACGTCAGTAAGGTGGAAACTCCGTTTGAGATTCAGAAGTTTGTTCGTGAAGTGGAATCGGGCGATTACGACTCCTTCTTCCGCCGCTTGCAGAGTTTCTTTGCCGATACCACTTACGAAGTAATCCGCGAGCAGGAACTGCATTACGAAAATGTGCTCTTCATCGTCTTCAAGCTGGTAGGCTTCTATACCCAAGTAGAGTATAAAACGAACAATGGCCGCGTAGACCTCGTGTTGAAGACGGACAAGTTTATTTATATAATGGAATTCAAACTGGATGGCACCGCCGAAGAGGCTTTGCAGCAAATCAACGACAAGCAATATGCACTTCCCTTTGCAGCCGACGGGCGAAAGCTCCTTAAGATAGGAATAAACTTCAGCGCGAAAACCCGGAATATCGAGAAGTGGATAGTTGAATCTTAATTGACGCTTAAAGGCTAAGCATCCCCCTATATTTAAATCATTCCAACATGTCAAACGAGCATTCGTTTTTTGACATGTTGGAATGATTTTTTTTGTGAAATTCATTCCCTCATGCCATAATTATCCGATTTATCAACCCGGCAGAACTACGGTTTTACCGACATTACTAATTATAAAAACATAGAGATTATGGCAAACGAAATCAAGTATCAAATCAACGGCCAGCTGGCGGACAACACCGTGACCGTGGACAACAAGGAGGACATGATTCTTGTCCCCGTCTCCATCGGCAACGCGGACGAAAACCGCATCATTGCCGAACTGAAAGCCGAAGACTCCGGTCTGCGTGAGGAAACCATCCGCCACGTCTTCGACCTGCAGAAGCGCGTCATCAAGCGGCTGCTGATGACCGGAGTGAGCGTAAACACAGGGTTATACTACGCCTCCGTCAGCTTCCGGGGCATCATAGAGAACTCCACTTGGAACCCGGCAAAGAACTCCATCGTGGTGAACTTCAACGTAGGCGCCGACCTGCGGGAAGCCATCAAGCAAACCACGGTGGGGATTATCGGTGAGAAAGGCAGCGCCATGTACATCGGTGGCGTGCAGGATGCTTCCACCCGTGCACTCGACGCCTCAGCCACCGCAGGACGCGCCTTCACACTTACAGGCGGCAGGCTGAAAGTAGCGGGAACCGACCCGACGGTGGGTATTACCCTGACAAGCAGCAAGGACAAAGAAACCAAAGTTACCGAAGACCTCTGGGTAACGAACGATCCCTCGAAACTGACATTCATTATCCCCGCCGAACTGGCTGACGGAACGTATGAACTGAAAGTAACCACACAGTTCAGCGGCAACAGTAAGACGCTGCTGAAAGTTCCGCGCAGTGTGACGAAGACCATTTATATCGGTACGGCTCCCTCAGGAGGAGGCAGTAGCAGCGGCGGAGATGGCGGCATAGAGGAAAACCCGTTGGGATAAAATAAGCAACAGCAACCGGCAGCCGTACTGTTACGGGTGCCGTAACCGGTCACTTGCGGGTGGCGTAACAGTACTATTACGACCGGCGTAACTGACCGTTTACGGGTGCTGTAACAGTACGGGCCGATAAAAGCCTTATAATAAGATTATTAACTTTCAAATAAAAGTATAGACAAATGATGAAAAAAAGTAACATGCTTTGGATGCCCGCCCTGCTGGCCCTGCTTGCAGGATGCAGCCAGAACGAGTTGGGTATTGACGACGCTCCCACAGGCGGAGCGCAAGGCAAAGAGATCCGTCTCGTATTCAGTGGCGGAGGAGAGTCGCAGGAATACACCCGCGCCATCGCCTCCGAGAGTGAAAACCAGATTGACAATCTGGACATCTATGTGTTTGCCGCCACCGCCGACGGCGGAGACTACCAGTACCTGGAAACGTGGAAAGCCGCCGCGGAAGACAACACCGCAGCCAAAACCTTCAAACTGAGCGGTGCCGGAACCGACCGGAAAGCCTCCATCTTCCCCACGGAGCTGAAAGGCATCCCCAACCTGAAACTGTATTGCGTGGCAAACAGCACCACGCTCTACCAGGCTGACGGAAACGCAATCGCTCCCCTGACGGCAGTGGCCACCAACGCCGCCACCGGAGCCATCGAGAATCCGGGCACGAAAGCTACAGATTTCGAAAAGTACTTCACCGCCAAACTCCTCCCGACAGGCACCGCCCTGGGCACCCCGCTGGTGATGACCGGAAGCGGCACGACGAAGATACTGGGCAACATCGCCACAGTGAACATCGAACTCAAACGCCGCGTGAGCCGCTTCGACATCGACAACGAATCCGCCAAGACGGGACTGATTATCGAAAGCGTATCGCTGGGCAACGGGCGGAACCAATCCACCGTGATGCCGGGCACGCTGGCGGAACTTGATCCTGCCGGACGCACCGCCAACCTCATCCAGTACCCCACCGCCGAAGGCAGCTACCTCATGCTGCCCAAAGCCAACCAGGGAGTGACGGAAAGCGCCCTCTATACCTATCCGCTCAAGGATACGGACAAGGCGTTCCTCATCATCAAGGGCAAATACCAGAACCCGATGCAGAAAGACCCCGTTCCGGTGGAGTACCATCTTGATATACAACGGGTTCCCGAAGGTGGCGGTGATCCCACGTTCATGGACGTAGTAGCAAACACCCGCTACACCCTTCACATCAAGGAAGTAATGGAAGCCACCATCACCGCTTTCTTCGAAATCGTGGACTGGACCAGCGGCGGCGGAGTTATCATCAAACCCGATAACGCAGCGCCCGTGGTGACTGCACTGAATGTGGAAGGAACCGACACGCCTGTCGCCACCAAGGAAATCAGCGTGACCGCCGACGGTACGGAGAAAACCATCACACTGACCGCCACGGCCAGCGGCAAGGTACAGCCGAAGTTCAGCACCACAACCGGATGGGACATCGACTGGTTGACGCATGACGAAGCCAGTTACCAGTCGGAAGTGGTGGACGGAGTGATTACCACCACCATGACCTTCAAATACACACTGACTGATGGCACCCCGTATGTTCCTGTTACATTGACACTTGCCAATGAATCGGCTTCGCAGGATGAGTCGGTGTATACTACGCTGACCATCGTGCCGCCCGCCACAGCCCCGGTACTGGATTTCGCCACACCAGATGCGGCTACGGGGAACTTCAACCTGTACGATAAGGCAAACAACAAGCTCACTATGTATAAGACCAACAAGAGTCGAATCACGCTCGGAGCAAGCTGTCCCTTCGGTACGAAGTTGGTGTTGCCTAACACGCTTCCCTGGCTGGAGGTATCGAAAGCTACCACAGGTCCTACCCCAAGCACCACGGGCACACCCGACACGGATGTATCCGTTGCCACTCCGGTAGAGGAGTATTACACGCTCACGCTGAAGGATGTGACGGCAACCAGTGACGCGAATAGCAAGTTCGAAATCATCAGTCTGGGTGACGACACCAAGAGACTGGAACTGACGGTAGAACTGCTTGAACCTGCCATTACGGCGATTGAGTTGACCGGTACTCCGGGCGGAGTCACTTACAGCGACCACAAGATCACCGAGGTGCCCCGCACCGCCGCAACCACCGTTGAAGTGAAGGTGACTTCCCCGCAGGGTGTGACGGCGGGCACATTGTCGTCCTGGTTCACCGTTGCAGAGACTTCTGCCTTTACAAGAGACAATCCGACGGATGCCACCGGACATCAGACTTTCACCCTGACCGTGAAAGATTCCGTCACCGACTTCACCGCCGCACCGATTGTGCTGAAAAACAATATCTCGGGCATGGAAGACGTGACAGTGCTGGTAAGCCCTGCCGCACCTGCCGTTGTTCCTTAATTCAGTAATATAAATCCCGTGAGTTGTCTGTATGGACTATCTCAATTCCCCTCCTCCAGTTGGAGGAGGGGTGCCCAAAGGGCGGGGTGGTAGGTGGGAAAAGAATTCCTTAGCCTTGTGATTCATAGGTATTCCGTTGTTTTACCTACCACCTCCCCCTACGGGTACTCCTCCTCCCCGGGAGGAGGAGAATTGAGATACTCTTTCAACAATATGAATAACTCGCAAAATATCAGTAAATAACCGATTAATAACAATAAGATCATGATTAAAAACAGAAAACAGTTTTCCGCATGGGTGATAGGCTTGCTTGCCCTCTCACTTGCGGGTTGCAGCGAAGCGGAAGTGCTGCCGGCAACCACTCCCGGCGATGACCCGCTGGCCGGTGACCCCACACGACGCGAAGTCATCCTCGGCTTCCAGAACAAGCTGAACATAAAGGCAGTGGGTACCGATACCCGTGCCGCCGATGCCATCGCCACCACCGAAGAGAATGAAATCACTTCACTGGACATCTATGTGTTCTCCTCGGACAAGGAGGAAGGCCCGTACACCTATCAGGAACGGTTCTGCTACCGTGCAGATGGTTCCACCGTCCCCAACGCGACCAAAATCATCCTGACCGTGGAAGGTAACAACGTGGCACTCGCCACCCTGCGCCCCAAGAAAGGCCTGTTCACCAAGTTCTACTGCATTGCCAACCAGCCGAAACTACTGAAAGCCGGAGCGGAATACACCGTCTTCACCCCGCTGGAACAAAGTTCCCCGGGTGCGGATTACAACGTCGTGACGAAGGCGGGTGTACCGACCGAGACGGATTTCCTCACCTTCACCACCCCGTTGCTGGACCCTGCCGAAGCCGCAGATGTATTGCTAACACCCCTGCCGATGGTGGGTTCTTACAGCCCCGCGCTCGACTTGCGGGACATCAGCATGGGTTCACGCACACGCATCAACATGACGCTGTCGCGTATCGTCTCCCGTTTCGATATCATCAATGACGAGAAGCTCTCGCATCTCACCATCACCGGTGTATCGATGGGGCACGGGCGCAAAGGGGTTACTTTCTTCCCGGTGGTTCCTGTGGAGGATGCAGACCCTACTAAGACGCTCATCACCTATCCCGACCGTGACTTTGACGGTGCCGATGCCAATAAAGGCACGCAGCCAGGCGCTTTCTACAGTTATCCCAGCCCGATTGCGGACAAGGGGTATCTGATTATCAAGGGCAAGTATGCGCTGAACATGACGGACCCGCCGCAGGACGTGAGTTATATGGTGGATTTTGAGCAGTCGGTAGCGGGTACGGGCGGTTACATCGAGGTGAAGCCCAACCACCGGTACACGGTCCGCATCACGGATGCCGACCCGTTCAAGCTGGATGTCAACATCACCGTCTCGGACTGGACGGACGGCGGGGATTTCGAATATCAGCCGGAAAACGAACTGGTTATCGGGACGCTGGCAGAATCTGGGGCAACTACCATTGCAGGTAATAATGAAGCTACCGTCTCCCCGGATGAGACCGAATATTTCAGCATCCCTTTCACCAGTAATTCGGAAGCGGAATGCAGCATTGTCTATACAAGTTCTCCGGGCGGAAGTGCCGAATGGTTGAAGACGGAAATCACGAAGGATGTGGTGACCCGTGCCGGATCAACGTCCTATACCTGCAAAGTGTCAAAGAACACCGGATATTCAGGCAATCTGTTCCCGAAAGCCATCATTGTATTGCGCAGCAAGGCGGGACGTGAAGAGAGCCAGATTGTGGTGAAAGCCTCAGTAGGAGTGCCTACGGTTGCAGCGGCGGCAGGTACGCCGTCGGAACCGACTAGTGTCAATTCCTATACTGCAGGGGGTGAATCACCCGTAATAATCGGCACACTCAACATGCAAAAACAAGAAAATGCCGGAACTACTTCGTCCATGAAACTGACCGTAACCGCCAAAGGAGGTAGTAAGATTTCCGGTTTACCCGCCTGGCTGAAAGCAGACGAAGTAATAGGACATGCCACCGAAGCCGTGGACTACACCTTTACTCTGGATCAGAATGCAAAGGGGTTCCCGACAGGACCATTCCCAGCCAATGGGGCAGCGACCTTTGAAATCCAGAATCTTTCGGATGCATCAAAGAAGGTGACGGTAACGGTGAATGTGACGGAAGCTACGACACCGTAAAGAAAGGACAAGGAACAATGAAAAAGGTCTTTGTTACATAAGAAAAAACTTTTGAAAATAAAGAATCGGGTAGGAAGAGAACGAAGAGGTTTTCTTCCTACTCTTGTTTTATGACTGCTCAGGTGCAATCTCATTAGGAGCTACCGTTGTGAACTTCCTGAATCAGAAGGGTGCCAGCGGCACTATTAACGGTGCCGAACTGCTGAGCAAGGAAGAAGCCGGAAAGTTCAAGGATCACTATATGAGCGGTAATTATTTGCGTCCGCTCACTCTGGAATTCAGCGCAAGTCTTTCATTCTAAATTATATTTAATCTATTTTTGTAACTAAATTCATCGTACACCATGAAAAATTTACTTGTAACTCTCTTTGCATGTGCATCCCTGACGTATGCCCATGCAGCGGAAAAAGAAACTATCCGCATCTCTACGGACAACACCGACCTGGTGCTCCAGGTAGGCGAAAACGGTCGCTTGTATCAAACGTACCTGGGCGAGAAACTCTTGCATCAGCAGGATTTGCAGAACTTCCGCTGGAATATACATGCCGGATCGGACGGCAGCGTAAGCAAGCGCGGCTGGGAAGTGTATGGCGGTTCCGGCAATGAAGATTACTTTGAACCTGCCATCGCCATCACTCATAATGACGGCAATCCGTCCACTATTCTTTATTACGTTTCTTCCTCATCCAAGCCTGTAGAAGGTGGTACGGAAACCGTGATAAACCTGCGCGATAACCAGTATCCGGTAGACGTGGCACTGCATTATGTGGCCTATCCCAAAGAAAACGTCATCAAGACGTGGAGCGAGATAAAGCATCAGGAGAAGAAACCTGTCATGCTCTCCACCTATGCCTCCACTATGCTCTATTTCAATAATTCCAGCTATTACCTGACCGAGTTCAGCAGTGACTGGGCGAAAGAAGCGCAGATGAGCAGTCAGCAATTGCAGTTTGGCAAGAAAGTGATTGACACGAAGCTGGGAAGCCGTGCTGCCATGCACACCCATCCCTTCTTTGAAGTAGGACTGGACCAACCGGTGAACGAACACCAGGGCGATGTCTTGATGGGTACACTGGGCTGGACGGGCAATTTCCGTTTCACTTTCGAAGTGGACAATGTGGGCAACCTGCGCGTAATTCCTGCCATCAATCCTTATGCATCGAACTATGAACTGAAACCGAATGAAGTGTTCACCACTCCCGAATTCATCTTCACTTTAAGTTATGATGGTGCCTCGCAAGGCAGTCGCAATCTGCACGAATGGGCACGCAACTACAGTCTGAAAGATGGTAAAGGCAGCCGTCTGACCCTTTTGAATAACTGGGAAAATACAGGTTTCAATTTCAATCAGGAGATACTTGCCGAACTGATGAAGGAAGCCAAACATTTGGGAGTGGATATGTTCCTGTTGGACGACGGCTGGTTTGCCAACAAATACCCGCGTAAGAATGACCATGCCGGTTTGGGCGATTGGGAAGTGACCCGCGATAAACTGCCCGGTGGTATTCCCGCCTTAGTAAAAGCTGCCAAAGATGCGGATGTGAAGTTCGGCATCTGGATTGAACCGGAAATGGTGAACCCCAAGAGCGAACTCTTTGAGAAACATCCGGATTGGGCCATTCAACTGC
>ERZ773155.464-NODE-464-length-36360-cov-15.762126_pt1 | contig 36360 bp, 37 predicted proteins | sample MGYA00511262_ERZ773155 | MGnify/ENA primary metagenome ERZ773155 (study PRJEB29015, sample SAMEA2737828) | human gut metagenome | biome: human gut; feature: human-associated habitat; material: faeces | place: China | collected 2012 ... | reverse complement strand
AATGAGGAACAAGCATTATCATATAAACCAAATCCAGTGTATATTTATGTAGACCTGTTTTTCCCGAAAGGGACTCTATTTTTTCAAATATTGGTTTGTGTTCAAAATTTGTGTTCTGCTTATAAACCGCAACACAGGTTTTTATAACATCATAAACTTCTTTCATTTCGGCAACTTTCAAATAAGCTGCACCCATCTCCTTGCATTCTTCTTCGGGCATACCGATTTCTCTGCAAAACTTTTCTATGCTGTTCATGAACTATATACCTACTTCTTGACAAATAAAATAACAGAATTATAATATACCTATACGGCCAATTAATCAATTAGAGCCGCGAAATTTGATAAAACGCTCACAAAAATGAGCGTTTGGAGGAACAAATGAACAAAGACCGCGAAAAAGCAATTCTTGAAATTGCCATTAAAGAAAAACGGGTTACCGTTAAAAATTTGGCGCAGCGGCTGTACGCCAGCGAGCCCTCGATCCGGCGGGATTTAAGCAGCCTGGAAACGCAGCGGCTGTTAAAGCGTACACACGGCGGCGCGGTGCTGGATGAAAACGCCCTTTCGGAAATTAAAATTCCCTTTTTAATTCGGGAGCTGGAAAAAAGCGACGAAAAGGTTAAAATCGCCCGCAAGGCGGCCGAGCTGGTTGCCGACAACAGCGTTTTGTTTTTAGACGCCTCGACCAGCGCGTACAACTTAGTGCCGTTTTTAGCCCAAAAGCAAAATTTGCTGGTAATTACCAACGGCTTGAAAACGCTGCAGCGCCTAGCCGAGCAAAACATTGCCTGTGTTGGCACCGGCGGACGGGTGTTAAACAGCAGCATGGCCTTTGTGGGGGAGGAAAGCTACCGCACCGTTGCCCAATTTAACGCCGATTACTTCTTTTTCTCCTGCCGGGGGCTTGCCAATGGGCTTCTAAGCGATATTTCGCAGCAGGAAAATTTAGTGCGCCAGGAAATGCTGCGCCATGCAAAAGCGGGCTATTTGCTTTGCACCAGCAGCCGGCTGGGAAAAGTTTTTTACCACAACCTTTGTACTGAAAAGGACATAACCGGCGTGATTGACGCCTCTTAAACCCGCAAAGCCAAAAGCCTTAACAACAGCGGGTTTACCGCAGCCGGTTTTGAAACTAAAAATAGGGGCAGCCCCAAAAGGAGCTGCCCCCGCGGTAGCAAAAAGCTTAATTACAAGGATTTTTGGCGCCTTGACCCTTTGGGGGCCAAACAGATTTTAGAAAAATGCGCGTTTTAAAAGCGGCGCTTAAAAAATGGCAACAACGGCGCCGGCGTATTTTTCGGCAATAAAATCTTTCGTGGCTTGGCTGGTTAAAACCTTTACCAAGGCCTTTACGGCATCGCCGTTCTCGTTGCCCTCTTTTACCACCAGCACATTGGCGTAGGTTTGGGCGGCGGTAGAAGCGGCGCTTTCGGTAGCCAGGGCGTTGGCAACCTTTAAGCCGGCGTTAATGGCGTAGTTTCCGTTAATAACGGCAACGCCAACCTCGTCTAACGATTTGGTAATTAAAGCGGCTTCCATTTCAACAATATTGTAGTTGTGCGGGTTTTCGGTAATGTTCTTTTTGGTTGCGGTCAGGTTGCTGTTGTTATCCAGCTTAATTAAGCCCTGGGCGTCTAAGAGCATTAAAGCGCGGGCCTCGTTGGTCGGGTCGTTCGGAACGGCAATTTTGTCGCCGTCTTTTAAATCGGCCAAAGCCTTAGCGGTGCCGGCGTAAATGCCGAACGGCTCATAGTGGATTTTTGCAACGCTTACCAAGTGGGTGTTGTTTTCTTTGTTAAAGTCATCCAAATAGGGCTGATGCTGGAAGTAGTTGGCATCTACATCGCCGCTTTCGGTGGCGTTGTTGGGGGTGATGTAGTCGTCCATTACCTGCACCTCTAAGGTATAGCCCTCGGCGGCCATGGCCTCTTTGCAGTTCTCTAAAATTTCGGCGTGCGGGGTAGAGCTGGCGGCAACCTTAATGGTGGTTTTGCCGGAAGCACTGTCGGATCCGCAGCCGGAAAGCAGCCCGGCGGCCAGGGTAAGACTTAACAAAACACTTACAAGTTTTTTCATGGTGGATTACTCCTTTTAAAAATATATTTTTAAGGGCAAGCCTTAAAGAACAAAATAAAAATAATAAATCAATTGCGAATACGCTTATCGCTTTTTAGGGCAATGCGGCTTAAAACCTCTTGCATTATTTGCACCAAAATAACCAATAAAATAGAGGATACATACATAATAGTGGAATTAAATCGGTACAGCCCGTATTGAATGGCCAACTGGCCTAAGCCACCGCCGGCAATTAGGTAGGTCATTGGGGTGTAGCCCAAAATGGTGGTTAGGGCAATGGCCGCCCCCACAATTAACGAGGGCTTAGCCTCGGGAATTAAAACCTTAAAAATAATTTGAATGTTGGTAGAGCCCATAGACTGCGCCGCCTCGATCACGCCGGGATCAACCTCTTTAAACGAGGACTCGATCATTCGCGCCACAAAGGGGGCGGCCGCCAGCACCAGGTATACAATAAACGCGTTATTACCAATTTTAGAGCCAACTATGGCCTTGGCAATGGGCTGCGTCATTACCAATAAAATAATAAACGGAACCGAGCGCAAAACATTTACCACAACGCCCACTATGGTGTTGACCCAACGGTTTTCAAACAAGCTGCCGGCAGCTGTGCCGTACAGCAGCACCCCTAAGGGAATGCCAATAATGTACGAAATGGCGGTGCCGATCACCGTTATTTTTAAGGTTAGCAAAACGGCCTCTAAATAGGTCTGCCACATTCCGTTGCCAAAAAGGTTTGAAAAAAAGGCTGTCATTGCGCTACCTCCTCAAATTTAATATGGTGCAAAGTTAAATAATCGGTAATGCGCTGCTGCTCCGGCTCGGCCTCGGGCAGCTGCAGCAGCATTTGGCCGTAGGCCTTGCCCTCTAAATTCTTGGTGTCGGCCCCTAAAATGTTTACGCTGGTGCGGCACTCTAAAATTAAATTGGCAATTACCGGCTCAAAGGAGGATTGTCCGTCAAACACCACGCGGATCACCCGCGGCCCGTGCGTGGCGGGGGTTAGGCTAACGCCGGGTAAAATTAAGTCCCTTGCAGTTTGCGATTGCGGTGCTAAAAATACATCCCGCACCAACCCGGTTTCTACCACCTTGCCGCCGTCCATAACGGCAACGCGGTTACAAATTTGCTCTACTACCCGCATTTCGTGCGTTATCACAATAATGGTAACGCCCAAGGTTTGGTTAATTTCTTTCAGCAGCGCTAAAATCGAGCGGGTGGTGTTCGGGTCCAGCGCACTGGTGGCCTCGTCGCACAGCAGCACCTGCGGGTCGGTGGCTAAGGCGCGGGCAATGGCAACCCGCTGCTTTTGCCCGCCCGAAAGCTGTGCCGGGTAGGCGTTAAGCCTTTCCCCAAGGCCCACCAGCTCTAACAGCTTTTTGGCTTTGGTAATAGCCTTGGCCCGCGGGGTGCCCGAAATTTCTAACGGGTAACAAACATTTTTTAATGCGGTGCGCTGCGCCAACAGGTTAAAGCCTTGAAAGATCATTGACATAGACTGCCTTGTTTTAAGCAGCTGCTTTTTGGTTAGGCTGCCCAGTTCGGCCCCGTTAAAAATAACCTTACCCTCGCTGGGGCGCTCTAAAAAGTTCAGGCAACGCACTAAGGTAGATTTCCCCGCGCCCGAAAGGCCAATAATGCCAAAAACATCGCCTTTTTCAATTTTTAAAGAAACATTTTGTACCGCCGGCACCGCCCCGCTTTTGGTTTGGTAAACCTTGCTTACATTTTGCAGTTCTATCACGAAACCGCTTGCCCCCTTTGAAAAAATAAAGAGCCACCTGAAAAACTCAGATGACCCATACAACCGTTTTATTGCACCCTTGCCGCAGGTTAAGAGTTAAAAGGTTAAGGACTCAACCTGCACGGCAAAAGCACCCGCAGCTGTACGGGTGTAAAACATTCGTCCACAACGAAAATTGGTGCGTAGCAGTTTGCCAAAAATGTACGACATGAGCCCCAAACCTCCTTTTTTTAAAATAAACCATTAAGGGTACCGCCCAAACGCCAACCCGGCGCCTGCAACTAAACCTACTTAATTTGTATGCATTATAGCACACTCCCGCTCATTCGTCAACTGTTTTTTTAAAAATGTGCAAAATTCTGTAATTTTTTTTAAAAAACTATTGGAGAACCGCCCCTTTTGTGTTACAATAAACAATATATTACAGCAGCCAACCGCAAACGGTTTAGCGGGCGCTTGCCGGCGCCATTTGCTTTTAAAAATTTTTTGGGGCCCTTTGGGCCGCCAGGTTGAAAAGAGGAATGTTTTTTGCAACTAACACCCATTGCGAACGGAATAGACGGACTGTTTATTCAAAACACGCGGTTTTCCACCACACATATTTCTGTAAACCTTTACCTGCCGCTGCAGCAAAGCACGCTGGCCGCAAACGCGCTGCTGCCTTTTGTGCTAACCTCCTGCTGTGCCGCCTACCCGGATTACAGCGCTTTAAACCTGCGCCTGTGCGAACTGTACGGTGCCGAGATTGGCGCCGCCGCCGAAAAGGTGGGCAACCGGCAGTTGCTGCGGCTGTTCTCTTTTAGTTTAAACAACAACCAAACCCCCGAAAACTGCCCGGTGGTGCAGCAGGCCGCCGAGCTGCTTGGCCAAATGCTGTTTGAGCCGGCCCTAAACGGCAACGCCTTTTGCACCAACGATTTTGCGCGGGAACGCCGCCTAACGCTGGAAAAAATTGAGGGCCTTGCGAACGACAAACGCGCCTACGCCATTGCCGAAGCATTAAAGCACATGTACCAAGGCGACCCGTTTGGCGAATACAAAACCGGCAGCGCCCAGGCGGTTCAGGCCTTAACGGCGCAGCAGCTGTTTTTGGCCTGGCAGGCGGTGCTTAGCGGGGCACGGGTGCGTATTCAGGTAATTGGCCCCGCCCTGCCAAGCGGATTGTTTGAGCGTTTTGCCAAAGGCTTTGCCGCCGTAGAGCGCCGGGTTTTGCCGCTGCCGCAAACCGCGCCGAAAGCCCCAAACAAAACCCCGGCCCGCTTTACCAAAGAAATGGCCGTAACGCAGGGCAAGCTGGTTTTGGGTTTTGCCGCAAATGGGTTGCTGCCAGCCGTGCAGCACGCGGCAATTTCGGTGTTTTCCGACCTTTTTGGCGGCGGGCCGTATTCTGCCTTATTTACCAATGTGCGTGAAAAGCTAAGCCTTTGCTACTACTGCGCCGCCCGGGCCAACCGCGCCAAGGGCTATTTGCTGGTAGACAGCGGCGTAGAGCCGCAAAACGCCGAGCGCGCCGAGCAAGAGATTTGCCGCCAGCTGGCCCAAATTCAACAAGGCGAATTTAACAACGAGGTTTTGGCCGCCTCGAAACGCAGCCTGCAGGACAGCATTGCCTGCTTTGAGGATTCCGAGGCCGCGTTAGACAGCTGGTACAGCCTGCTGACCGAGGAGCAGCTGCTTTCGCCCGCCGAGTTTGCGGCGCAAATTGGCAGTGTTACCCGCGAGCAGGTAATTGCGGTGGCCAACACCTACCGGTTAGATACCGTATTTTCAATTTTACCGAACAAGGAGGGCGCGCAATGAACGGCGAATGGATCTCCGGCAGCCTGCCGGGCAAAAAATATTTAAAAGCGACCCACGCCTCCGGGCTGCAGATTTATTTATACCCTATGCCGGGCTTTTCCTCCAACTACGCAATGTTCGGCACCAAGTACGGCTCTATAGATAACGAATACACCGCCCCTACGGGCGAGCGGGTGCAGCTGCCCGAGGGCATTGCCCATTTTTTAGAGCACAAGCTGTTTGAAAGCGAGGAGGGCGACGCCTTTGAAAGCTACGCCAAAACCGGCGCTTACGCCAACGCTTACACCTCGTTTGACCGCACCTGCTACCTGTTTTCCTGCGCGAACCGGTTTTACGAGAATTTAAAAATTTTGCTGAACTTTGTTCGCACCCCGTACTTTACGGCCAAAACCGTAACCAAGGAGCAGGGCATTATTGGGCAGGAAATTAGAATGTACCGGGATATGCCCAGCTGGCGGGTATTAATTAATATGTTAGAGGGAATGTTCCATCACCACCCGGTTAAAATTGATATTCCCGGCACCGAGCAGACCATTGCCGAGATTACCGACAAGCTTTTGTACGGCTGTTACGAAAAGTTTTACAACCTTTCGAATATGTTTTTAATTTTAGCGGGGGATTTTGACCCGCAGCAGGTGCTGGATTTTATTGAAAAAAATTTAAAATCCTGCCCGCCGCAAACGGTGCAAAAATCGCTGCCCGATGAACCCCAAACGGTTGTAACCCACCAAACCGAGCTGAAAATGCAGGTGTACAAGCCCCTGTTTTGTTTAGGCTTTAAGCAGCCCTTTACGGGCAGCCGCATTTCGGTTCAGCAGGCCATTTACACCGCGCTGCTGTTAAAGGTTTTGGTTGGCCCGGCCTCGCCCCTGTACCGCACCCTGCTGGAAAAAGGCCTAATTAACGAGGAATTTGGTGTAGAACACTTTACCGGCCGCGGCTTTGCCGTGCCCATGCTGGAGGGGGAAAGCAACAACCCCGAGCAGGTGCGGCAGCTGTTTTTGCAAGAGGTACAGCGCCTGCGCCGCGAAGGCATTAACGAGCAGCTGTTTAACGCCGTTAAGCGGGAGGCCTACGGCAAGGGCTTAGTGCGGTTTGACAGTGCCGAGGGCGTTTGCGCCATGCTGTGCGACGCCGTTGTGGAGGAATACAGCCTGTTTGAATACTTTAAGGTGCTGCACGCCGCCACGGTGCAAAACGCCAAGGAAATGCTTTCGGTATTTTGCGAGGAAAACGCCGTGCTTTCGGTTATTCGGCCCTTAGACGCAAACGCGTAAAGCGTTTATTTGCAGCGGGCGGCGCCCTTGCCGCCCCTTGTTTTACCTTGCGGTGGGCAAGCTTTTGCAAGCCGGCCGCAGCGTTAGGAGTTTTTTACTTATGAATACCATTATTTTATTCGGCATTACCTTTCATTTAGATCCGGTTGCTTTTACGCTGCCGCTTTTAAACTGGAAGATTTACTGGTACGGTATTATTATTGCGCTGGGCGTGCTGCTGGCGTTGTGGTACGGCATGAAAAACGGGGAGCGCCTTGGCATGAACCCCGACCACATTTTTAACGCCTTTGTAGTTACCCTGCCCTGCTGCATTTTAGGCGCACGGGCGTATTACATTATTTTTGATTCCGGCCTTGCGGGATTTAAACACTTTTTTACCGGCGGGGGGCAAGGCTTTGCGGGCCTGGCTATTTACGGCGGCATTATTATGGCGGCCGTTTGCATTTTGGTGTTTTGGCGGGTTTACAAATTTTCGGTTCCGGCCGCGCTGGATATTACGGCGCTGGGGCTGCTGATTGGCCAGGGCATTGGCCGCTGGGGCAATTTTGTGAACCAAGAGGCGTACGGAACCTTTACCGGCAGCAGCTTTTTTGGCATGACGGGTAACCGCATTGCCGAGGAGATGGGCAGCACAGCCTTAGTGCATCCCTGCTTTTTGTACGAATCGGTTTGGTGTATTGCCGGTTTTTTTGTGTTGCACCACTTTAGCAAAAAGCGGGTATTCCGCGGGCAAATTGCCTTAATGTACGGCGTTTGGTACGGGTTTGAGCGCTGCTTGGTAGAGCTGCTGCGAACCGACAGCCTAATGTGGGGCCCCATTCGCGTTTCCAGTCTGCTTTCGGGCGTTGTGTGCGTTGGTTCGGCCGTTGCCCTTTGGGTGCTGCTAAAAAAACGGAAAGAAAGCGCGCAGATTTATGTGCCGCAATTTGCCGCCGAGGAACCGGGAACAGCCGAAGGCACGCCCCAGGCCGACCCGTCCGTAGGTTTAGCCGAACCGGCAGACTCAACCGCAAATTCAACCAACCCGGCAGACCCAACCCGCCCGGCAAGCCTAACCAAAACCGCGCCAAGGCGGGAGGAAAACGAATTAAAGCCGGAAAAAGCTAAAACCGAACCGGCGGAAAATAAGTTAGACCCAGCAAAAAAAGGCCCCGAGCCGGAAATTTCTGCCAACCCGGCAGAAAACAAATCAAAACCGGAGGCTCCCGCCGAACCGGCGGAAAACGGGTTAGACCCGGCAAAAAACGAACCGTGCCCAACGCCCGAAAGCGCCGCCACGGTGCAAGACGCCGAAAATCAAAACGGAGGATCACAGCCATGCAAATCATAAACGGAAAAGCCATTGCGGCCGGCCTGCGCGCCGAGCTAAAAGCCAAAACCCAGCAGCTGGCCCAAACCGGCAAACGACCCGGCCTTGCCGTTATTATTGTAGGGGACGATCCCGCCTCCCGCGTGTATGTAAACAACAAAAAAAAGGCCTGTGCCGAAATTGGCTTTTACTCGGAGGAGTACGCCCTACCGGGCAACACCACAACCGAGCAGCTGTTGCTGCTAATAAACGAATTAAACGCCCGCAGCGACATTAACGGCATTTTATGCCAGCTGCCGCTGCCAAAGGGGATTGATGAAAAGGCCGTGCTGCTGACCATTTCGCCCGAAAAGGATGTTGACGCTTTTCACCCCGAAAATGTAGGCCATATTATGATTGGCGATTATGCCCTGCTGCCCTGCACCCCAGCCGGGGTAATGTACCTTTTGCAGCAGGCCGGCGTAGAGCTAACCGGCAAGCGCGCCGTTGTAATTGGCCGCAGCAACATTGTTGGCAAGCCTATGGCTCTGCTGCTGCTGCAGCAAAACGCCACGGTTACGGTGTGCCATTCCCGCACTCAAAACCTACAGCAAACGGTGCAAGAGGCCGATGTGGTAGTAGCCGCCATTGGCAAAGCTAAATTCATTACCAAAAATTACATAAAGCCCGGGGCCGTTGTTATTGATGTTGGCATGAACCGGGATGAAAACGGCAAGCTTTGCGGCGATGTTGATTTTGAAAGCGTTGCCCCAGTTTGCAGTGCCATTACGCCGGTTCCCGGCGGGGTTGGACCTATGACCATTGCCATGCTGATGCAAAACACTTTAACGGCCTTTTGCCGGCAAAACGGGTTGGAGCAGTAGCATGAAAAAGCTTAAAAAACTTACGGCTTTTTTGCTGCTGTTGCTTTGGTGCGCGGTGCTATTTGTTCCGGCTGCCGCCCAAAGTGTTACGGTTAGCGAATACGGCTTAACCCTTACCCTGCCGCAGGGGTACACCGTGCTAACCGCCAAAAACGCCAATGAAAACACCGAGCTGTTAGAGCCCTTGGGCTACAACGCCGAAGCCTTTGCAGCCTACCTTACCAAAAACAACATTGCGCTGTTTGCGTTAAGTGAAAACGGCTGCCAGCTAACCCTAAAAAGCTGGGAGACGGATTTTTCCCGCCAAACGGTAGATTTCAGCGAGCTTTCGGACGAAAAGCTGGAGAGCATTGCCGGCCAATTGCTGAAAAATCAAAAGGTTGACTACACCATTTGGCGCGGTGCCGGGCCGGATATGATCTGCGTAAACGAATCGCAAAAAGACAGCGGCGGCGAATACCAGTCGGTACAATACATTATGCTGCGCAACAAGCGTTTTTTTGCGTTAAATTTAATTTTTCCCGGCAAGCAGAGCCAAAGTAACGCCGATTTGGCCCAGCAAGTTGCCAATTCGGTTACCTTAAAAAACAACTACGCCAAAGGGTATTGGGGCTTTTCTACCGTGTTGGAAACGGTTTTAATTTGGGTGGTTATTGCGGCGGCCGGCGTTGCTACGGTGCTGCTGCTGCGCTCGTTTATTTTAGACCGCAAGCGGGCCCGCCGTGAGGCCGACAGCGGTGAGGAGATTTACATTAAACGCCGAAAAAGGTAGCAGCAAAGCAATTTTTGCCCCGGTAGGCCAAAGGCCGGCAACGCACCGCGCGGGGGCTTTTAAAACTGCTAAAAAATGCAGCCCCTTTTATTGTAAGGGCGCTGGGCAAAACACTTTGGCTTTTTACCCCTTAAAACGGTTTTGGCTTTTGCCGGCCAAGCCCCAAAAAAGCCGGCAAAAACCGCTGCCCGGGTGCCTTTAAAAGCCTATTTTAAAAGGTTTTAAGGGCGCAAAAATAGCTCCGGCGGTTTTTACACTTTTTTAAACCGCCGCATTTTTTCCGCGCCTTTAAATTTAATTTTTTAACAGAAGGTTTTCATGTTGAAAAGAACAGTTCTTGCCCTAACGGCGCTGGTTTGTGTGCTGACGCTTTCGGGCTGCAGCGCGTTAACGGCTGCAACAAATTCGCAAACCGTAATTTTAACCGATGATTTTACCACCGCGCCGGAGCTTTCGGCCGAAAACAGCACCGCTTCAAAATCGGGCGGCACTGCAAAATCAACCGGCAGCAAAAGCCGCGGTGGAACGAAAAACAAAAGCTCCTCTCAAGCATTAAAAACGCAAAACCCGTTTGGCAAGGCCAAAACCTACACGCCAAAAAAGGTTGCCCAAAACCTGCTTTTAAGCGGGCGGGCAACGCTTGTAACCGGCGGCGCCGCGCTGGATTGGGACTGCGCCTCCGTAACCTTTAAGGCAAACTGCAGCGGCGAAATTTTAGTTACGCTAAGCGCCCAGGGTGGCGGAATTGCCTACCTGCGCGCGTTTGTAAACGGCAAAGAAATTTCGGCCGGGCGCATTGCCCTAACGGCCGAAAACGCCAAACAGGTTACGCTGGCAAGCAACCTGCCCGCCGGCACGCACACCGTGCAGCTGCTGCGAATTAGCGGCAGTGAGCCGCCTTACATTACCTTAACCGGCATTACCCTTAACGGCAGCTTTTTACCGCCGCCCACCCTGCCGGAGGACCGCATTGTGTTTATTGGCGGCACGCCCTTTACCGGGGAGGCGGCCCTGCTAAGCAACGAGGCCGCCCGGGCCGCGGGGGAGGACGAAACGCCCCTGCGCCGGGTAGAAAACCGCGATAGCTCTAAAACCTTTGCCTACCTAACAGCCAAAAGGCTTGGCCTTAGCTACGAAATTATTACCCGGGCCAACACCGCGTTCGGTATTTCCGATTTTCACAAAGACACGGTTCATTTAACCCAGCTTTACGGCCTTTCCACCCGGCGGGAGGGCGGGCAAAGCTACCAGGTTCCCGGCCGGGTAAAATATGTAGTAATAAGCGGCGTTAACGCCGACTTTAACCTTTCGTTACATAAGGCCGAGGGCAAATCGGCAGCCAAATCTTTTCAAAAACAGCAGGATTTTATTCGCACCATGCAGGAGCAATACCCCGGCTGTAAAATTATTTGGTGCTACGGCCAGCGCCCGCTTTCAAGCTATTATTTAAGCTGTATTCAGCAATCGGTTCAGCTGCGCGGCGGGCAAGCCGGCGGCGTTTATTTGCTAAAGCTTTCGGCCTGCGAGCGGTTAGAGCGGCCGGGTGCCGAAACGCACCAAAAGCTGGCCCAGGAGCTTTACAGCTTTATTCAAAAACTTAAATAATTTGGCTCAGGCCACCGTTAAAATTGCAAAATAGGCCGGCGCGTTTTTAACCTGCCGCCAAATTTAAATAGGTCCGCGCGGCTGTCTTAGGTAAAATTGCGCGCTTTTTAAGGGGCGTTTGCCCCACACTCGGTTGGCGCCGCAATCCTACTTGGGCGGTGCTGCGGTCTTGCTTAGGCGGTGCTGCGGTCTTGCTTAGGCGGGGTTGCGGTCTTGCTTAGACGGTGCTGCGGTCTTGCTTAGACGGTGCTGCGGTCTTGCTTAGGCGGGGTTGCGGTCTTGCTTAGGCGGTGTTGCAGTCCTACTTGGGTGGCGCTTTGCCGAACCTGGGCCAAACCCGCGACCGCACTGGAACAAGGCTTTTTTGCACTTAAACAAAGCCGCAACCTTACTTAAAAAAGCGTTTGCGCCTTGCCGAGCAGAATTTTTGCCCGTTTACAACGGGCTTTACTAAAAAAGGGAGAAATTTATGTTAAAACGGTTTATGGGCTATTACCGGCCCCACCTAAAAATGTTTGCGGCCGATATGCTGGCTTCGCTGCTGGTTTCACTCATTGGCATGGTTTACCCGGTTTTAACCAATCGGCTGCTAAACCGCTACATTCCAAACAAAAATGTGCGGGCCATTATTTTTGTTGGCCTGCTTTTGTTAGGTCTTTATGTTATTCGCATGGCGCTGCGCTATTTTGTGCAGTATTACGGCCACATGATCGGTATGAAAATGCAGGCCACCATGCGGCGGGATCTGTTTAACCACCTGCAACTGCTGCCAATTTCTTTTTTTGACGAGCACGAAACCGGGCGCATTATGTCCCGCCTAACGGGCGATTTGTTTGAAATTAGCGAGCTGGCGCACCACGGGCCGGAAAACCTTATTGTTTGCACCATTATGATCATTGGCTCCTTTATTTACCTTTGCACCATTAATGTTTGGCTAACCTTAATTATTTTTGCCTGCGTGCCGGTTATGGTTGCGGTTTCGGGCAGTATGCGCCGTAAAATGAAGGCGGCCTTTGCCAAGCGGCGGGTGGCCAACGCCGAAATTAACGCCGCGCTGGAAAACAGCATTACGGGTATTCGGGTTACAAAGGCCTTTACCAACAGCAAAATTGAGGAGCAGAAATTTGAGGTTGGCAACCAAAATTTTGTAAACGCCGGGCGCAGCGCCTACAAGGCAATGGCCACCTTTTTTTCCAGCAACGGCTTTATTACCGATGTTTTTAATGTTTTAATTATTATTGCTGGCGGCCTGTTTTTGTACCGCGGCAAAATAAATTTTGGCGACTACGCCACCTTTATTGTTTCGGTAAACCTTTTTATTAACCCGGTAACAACGCTGATTAATTTTATGGAGCAGTACCAAAACGGCGTAACCGGCTTTGCCCGGGTGTTAGAAATTTTAGACCAGCCCACCGAAAAAGAGGCCGAAAACGCCGCCGAGCTAACCGTTTCGGCCGGCAAGGTAGAGTTTAAGGGGGTAACCTTTTCTTACGAAAAGGGCGGCCGACCCGGCAACACCCTAAACAACATTAACCTTACGGTTTCGCCGGGCCAAATGCTGGCGCTGGTTGGCCCCTCGGGCGGCGGTAAAACAACCCTTTGCCACCTACTGCCGCGCTTTTACCTACCGCAGCAAGGCGCTATTTACATAGACGGGCAAAATATTTCCGGCGTTACGCTGCACTCGCTGCGGCAAAGCATTGGCATTGTACAGCAGGATGTTTTTTTGTTTAACGGAACTTTTCGGGATAATATTATGTACGGCCGGCCAAGCGCCACCGAGGAAGAGATGATTGAGGCGGCCAAACGAGCCGATATTCACCGCTACATTACCGGCCTGCCCGAGGGGTACAACACCAACATTGGCGAGCGGGGAGTTAAGCTTTCGGGCGGGCAAAAGCAGCGGCTGAGCATTGCCCGGGTGTTTTTAAAAAACCCTGCCATTTTAATTTTAGACGAAGCAACCAGTGCGCTGGATAACGCCACCGAGCTGCTGATTCAAAACGCGTTGAACGAGCTTTGTAAGGGCCGCACCACCATTGTGGTGGCCCACCGGCTTTCTACCGTGCGCGGAGCGGGCAGCATTGCCGTTATACAAAACGGGCAAATTGTGCAGCAGGGCAGCCACGCCCAGCTGCTAAGCCAAGGGGGGCTTTACCGCGAGCTGTACGAAATGCAGTTTCGGGAGGAATAAATTAATTTTTTAGCGAGCTAAAAACAACCCGCACCGCTAAAGGAAAAGGGAGAATTTAAAAATGGAATTAAAGGGAAAAACACTGCTTTTTTTGGGGGCCAGCATTACAGCCGGTTCAGGCGTTTCCGGTAAGGAGGAAACCTATATTGGTACCGGTTAGGGCAAAAAACGGGCGCAAGCTGCATTGGCTACGGCGTTGGGGGAACACGCATTGCTGAGCAGCAGCAGCCGGATAGCTTTGAAGCTCTTGGCAACTTTTGCACCCGGGCGCAGCAAATGCAAAAAACGGCCGACGCCATTATTGTTTTTGGCGGCACCAACGATTACGGCCACGGCGACGCCCCGCTTGGCACCCCGCAGGACCGCACGCCCAAAACCTTTTACGGCGCGCTGCACACCCTTATTTTGTACCTGTTAAACGCTTACCCCACAGCACAAATTGTGTTTTTAACGCCGCTGCACCGCGTAGGGGAAACCGACCGCCTTTACAACGAGCGCGGCATGCGGCTTTCGGGAAATTTGCAAACCTATGTAGATATTATTTTGGCCGTTTGCGGGGAATACGGCCTGCCGGTGTTAGACCTTTTTCGCACCTCCGGCCTACAGCCCAATGTGCCAATTATAAAAGAAAACTTTGTGCCGTACGGCTTGCACCCGAACGCCGCCGGCCACCGGCGGCTGGCCGAACGGTTGGAAAGCTTTTTAAAAGCGCTTTAATTCGTTTAAAAATTTTAACGGCCTAATAAAAAAACAACCGCGGCGGTGCGGCGCGCGGTTTTTGGCCGCTCAAGGCAGCCGTTGCAATGCGGCGCACGGTTCTTAGCCGCTCAAGACGCTACTGCGCAAATTTTTTATTAATAAAAAGGAAAACCGGGCGGGGAAAGCATTTTTTGCGCTTTTCCCGCCCGATTTTTCTGTTAAAGCTATTCGTCAATATTCTTGCTTAAAAAGCCGGCCGCGGCAACAATCAGCTTTTCCTCGGTCTCGGTTGCAACCTCGCTGCTGCGGGTTGCGGCAAAAACAACCGCCCCGTTAATATCCCCGTTTGAAAGGATAGGGCAAACCGATGTGGCGCAAAGCTCCGTGCCCTCCAACGCCGGCAGGCGGGGGTCGGTAGCGGCTTTTTTAAAATAGGGCCGCCGGGTTTCAATCTGCTCCTCCAAAGCAGGGGTCACACGCCGCTCCAGCACTTCTTTTTTAGGGGTGCCGGCCGCCGCAATACAGTGGTCGCGGTCGCAAACCAACACAACCTTTTCGGTGCATTTTATTAACGCCTCGCAGCAAATGGCCGCCTGCCCGGCCAGCTCCCCAACGGGGGAGTACTTTTTAAAAATAACATCTCCGTCCCCTCCCGTGTAAATTTCCAGCGGGTCGCCCTCTCTGATAACATTGACAGTAAAGACCTTGTCCGCACGGTTGGCGGACTTTTGGGTAATTAAGATATCCTTACTGTCACACTTAAAATTTACGGCGTTACCCATGGTGCTGAGCGCCAAAAGCTCGTCCACATCGGATTTAAGCTTGATATTCAGATGATCCTCAAATACCGTAATTTTCTCAACAATCAAGCCAATGTCGCGCTTGTCGAGCTTTTCCTTTTTCAGCACCCCGTCAAAGACTTCGATAACCGTTTTTGCCTTTCGGTTGGCGGTAATCATATTGTTGCGCATATTGTTGACATCGCCGAATTGCTTTTCGAGCATTTCAATGCGGGTAAGCAGTTCTTCTTCCATCTCATCATAAAGCGCCGCCTTGGTTCGGCTTTTGGTGTCGGACAGCCCTGCGTCAATCAGCATTTTTTCTTTATACAGCGCTTTGAGCTTTGCTTTTGCCTCGTTTAATTGTGTTTCAATGCTCTCAACCGTCGCGCCGAGCTGTTCCTCACGCTCGGGCTGCTCGTCGATAGTCTTTTGCAGCTCGTCAATCATACCCTTGCAGTTATCGCGCACGCGGAGGATAAATTCCTTGAGCAGCCTGTCAAGCACATCTACGCGGATGTGGTGCGAGGTGCAGCCCTTGAGTCCGCGCTTGTGGTATGTACCGCAGGTGTAGGCGGGTGACAGATCGGGGCGTGACATGGAGAACATCGGGCTGCCGCAGTCGCCGCAGAACATAAAGCCGGAATAATCGGTGGCGTACTTCTTCTCGCCGCGATAATTGCCCTTTGAGCGCAGCTCGAGCTGCTCTGTTGTGTAGGCGAAGGTCTTGCCGTCCACAATCGGCTCGTGCGCGTTTTCTATCACGATATTGTCCTCGTTACCGAGTTTTACATCCTTGCCGTTAATGCCCTTGCGCGTGTACTTGCGCTGGCGGAGCGTGCCGATGTAAAAATCGTTTTTAAGAATGGCCTGCACCGTGATAATGCTCCATTCGTTGTGCGCAGTAAGCTTGGTCGCCTTGCCCTCGGCTTCCTTTTGGGCAATCTCATTTGCCCTCGGGGTCGGCACGCCGCTGTCAGTCAGGTGATTGGCAATTTTTTTATATCCCCAACCGAGGTTGTAGAGCCTGAAAACCTCGCGTACAACCTCCGCCGCAGGCGGATCTATCTCGTAGGTCATTTCTTTGGTATTGGTAATGCGGTAGCCGTAGGGCACGGCGCAAATCCATTGCCCGTTTTTCTGTCGGTTATCTATCATCTGCTTAATTTTTTTCGAGGTGTCGGTAACCGGCATTTCGTTCATCAGAAATTTGAACTGAATAAGCATCCAGTCGTCGCGGGTGGGATAGTCAATATTGTCGCCTATCGAGATAATGCGAATACCCGCGTCGCGCAGCGTTTCAAGCTCCAAAAGCCCCAAGCTGTTGCGGCGGGAAAAACGGGAGAAATCCTTGACGACTAAAATCCGCACATCGCCGCTTATCAGCTCTTTGCGCATTTTTTGATAGTTCTCGCGCTGAGAAAAGGTGTAGCCGCTGCGGTCTCTGTCCTCGTATATTGTCAGCTCCGCGTCGGGGAACCCTTTTGATACAAAGTCGCGGATTATCCGTTTTTGGTTTTCTATACTTGTATTCTCGTGGCTGTCTTCCTGCAAATCCACCGAAATTCGGGCGTATCCGTCAATTTTCAACTTCGTTTCTCCTTGTCATATTTCTAACTAACAACATTGTAATACAACCGAAGCCAAAAGTCAATATATATCGTATAATACTAATTATTTTTATACTCGACAATTTTTGCTAAATTCCAATTTCGGAATAAACTTTTAAATTATATATCTAAATTCCGATTTTGGAATTTACCGTTGACTTTGTGGGAATAATATTGTATAATATCAATGCAGAGAATAATTGCATAGGAGGCGACCACCGTGGTACAGCGCGACGAATATTTAAATCAATTAAAAAAATGGAAAGATGAGCAGGTCATCAAGGTAATTACGGGTATTCGCAGATGTGGCAAATCCACCTTGCTTGAAATGTACCGCGACTATTTAAAGTCGGAGGGTGTTTCCGACGATAGGATAATCTCAATAAACTTTGAGGAACTGGAGTACGAGGAGCTTTCGGATTACAAGGCTCTGTACAACTATATCAAGGAGCGGCTGCACAAAACCGAGACAACCTACATTTTCTTAGACGAAATACAGCAGGTCGAAAACTTTCAAAAGGCGGTCGACAGCCTTTATGTCAAGAAAAATACCGATATTTATATCACGGGTTCTAACGCATATTTGCTGTCGGGCGAGCTTGCAACGCTGCTTTCGGGAAGATATGTGGAGATAAATATGCTGCCGCTTTCGTTTGCCGAGTTCTGTCAGATAAAAAAGAGCGGCAACAAAAACGAACTCTTTGCCGAATATATGAAAAACGGCGGACTTCCTTATATTACAAATCTCGGTGACGACAGCGAAAAAATCGACACCTACCTTGAGGGTATCTACAATACCATAATCGTTAAGGATATTGAGGAGCGGCAAAAGCGCAGGGAAAGCGACCCTGACAAGCGAAAGGTTACGGACATCGCTTTGCTTAAAAATATATCAAGGTTTCTTGCGGGTTCAATCGGCAGTCCAATATCCGTAAAAAGCATTGCGGACTATGTAACGTCAAGCGGCAGAAAGGTATCGCAGAACACGGTCGATGATTATGTTGAGGCGTTGGTTGAGCCGTATATATTCTATCCCGTGGAGCGATATGACGTGCTCGGCAAGCAGCTTTTAAAAAAGAATCGGAAAATGTATATCGTCGACCTCGGACTTCGCCGACATTTGCTCGCAAGGCAAAGGTATGACCTCGGGTTCTCTCTTGAGAACATAATCTATTTTGAGCTGCTGCGCCGCGGTTACAGCGTGAATATAGGTAAAGTCGGCGCAGCGGAAATAGATTTTGTCGCAAGAAAAAACGACAATGTGTCTTATTATCAAGTCACCGCTTCAATGACCGAGGAGTCCACCTTTGAAAGAGAAATGTCGCCGCTCAAAGGCATAACCGACAATTACCCGAAAACGGTAATAACGCTCGACCGCTTTACCCTCGGCAACTATGAGGGAATAGAGGTCGTCAATGCTGTCGATTGGCTGCTTGAAAAGTAAATCCGCGAAAAACAGCATCTCGCGCGCGGATATTGAGGATATGCGCCCCGCATTTTACGAGTGTTATAAAGCTCAAAAACCGTGCAGAACTTTTTGATGGAGTAGCGAAATTGATAAGAAAATTCAGGCAAACGGATATTGACGGCATAATGGATATTTGGTTAAACGCCAATCTTGCAGCGCATAGCTTTATCCCCGCCGAATACTGGAAAGGCAATTTTGAATCGGTAAAAGAAATGCTGCCGCAGGCAGAGGTTTATGTGTACGAAAATGGCGGAGAAATTCAGGGCTTTTTAGGCTTAAGCGGAAATTTTATAGAAGGCATCTTTGTATCCGAAAAAATGCGGTCGCACGGCATCGGCAAATGCCTGTTAGACTATGTCAAGGCGAAAAAATCCGAGCTGCAGCTAAATGTGTACCGAAAGAATAAACGGGCAATTCGTTTTTATGAGCGGGAAGGCTTTGAAATACAAAGTGAAGGCGTGGACGAATCTACCGATGAAAAGGATTATCTAATGATATGGCGGCAAAGCCGTTTTTTCTGAATCAGGGATATCGGATTGTAAAAGAGCAGCAGGTTATCAGACACGGAACAACGCTGACGAATTATGTAATGGTGAAACGCCTGGAACATAATCAACATTAAATTTATAGGGAACATTTGACAGGGTAAATCCCCGCAAATGTTCCCCATTTTAAACTCTCTGCGCCTCTTTACAAGGCGTGAGTGATTATTTTACTAACCGATTTTTAAATTGCTGTTGAAATCCGCGTTTTTTCGTGATATAATATAATTCCAAAATCGGTATGGATTTTTCTGAGTACCATGCTCATTTTTCGCCATACATCCGTTTAAATCGGGTGTATGGCGATTTTTAATAGGAGGTTTTATTATGGCAAACGAAGTATTGGAAACAATCAAATCGCGCAGGAGCGTTCGCGCCTATAAGAGGGACGCCGTGCCGCAGGAACTGCTGAGGGAAATCTGCGAAGCAGGAACCTATGCCCCGACGGGCGGAGGACGGCAATCGCCGACAATTATTGCCGTTACAACCGAAAAATATCGCAATGAGCTTGCCTGCCTTAACGCGGAGATTATGGGAAAGAATACCGACCCGTACTACGGCGCTCCGGTAATTATCCTCGTTCTTGCCGAGGGAACTGCAAGCACCTTCGTTGAGGACGGCAGCTGCGTGCTTGAAAATATGATGCTCGCCGCCGCGTCGCTCGGACTCGGTTCTGTTTGGGTACACAGAGAGCGCGAGATTTTCGACAGCGAAAAGGGCAAGGCTCTCCTGCGTGAATGGGGCCTTGACGAAACACTTCGCGGGGTCGGCAGTATAGCACTCGGCTATCCCGCTACGAAACCGGGAGAATCCGAAAAACGCAAGGACGACTATGTAGTTATTGTGTAGGATTGTGTTGCAATAAAGGAAGTGGTTAAAAATAATGAGCCAAAAGATCAAAATATCAAGTGAGATTGCCTATTTTGCCGCAATTGTTTTGCTGTCCTTGGCGGTCGCAATTCTTTCTACCGCTGATTTCGGAATATCAATGATTGTTGCACCGGCATATCTTTTAAGCTTGAAAGCCGGATTTTTGAGTTTCGGGCAAGCCGAATATGTTGTTCAGGCAATTGTATTTATTCTTCTTTGCATTGTCCTCAAAAGGTTCAGGTTTGTTTACTTCTTTTCATTCGGGACTTGCCTTATCTACGGATTTGTGCTTGACCTATGGAGAAAAATTCCGTTTCTAAATCCTACGGCAACGCCGCCCGGAAGTATGAACCTGCCGCTTCGTATTGCAATGTTTGTTATCGGTATGATACTCACCTCCTTTTCTGTTGCGCTGTTTTTTAAAACCTACCTTTTCCCGCAGGTGTATGACTTTTTTGTGAAAGCGGTTTCCTGTAAATACGGGATAAAGCTATCCCGCCTGAAAACAGTCGTAGATCTCTCATGCCTTACGGCAAGCGTAATTATGACATTTGCATTTTTCGGCGAAATCAGAGGCATCGGTTGGGGTACTCTTATCATGGCTCTTTTAAACGGCACTGTAATAGGCTATTTCTCAAAGCTGCTCGATAAAGCCTTTGACTTTCAGCCGACTTTCACACGGTTTGCCGCTATGTTCAAATTGGGAACTGCGGCGTAACTGCGAATTTCAGCATACGAAAACCTCCGTATTATTGTTAAGCAATACGGAGGTTTTGTTTATACTAAGCTATGTGCGCGGCAAAATTGCCGCTCCCAATTTACCTCGCGTCGCGCGATTTTGAAGTCTTTGCGCGCAGTGTCGGGTTATTAAGATTGTAGGCAAGCAGCTCTTTGACGGTTCCGTTTACCGTGACGGTTATTCTGCCTGATGTTTGAAAAGGCAATAAAGTTTTGAACTTAAATCGAATTGTTCCAACCTATCTTGACAGTGTTTTTTCTATTTGCGGCACCTACATGTCGCAATGAGCTTTGCAATAGAATCAACTTGCTGTTTTGTCAACCGCTTCCTGCACAGTAATTTTTTGTAGAAACCCTTTGCGCAGCATAATCATAGCACGGTCGACCGGATTCTATTTTAATAATATGCCTACATTGTTAACGACGATAAAATTTAACAGGATTACCGCGTTATTCGTCAATTATTATTCTTACAATATCCTCAAATGCCTTTTTGCATTTATCCTGGCTGCGCTGCTCCATTCCATAAGCGGTTTTATTGGAATTTTGAACTGTATAATTAGATAAGAATTGTACTAAGTAATTTATATTGTTTTGAGAAAATAATGCATAGTATATATACCGCTCCTCCTCAACACCTTTTTCTTTGTTAAATCGGGTTTGGTAAACATAGCAAACGGCGGTGTTTTTCCCGCTAATCACAGAACCGGCCTTTGAGCCCTTTATGGCTTCTATTTCATTTACCGCCATTCTAATAGATTCTGTGGATATTCTGTTAAAGTTTTTTACTGCAACAACATTTAACACGCAGTTTTCATATACCGGGGCTTCTAAACCTATTCCGGTAGTCGTTGGGTTTTTGCCATTTTGAAACAGAATACAGGAAAGGCTGTTGTTAAGGTTTTGCGGTAACCCAGATAAGGTAGGCAAGAAGGAGTTTTTATTGCCTAAATATGATACGATTTCGCTGTATCTTTTTTCATCCGTATCCGTTTCACTGCATTTTCTCGAAAAAGTAGCTTTGCCGTCATTGTCAAATACCGGGTGACAATCCCGGCGCAAATTGCTTGCATTGTACAGTGCTGAATAGATATTCTTAACATCAGCAGTTACATTTTTTATTTGGTTGTAAGCAAAAAAACCGTTAGCATATTTTGAAACAGGCACTTCTTTCGGAATGTATTGAAGCTTCTCTTCATAAGGATATGCTTTTTCTCCCGCACGGTTTATACTTTCTTCCAGACGATTATCGGCTCCCAATTCAGCTGAAATTTTTGTACTATTCATGTTAAACCAACCAAATTGCAATGTGCCAATTCCTATTGCCAAAAGTGCTGCAAACGCAGCGAGCAAAGCACACAGTAGTTTTTTCCTTTGGCCGGGTTTGTATAATTTTTTTCCTTCAAGTTGTTTAGAAACCGTTTTATTATGTTTATTCATGCCGCAAGTTGTTTTCATTAAAACTTCACCCTTTCTTTAAGTGTATTTTACCATAATTTCGGGTATATGTAAACTTTAGTTTAACCTTTAAAATGAATGCCGGTTTCAAGGCCCTATTTTTAAATTTACCTGCAACCGGTTAAATTTCAGCTTTCCAAAGGTAAAACCCCGAGTTAACATATTGCTGGTTTAGCCTTACAAAGGCAAAACGGCAAAGACAAATATGGGTTGTAAAAACGCAAATAATTATTGCCTGTAGAGGAAAAATAAGGTATAATAGACTTTGCAAAGAAACTTATCGAAAATAGTTATTATAAAATAAAAAGTCCCGATGAGTACAGAAAAAATCTGAAACTCATGGGGGCTTTTTTGTTTGCATTTTTAATCGTAACCGCACATTTCAGCACAATAACCCAAGATTACAACATAGCATTTTTTCAAAAAAAGAGCCGTGGTCTTGTGAACCACGGCTTAATTTTTTTCGTAGAGTTGGCCACTCTAAGAAGCCAACATTTACCACATTTGCAAGACAAGTATAGCATAGGAAAGTAAAAAACGCAAGGGGGAAAGTGAATTTTCTAAGTTTTTCCATAAAAGTTCTCTGATTTTTTAAATATTTTTGATATGTTTTGAAATGCTTAAAAGCCTTTTGCAGTCTAAACAGCAGTCAGAATACAAGAGAATTTAAATGTTACTGCTTGTTGCAGCTTGATACGCCAATTGCGGACAACAGAAATTTAATTTGGAGGAATCGGTAATGCGAAAAGGTGAAAACATTTTTAAACGAAAAGACGGACGATGGGAAGCCCGGTATATTAAGGGCTATGAGCTATCCGGCAAGGCAAAATACGGTTATTGTTACGGAAAAAGCTATAAACAGGCTAAGGAAAAGGTAACTGCCTGTAAGGCGGTGCTGCTTGCGGGCCAACCCGCACCGAAAGCCGGGCCGCGCCGCCGCTTTGCCTATTATTGCGACGAATGGCTGAAAATTCGTAAAAGTAAGATCAGAGAGTCAACTTACATTAAATATAACACCATTCTTGAAAAGTATATTAAACCAAGGCTGGGCAGCTGCATTCCGCTTGGTATATCTACCGGTATGGTAGAGGAATTTACACAGCAGCTTTTATTTGATGAAAAACTTTCCGTTAAAACGGTACACGATATATTAGTACTGCTGCACGGTTTGTTAAAGTACTCAGCTCTGCAGTTTCCGGGGCTTTTTCCGGCAATTGAAATGAACTACCCCAAAGAAAATCGAAAAGAAATGCGTGTGCTTTCCCGCAGCGAGCAGGAAAGGTTTGTAAAGTTTTTGCTGAAAGATACAGACCCCTGCAAATTCAGCGTGCTGCTTATGCTGCTGAGCGGTATGCGCATTGGGGAGCTTTGCGCTCTGCAATGGAAAAACATTAATCTGCGGGAACAAACCATTTGCATTACCGCCACTTTACAGCGACTCCGCGATACGGCAGCGGCCAACGGGGCCCGCACCCGAATTGTTATTGGCGCCCCGAAAAGCGACACTTCTATGCGAACTATCCCCATGACCGATTATGTTACGGAACTTTGCAGTCGGTTTCAAGCCAAAAACACGGCATATATTCTTACCGGAACAGAGGAATATATGGAGCCGCGCACCCTACAGTATCGCATAGCTAAATATACAAAAGCGTGCGGGCTGGAGGGCGTACACGCCCATACATTACGGCACACCTTTGCCACAAGGGCTGTAGAAGTCGGGTTCGAGATCAAATCGCTTTCGGAGGTTTTAGGGCACGCCAATACCTCTATTACCTTAGAGCGTTATGTTCATTCGTCTATGGAATTAAAACGGGAAAACATGGACAAGTTAACAGCCGTTGGTTTTTGAGTTATTCGCAGTCGGGTTTTTGTGTCAAAAAAGCAAAAAAACCGAAAAAATGCGCCATTTTACCGCTAAAAAAGAACTTTTTAAACAGAGTGGCCAACTCCACGAAAAATATTACGCCGGCGGACCGGCACCACAAAAAGCAACATATTGTTTTTGCGGCCTTGCTGTGGTAAATACTACATATTTCGACAACGGAGGCGAAATATATGGTACCAAAAGAAAATATGCGGCAGGCGATTATTGACGCTGCCGTTGCAATTGTTGCCCAATACGGACTTGACAAAACAACCACCAGACTGATTGCAACCGAAGCGAATCTGAATGAAATGTACCTTTACCGTTGTTTTAAAAATAAGGAGGACATTTTAAGCAAAGCGTTTTACGCCAAAGATGTTGATTTTGTAAGGCATATACATAAAGCTTTGCCTGTTATGCGGGCAACAACTTTAACCTGGAAGGAGCGCTGCTTTCAGCTTTGGAAAACCTGCTGGGAGTTTGTTCTTAAAAAACCGGACGATTGCCGTTTTTACATTCAGTATTACTATTCCGCAAATTGCAAAAAGTATGCATACGCCGAACATTTAAAGCTGTACAAACCGCTAATTAACGAAATAAGCTTTGCTTTTAAGGCAGAAACCAATGTGGTTATGCTTTTGCACCAGATATTTGATACCATGTTATCCTTTGCCGAGCGGGTACAAACCGGGGAATTCCCCAATAACAAGGAAACAACAAAAGCAACCTTTCGACAGGTGTTTGGCTTTGTTGCCATTAACGCACTGCCGGAATTGCTGGAGGCAGATTGGGCGGAGACTTAATGAACCAAACCTTTAAAAAAATTTGGAATGTTATTGGCACCGTACTGGTTGCAATTGTACTTTTACTTGCAGTTGCCTTGGTAGGCGTGCGGCTTGTGGGCTTAAAAACTTACGCGGTTGTTTCCGGATCTATGGAGCCCACCTACCCTACCGGGTCGCTGCTTTATGTTAAAAAGGCAAACGCGCAGGAGTTAAAGGTTGGCGACGCCGGGACTGGCTCCCAAAACGGTTTCGGATATTTTTGGCGTATTTAGGCAAATTGTTAAATACGGAAACGAAAATAAAGCACTGCAATTAAATTTAATGTCGTTTAAATATCCGGCCCACAGCAAAAAGCCCGTTACGGTGTTAGAATCCGAAAAGCTTTCAGCCCTTGAAAAAATTCTTATGAAATTTGAGGACCCCATGTGTTTAGGTCTGCTTATTACCCTTTTCAGCGGTATTCGAATCGGCGAGTTATGCGGTTTAAAATGGGGAGATATTAATTTTAAAAGCAAAACCTTTGCCGTTGAGCGAACCATAGAGCGAATTGCCGACCTTGACGGGGGCTCGGCAAAAAAAACGAAGGTTATTATTAATACCCCTAAAACAGAAAATTCTTTTCGGGTTATTCCGTTACAAAGCTTTTTGGCGCAGGTTTTAAAAAAGTATAAAGCACCAAACAATTGTTATGTATTAACCGGTACAACAGCCCACACTGAACCGCACCAGTATTATGTGCGCTACAAAAATTTTTTAAAAAGAAATAAGCTTGGCAATTACACCTTTCACGCCCTGCGCCACACCTTTGCAACCCGGTGCGTGGAATCGGGATTTGACGCCAAAGCCCTTTCGGAAATATTGGGTCACGCCAATGTTAACACAACTCTTTCGGTTTACATACACCCTTCTATGCAGCAAAAAAAGGTTTTAATGGAAAAACTAATGCCAACAAGCATATCGTAGTCAAAACAATAGTCAACCAAAGCCGCAAGTCCGTTTTACAGCGGACTGCGGCTTTTTTGTAATAAATTAAGATACTTCATTACACACAAAATTAATGTTTCAGGCCCTCATAATCCGGCCGTACGGCCGGAGTATGAGGGCCATAGTTTTTAGGCGTACAAGCTTAAAACCCGGTAAGTCGGCAGCGCTATTGACAAACGGTCGGTGCGCCGATATAATATGAATATAAGGAGCTGATGATTGTGACCTTACAGGACCTTTTGAATCAAAAGAATATCACCAAATATCATTTATCTAAAATCAGCGGTGTACCTAAAACCACTATTTTGGATATTTGTGCCGGTAACAGCAGCATTGAAAAATGCTCTGCCAAAACAATACAGCAAATAGCCTCAGCTTTAAACTGTACGATGGAGGAAATGATGCAATTAGACGCGCCTGAAAAGCTTGATGAACAAACAGGACTGCCGAAAAATAAAAAATATTTAGAATGTGGTTTGCCGCCGTATTTGCAAAAATCACTTGAAAACATGAAACGCTCCTGGAAAATTGAGGACAGCGGCAAGCGGGATCCGCATTGGGATATTTACTGGTGCGATTTAAATGCAGATATAAATTCCGCAGAGGTTGACCGTGTAATATCCTCGGAGCAGGCGTGGTATTTAAGAGAAAAATATTTAAGAATGGAAAGGGAATGATAGACTTATGATTGATTTCTCAAATGTTCCCATAAAAAACAAAACCTATACCGGGGCCAACGGCAGTAAAATATGTGTAGTTTACAAAGGCGAGGCCTATATGTTAAAATTCCCCATGCCGCCTACCCGAAACAAAAAAATGAGTTACGCCAACAGCTGTTTTTCTGAATATATTGGTTGCCACATTTTTGAAAGCATTGGTATTCCCACACAAAAAACGCTGCTTGGCACCTACACCAAAAATAAAAAAGAAAAAATTGTGGTTGCCTGCAAGGACTTTACCTCAACCGGCATTGTACTTCAGGATTTTGCCTCGTTAAAAAATACCATTATTGACTCGGAGCACAACGGGTACGGAACGGAACTTTCAGATATTATGAGCGCAATAGAGGAACAAACGGCCGTGAACCCTTACGAATTAAAAGATTGGTTTTGGAACATTTTTATTGTTGACGCCCTTATTGGAAATTGGGACAGACACAACGGGAACTGGGGATTTTTGTACAATACCGAAACCGACAAAATGAAAATTGCGCCGGTTTACGATTGCGGCAGTTGCCTGTTCCCCCAGGCAGACGACGCGATTATGCAAAGCACGCTGACCAACCCGGACGAATGTAATTTGCGCATATATCAAATACCGTTATCCGGCATAAAAATTAACGGTGCCAAAATTAATTACTATGATTTTATTTATTCTTTAGAAAATAAAGATTGCAACAAAGCGTTAAAACACATACTTCCAAAAATAGATTTGAGCAAAATCAATAAAATAATTGATGATACCCCTTATATAACCGAACTTCAAAAGCGTTTTTACAAAAAGGTTTTAAAAGAGCGGAAAGAAAAAATACTGGACCTTTCATTTAAAAGGCTCTGCGCGCTTGAAAAAACCAAAGGGTAATTCAAAACAGACTGTGATGCTTTTTTAGAGGCAGCACAGTCTGTTTTTTTAGAGAAGAAACACCTTTTTTGCAAAAAAATGTAAAAAAGGGTTGACATTTGGTAAATAAAGGTATAATATAAAACACATCAAGTTTAGTATACAACTGAAAATAGCATACACAGAGCAGGGTTTAAAATAATTTAATCCACGCACTGCCCGTGGGGAGTATTGCATATAAAATAGGCTGAATTTCCGCAATATTTGTAATATAAAGCTGATGTTAAAACGGAATAATCTTCCGTTTTAATTTTATTAATTTGCTTGCCTTTCATTATAACACGCGGCGTTTTTAAAATCAACCATTGTTTGGTCGTTTTAAAAAATAGCGTTAAATTCGCGTTACAGCCGGAAAAACCGGTTTATATACATCAAAATAAGACACCCTAAAAATTCAACACATCAGTTTACCGGCCGTAACAAAATGCTGCCAATGGGGAAAGCTCCCTTTGGCAGCACGGGCAGGCAAGCGCCAAAAGGTAAGTTGCGTTACCTTTTTTGTAGGCTTGCTTATGTATAAGGCCGATTTTGCAAGAACATGATTTACACTGCGAATGTAAAAGCGAACAAACTGCACCGAACGCTTGTGAAATGTAAAGTTTTGATCCTGCTTTTTGTTAAATAAAAAGGAAAAGGTTGAAAAACGCAAAATATTAATATTTTTTGAAAAAACTGTAAAAACACTCTTGACATTTGGAAAATAAAGGTATATCATAGAACTAATAATTTAGTTAACAGCCAATATTTACGGTTAGTTATCTTAGTTTTTTATAAATTTTTTATTTTTTGCACCAATTAAAATCTAAAAAATCTATTGTAATTTTAGTGATTTGTTTTATTTTTAAGCTAAAATATCAATTTTTAAATAAAAATAGTGATTTTTTCGTTTTTGCTTTAGTTTTAGTTGTTGACTATAACTATTAATATTTGGGCCGTTAGGAATACGGCCGGCTCTACAAGCCTTTCTGTTTTGTGTTACAGCCGAATTAATTTCGGTTCTTATACATTGAATTTTACACCCCTATTAAAATTCACGGAGATAACGCTATTTTTCGGCTGTAACAACTGCCGCTGTTGGCCGGGAATTGAACCACCCGCCAACAGCAAATTCGGGCAAACAAAAAAGTTCTTTGCTTTTCTTTTTTGTTTGCCTGAACATTAGCAGCATTGCAAAAATACAGAGCAAAGAAAGGTGCCAAAATGCAAGAAAGGACTTTTAAGAAAAACAAAAAGCTGGCTAAGCCGGAAGAAAGCAATAGCTTAGAAAAGCCAAAAACACGCCGAAAAGTTCAACTTTCGTTACACTTAGACCAACGCCTGTGTGATGAAAAGGGCGTTCCAACAGAGAGCCAAAAAGAAATTGCCAAGGCCTCGCTATTCCTCTCCCAACAAGAGATGGACCACGCTTTAGATTTTATTAAGGAGCTGTTAGTTGGCAGCCCCGCGCAGGTGCCGAAATAAAACGCGGGCGCGCAACCTTTTTGCAAGGCTGCGAGAAATGCAAAAGAAAGCCAAGCCCGCCTATGTTACCGAGGCTGTGGTAGACCGACAGCACTACGCTTATTGGATCTGCCCCAATTGCGAAGGCCCTTTTGAGCGGGAATACCAGGCGTACTGCCACAACTGCGGGCAGGCGTTAAAGTGGATGTCGCTGCGAAAGATTAAATACATTTACCTTGAAAAGAACAAAAAAGAATAATTTAAACTTCGCCGAAAGCTTTAAAAACAAGCTTTCGGTGTTCGTTTTTGGTGTTCTTTTTAAATTTTAAACGCGGCCGGTACGGGGCTTGCCAACTTAGCCAAAAGGCCTTGGGCAAAAAAAGAACCACCGCACAAGGCGGTGGTAAAAAATTGGTGCAATTACCGGGTGTCGGTCCTTATACACTGATACGAGCGGGCAGCTGCTTGAATGTGCCGGGCCAATTGCTCGGCCTTTACGGCAACAACCGTTGCTTTTTTCCATTCTTTCATTTCAGGGTCCTCCTTTTTACATATATTTTGCTAACGCGACCCCAAGGGCGCGAAAGTAAGCTGTATTTACGCTATACAGCACCGTGCGCCCGCTGTTCCTGGTTTTTACAATGCCGGATTTAATCATTAAAGATAAGTGGTAATATGCGTTGGTGCCGGTAAGGTTAAACTCCTGCTCAATCAGTTTAATGGGAGCCTCTTTTTCCTCTAATAAATAGTTTAAAATTTTAATGCGGTTCGGCTCCGAAATGGCGCTGCCAAACAGCTCAAAATCGGGAGCTTCATTCTGTTTTGATAAATATTCAATCAGGTCTAAATAATCTGTCCCCAATAAGATATCTACACCGTTATTGCCGTGATCAACCCTAACACAATTTTTATTTTTTAAAACAAAAGAGACCGCAACTTTTTCAAAATATAAAATATCAACTGATTGCTGCTGGCCTTCTCTTAATCTTTTTGCAACCTTTTCCAAATTAAAAGTATTCTGCAAATGTTTTATTTCATTCTCCGCATCACTGTATTTTATGCCAAGTTCAACATTTTTCGCGGCCAAAGCGTAAACCAGCTTGCGCAGCACTACCTCCGGTTGAATAAAAAAAGTATACAACCCAACCTGAATGCCCGGTTTTAAGGCGGAACCTTGTAAAATACGGTCTATTTTGTTCAGGTTCGGCTCGCCGTTTTCAAAAGCTTGCTCCGCCCGGTCTTTAAAATAAAACTCTGCTAAGTTGCGGGTAACCTCATCAACATTCATCAGCATTTGCTGCAGGTTTTTAAAAGAAAAATTTCCTGCAAAGCAGTCTTTAATATATGGCTCTATGTAATAGGTAGAAAAAAAGCCCTTTTTACTTTCGGGTAATTCAAAAAAAATACGAAAATCGTCCTCAATAGGGGAAAATTCTTTAAGCAAATTATTGTAATAAACCGAATCGTTTGCCGGTTTAGCCGGATTGGTAAAATGTTCTAAGCAATATTGCTTATTAAAACGCAAAGAAAATAAAGATAATAGGTCAAACAACATGCCGGGTTCTTTAGAAAAAGTTACATTCTCCATAACAAAATCCCCCAAAAAACATTTAGCCTAACGCTGTTGCTGAATGTACCCACATTATAGCATAAAGGTTTTGTAAAATCAACCACCATTTGGATATATTTGAAAAAATTTAACAATTTTATTGAAATTGGGAATTTTTGGGTGTATAATAAATTTGGTTTTGTTAAAATATTAGCGAAATTTGGTTTATAAAGTCAATATTTAAAGGAGCAAAAAATTGAATACCCTTTACATTAACCAACCGCTGCAAACAGGCTTTTCGGTTCAAACAAATTGCAACGAGCTGTTAAGCGCCTTAAAACTAAAGCACGGGAAATATGCCAAAGCAACGGGCACAGCCGCCTACACCGTAACCGTTACCAAAACCGCCAAGGGCTACAAGGTTGCCTGCAACGGGCAAGAGCAGCTTTCGGCAAGCCCTTTACGGGCGGTTGAGGAGATTATGTACCATTTGCGGGATTACGATCCGGAGATTTTTGCCATTCACGGCGGTGCGGTACAATACCAAAACGGTGCGTACCTGTTTGTTGCCGGCACCACCGGCGGTAAAACAACCCTTACGGCTTACCTTACTACGGTAGGGTTTGCCTACATAACCGACGACTGCATTTTGCTGAACCGAAAAAACAATTTAGTTTACCCTTTTCAAACTCCGCTGCATTTGCGGCAGGGCGGGTACCAAGTGCTGCAGCAGGCAGCGCCAAAACCCATTAAAACCCAAGTTTTAAACGCCCCGGATTTTTGGCGAATAACTTACACGCCAAGCCTGTTGGCAACCGGGCCGGTGCCGCTGAAAAAAATTTACTTTATTGAGCGTACCGGGCAGGAAAACCGGGTAGTACCTATGTCAACTACCGAACGGATAACGGCGCTGTTAAAATCGCCCATTAAAAATTACCGGGTTGACGGCAATTATTTAAGGTATCTTACAAAATTGGCACAAACGCCCTGCGAACGGCTGCTGTACCACAAAATGGCCTTTGTGGCCGAGGCAATTAAAAATGACGAATAATTTAGCCGCCCGACTGCTGCCGGCCGTTTTAAAGGCCAAAAGCAGCGCCGAGCTAACAGTAGTCGGCGTTAGCATGCAGCCAACGCTGCGGGCCGGGGATATTGTAACGCTGGCCGCCTGTGAGGCTTATTCCCCCGGGGATATTATTGTATTTTCTTATAAAAATGAGGGACTGTTGATTCACAGGTTGTTAAAGGCCGAGCCGAACCGCCTTTATTTAAAGGGGGATAACGCCTTTCGGTTAGAGGACATTGCCCCGGCCGAGGCCATTGGCAGGGTGATTTTAGTCAACAAACGGCCGCTGCTGCCTTGGCCGAATTGGAAAATTAATTTTTCTTACCAAATAAGCCGTTTGTTTTTTAAAGCCGGGTACCGGGCAGACGCCGTAAAAACAACTGGCCTTTACCGGCTGTATGAAGAAATTATTTTAAAGAAAGAGGATGTTAAAATGAACTACCGCAAAACCGAAAAAATGGATTTTATTGAGTCGGACGAGACTTCTTTGGCCGCGTTTGACCCCGAAAGCGGCACCACCTACTTTTTAGACGAAACCGGCATTGACATTTTAAAATGCTTAGAGCCACCCTGCGATTTAACCGAACTGTTAACGCGGCTGTGCAAAATTTACAACGCAACCCCGGAGCAAATTCGGCCGGATGTGGAGGAGTTTTTAGCCGATACGGTAGAAAAAGGAATTGTGGAAGCAGAATGAAAGTTAAAACCGTTTATGTAGAAATTACAAATATTTGCAATTTAAACTGCGCTACCTGCTACAACCGTTCCGGGTTGAACCGGTGCCGAAAAGAGCTAACCGCAGCGCAGTTAGAAAAAATATTGCAAACCTTTAAGGCACTTGGCCTGCAAACCTTTTTGTTTTCGGGCGGGGAGCCAACCCTGCACACCGAGTTTAACAAAATTTTAGCGTTTATTGACCGTTACCCCGAAATTACCTTTGGCTTTGTAACCAACGGCACTACGCAAAACAAGCAGCTGGCAAACTATTTAAATACTCGGCCAAACTGTAAAGTACAAATTAGCTTAGATGGCTCTAACGAGGAAGTGAACGCCAAAACCCGCGGCAAGGGCAACTTTGCCAAAACGGTTGCCTTTGCAAAAATGGTGCAAACCCCGGCAATTCAGCCACTGCTGAAAATGGTTGTTTCGCAAAATAATTTTAACAACATGGAAAGCTTTTGCAATTTAGCGCTTTCGCTTAATTTTACGCCGGAGCTGGCTGCCATTTACCGCAGCGGAAACGGCGAAACGGGCTGGGAAAACAAAGCCCTAACCCAACAGCAGCGCATGAAGATTTTAAAGCTTGCCGAAAAAATAAACCGCGAAAAAAATGCAAATATTTTTCTGCCGAGCTGCACGGTAACCTGCCCCTTTGTTGGAGATTTAAACGAGCTTTCACTTTGCATTAAGGTAGACGGCTCGGTTCAGCCCTGCCAGTCGCTTTACTTGCCGGATTACACCGTTGCCAACGCCCTGCATTTTAGCCAAACGGAATTTGAAGACGGGTTAAAACGCATTGCGGGCTTAGCCAAAGCCCGCCAGCAAAAGGACTACGGCTGCCAAAAGTGCCTGTTTAAAGAAGCTTGTGGGCACGGCTGCATGGCGAACGCCGTTGATTTAAACCGGGACCCTTTGGAAAACGACGGCGATTGCGAATTCAGAAAAGCTCAGTTTATTCACCGTTATTTAGAACCGGAACTGAAACAGAAAGCGGAGGCAAAAACAAATGAACCGTGAAAAAATTGCAGCGCTGCTTGGCGGCGTTTTAAACAAGCCGGCCGGCGAAATTGCGGCCCTGCCGCCGGAGCTGGATTTAACCACCGTTGGCCTAACCTCAATTCAGTTTATACAATTTATTGTAGCGGTTGAGGAAGCCTTTAACATTGAGGTACGGGACAGCGACCTGCTATTTTCTAACTTTAAAACATTGGGGCAAATTTACCAAACGCTGGCGGGATATTTTAAAACCGAACCCACGCCGGTTAAAAAGCCGCCGGTTAAAAAAGTTTTAATTTGCGATTGCGACAATGTGCTTTGGCAAGGGGTTGCCGGCGAGGAACCGCTGCAGCTAACTAACGAAAATATTGCGCTGCAAAAGGCGCTGGTTGACCTTTACAACAAAGGGGTGCTGCTTTGCCTTTGCAGCAAAAACCAACCGCAAAATATTGAAACGGCGTTTAAAACCTTAGATATGCCGTTAAAGCCGGAACATATAATTCTTAAAAAAATTAGCTTTAACAACAAGGTAGAAAGCATTTTGCAAATAGCAAAAGAGCTTAATTTGCTGCCCGAAAGCTTTGTGTTTTTAGACGACGACCCGCACGAAACCGAGGCGGTAACAGCCGTTTTGCCGCAAGTAACAGCCATTTTGGCAAACCACGCTAACCCAAACTTTACGGCCCAAATGCAGGGCTGCTTTGGCACGGGCGCAGCCGGCCAAAACCGCACCGAGCTTTACCGCGAACAAAAACAGCGGGAAAAAGCCCGGCAAAAGTTTGGCACGGTTGAGGCATTTAACCGTTCTTTAAACACAAAAATTATTTGCGAGCCGGCAAGGCCGGAGCAGCTTGAACGCATTGCCGAATTAACAAACCGCACCAACCAGTTTAATTTGGCGGGCGGCCGCTTTACCACCAACGAATTGGCGAAATTTTTTAGCCAACCGAACTGTAAAATTTACTCCGTAAGCATTGCTGACCGTTTGGGCGATATGGGCATTATTGGCGCCGCTTTGGTAACCGCCGGCGGCCGGAACATTATTACAAACTTTTACCTTTCCTGCAGGGCTTTTGGCCGCGGGGCCGAACAGGTGCTGCTAAACACCTTAAAGGCCCGCTGCCCCGGTAGGCTTTACGGCGTTTACCGTAAAACCGAGCAAAATAAGCTTTTTGCGGATTTTTACACTCAAAACGGGGTAGAGATTCTATGAACCGGTACATCAATGCGGTTCGCGCTTTGGCGGCCGGCGAGCCGCCAAAGGCAAGCTTTAATTTCGCAGAGCTTTTACGCCGTCATCGGTGTTATTATTTGTTACAGCAATTACCACAAAGCCCGGAACAAAAGGCGGCACTGCAAGCCGAAAACAGCTTGAACCGCGTTAGTTTAAAGCAGCGCTATAAAACCTGTGCTCCCCTGTTTCAGGCTTTTGAGCAGGCCAAAATCCCCTACGCGGTTATAAAAGGGGCAGTTTTCTCCCAAACCGCGTACCGTGATCCGGCCTGCCGTCATTCCGGCGATTTAGATTTACTAATAAACAAAAATTCTATTGAACCGGTAAAAGCAATTCTAAAGCAAAACGGTTTTGTGCAGGGTCGGGTAACCGCGCAGGGGCTGCAGCCCTTTACCCGGCGGGAGCTTTTATTTCAAGCGGCGTTTTCGCACCAAACGGCACCATTTATTTGCCAAACCGCCAACCCTTTAAGCCCTTTTGTAAATGTAGACCTAAATTTTAGCCCTTATTGGGGGGAATATCAGGATCCGCCCGAAACCGGCTGGATTTTAACCCACACGGTTCCCACCGAAATTTTAGGGGTTGGTTTACAAAAGCTTGAGCCGGAGTTAGAGCTAATTGCCCTTTGCCTGCACCATTACAAAGATTTTAATTCTATTTATATGCTTTGGGAAAAGGGGCTGAGCTTAGACCATTTTTGTGACATTTATTTTGCTTTAAAAAATCAGGTTTACAACCTTAAAAAGCTTTTGGAATACGCCGAAAAATTAAGGGCCGAGCCGTACCTTTACTATTGCCTTTACTACACGCAAAAAATTTTCGGCGGCTCGGTTACGGCCGGGCTACTGCCATTTTTTGAAAGTGAAAAAGCAACGGCTTTATTACCCTGTTTTGGCCTAACGCTATTAGAGCAGCAGACCTGGCAGATTGATTTTTACGAACGATTATTTACCGACGATTTACGAAATTATTTAGCCAAAATGCTGCCGCCGGAGGCCCTGAAAAAAATTAAACTGAACGAACAAAACATGTAGCTTTCATATTAAAGGAGAACGCTTTGAAAGAAAAATTAGTATTGCCTATTCAGCTAAACGGTATTGACGCTGCCACAGAATGTTGGACCTTTAACCGCCTTGCTATTTTGAAAGCCGGCCCCTATTACGAGGACTGGATGGTTTCGCATTACAATTTAATGGGCGCAGCAAATTACAATTTGTATTTTGGAGAGTTGGAACATTACACCACCGCCTACCATGACGAAATTTTGTTGCGGGAGGAAAGGCCATTTTTTGCGCTAAGGCAGGAGACAGTTGTTGAGGTGTTAAAGCAAGTCTTAAACACCGAAAAATACCCGCTGCTTTATTTTAAGCCCTTTGCCGCTGAGGATGATTATTTTCATGAGGTTTTGTTTTTTGGGTATGACGACACTGTAGAGGAATTTCAGACCTTGGTAGCCGACGAACGGGTGTACAAAGTTCTTACTTACCGTTACAGCTATGTTCGCGAAGTTTTGCCGCAGGTGCAAAACTATTTGCTTAAAGACGCCGATTTAGGGGTGCGGCTCAGTTTAGAATTTCAGTCCCCTTTTACTACCTTTCAACTAAACAAAAGCTACAACCCCAAAAACTGCGCTTTTTTGGCCTTTAAAAAGCTTAAAGCCGAGTTGGCAGGCAAAAAATTGGCTGTAACCGCCGTAGGGGATTTTGGCAAGCTTAGTGCAAGCAAAACCCAGTACACCGGCCTTGCCTGTTTAACGGCTTTTTCCAATATTTTATTGGCCATTTTAAATCGCAGCAATTTTGAAAATTGCTTTCGGGGCGCTGCCGGCGCCGCACAAAAGCTTCTGGAACACCGATTGCTGCTGGCTAAGGGCATGGAATATCTTTTAAAAAAATGGCCCTTGGCCGTAACGCCGCAAGCAAAAGCCGCGGCAGAGGAATATCGCGCGCTTTGTGAAACGGTAGAAAAATGGAAAAACGTTTGCTTAAAGTATGAGTTTACAAAAAACGAAGCCCTGTTGCGGCGCATATTGCCCGAAATTGGGCCGCAGCTTTACAAAGAGCAGGCCTGTTTAAGCCGGTTTGTGAACAGCGGAATTAACAAAGCTCTGCTTTGCGAAAACTATTTGTAGCAGCACGGAATTTGGCAAATTTCTTTTTAAAAATATAATTTAAACAGTACAAAAGCGGTTGTTTTTAACAGCCGCTTTTTATTTTAACCGAAAGGGGGAACAGTTTATGTCAAACAAAGATTTTGCCTTTAAAGCACAAAAAAGGCTCCAAAAGCTCTGTG
>ERZ773155.449-NODE-449-length-36914-cov-27.387965_pt1 | contig 36914 bp, 30 predicted proteins | sample MGYA00511262_ERZ773155 | MGnify/ENA primary metagenome ERZ773155 (study PRJEB29015, sample SAMEA2737828) | human gut metagenome | biome: human gut; feature: human-associated habitat; material: faeces | place: China | collected 2012 ... | reverse complement strand
AATAGCTTTAGTATAAGGCCAAAAATATAAATTTTAACTATATGTTATGGAATATTTTTATTATGTAACAGAAGAGAAACGTCGTTGGTGGGCTAAGGAAAAGTTTGCCAAGGACTTTTGTGACTTGTTGAAAAGATTCGAAAAGTCGCATGTGGATATACAAATGGGCTATGGTGAATCTTCTATTTTGCGAGATGATTTCATCATGTCTAAGTTCCCAGGGAAACATAGTAGACCAACTTTTATCTGGAAAAAGATGATTTACAAGGATGGTGTATGCATTTACGTTTTGCGTGATGCTATGCGCCATGATGTTTACGTTGCTCAAATAACTCAGGGTACTGAAGCAACTTATGTAGCAAAGAAAGAACTTAGTCCGCAAGAAAAAAACGAATTGAATTCATTCCATGATAAAATAATAGAGGACAGATCTAAAACTGATTATCAAGAGAAAAATCCTCTTTCTGGTAATGAAGTTTCATTTATTTCTTCACCATTGTCAATAAACTGTAATCTCTTCAAAGATGCTGTTTACGAAACAAAGGAATGGATAGATGATATCATTGGTACTGAAGAAAATGATTCTTTTGATGAATTCTCAAAAGCAGCTCAAGCCATTTCAAATCATATATATGAGCATTTGGTTGATGACGATGGTTGGGAGAAAATTAGTATTAAGGATCGCATTCTCCTTATTTATCATAAATCTTCAAATTGGATTCTTGCAGCAGCGCCTCGTAAAACAGAAACTGAAAGAATAGAAAAGATACTCAAAGGAGGAGAACCTGAAAATTACATGAGGGGGTATCCTCAAAGTTTCTTGTATCTTGATGACGATGAGTGGAGACGTATGGAACAAGACAGTAAGAGTAATCTTGTTCTTACAGAAGAGCAAGTTGCAGTGGTATCCAATAGTGAACCAAATTATCCTTTGTTTATTTCAGGTAGAGCTGGTAGTGGAAAATCAACAGTCTTACAGTATCTGTTTGCTGAGATTGTATTGAGGTTTCAGCTTAATAAGGATGCATTTGATTGTCCACAACTTCTACCTCCGGTTTATCTTTCATACAGCAAGACTTTAATTGAAGATGCAAAGAAATTATCTCAGACATTATTTGATAAGAATAATGTGTATAAGGAGATAATGAAGAAGCATTCGGTAAGTTATAAGAAAGACATTCAACCATCATTGAAAAATATGTTCTATGTCTTTAAAGACTTACTGAAAAAGTGCATCCAAGATTATGATAAAGAAATCTTGGAAACAAAGTTCTCAGATGAAAAGTACATATCTTTTGCTGTTTTTAAGAAAAAATGGTCAGAACGATTCGGGAAAGATCGTGATGCCGTTAAAAACTTTGGACCAAGTATCTGTTGGCATATCATTAGAACTTATATAAAGGGTTGGAATAATGACTCTTACTTAACTCCAGATGACTATGAGGCATTGGGAAGGAACTACTTAACTGTAAGTATTGATACTTTCAAGAAAGTATATGATGTTGTTTGGGACAAATGGTATAAGGATTTAACCAGTGATAAATATTGGGACGACCAAGATTTAGTTAAATATTGCCTGGAAAAAGGTTATGCAAAGGAACAGTTTTCTGCAATCTATTGTGATGAAGCCCAAGATTTCACGAGAATAGAAATTGATTTTATCTTAAAAGTCTCATTGTTCTCTAATAGGAAAATAGAGAATGTTGATGATGTGAAGAAATTGCCGTTTGTCTTTGCTGGAGATGAATTCCAAACATTAAACCCTACGGGATTTAGTTGGGACTCATTGCGTAGTTATTTTGTCAACAGCATTTTTGAGATGACGGGATTGGGAGATAAGAAAGATGAGAGTAAATTGCCGAGACCGATAGAGTTTAATGAAAATTTCCGTTCAACAGCGCAAATCGTAAGATTGGCTAATCGTGTCCAACTATTGCGAGCGTCTCGTCTCAATGAGTTTTCTTATCCACAGACTCCTCATTTTTCAATTGATGGTCCGTCTATCTATTGTGTTTCTCCTAATGATTATACCATTTGGGACGCAATTCCTGGCAATTTGGTGAATATGATAATTCCAATAGCAGAAGGAGAATCTGTAGAAGATTATATCAAGAACTCACCATTAAAGGATAAAATTAATTTTGAAAATGGTATTCCGCAAGGCTTAACAATACTTTCACCTAGTCAGGCCAAAGGTTGTGAGTATGCAAATGTAATCATTTATGGTTTTAATACGGAAGGTAATAACTGCAAGTTTAAAGTGCAAGAATTACTTGAATGGTTTGCTAATCCGAAAGAAGATATTGAGGGGGATATTGAACTGAAATACCAGGTTTGCAATGCTTATGTTGCTGTAACTAGAGCCACCTCTCGTATATTCATATTGGATGATTTTACCATGAATTCATTTTGGGCTTTTGCTTTCAATGATTCAACTTCAGCTAACAGAAAAGCTATAATGAGTTTGCAAAGCAAAATGATAGAAAGTTTAGACACCAAGAAAAATGCTTGGGAAGATGATGGAAATTTAGGTTGGATAAATGCTCATCCTGCTGAAGAAATTTCTTTTGCGCAACTCAAAGTTCGTGATGTCTTTGAAGAACTTGATAAAATGAAGAATAATGCTCTCTTACGTTCCGATGCTAGTATGATGCGTATGGTAGCATGTCGATACAAAGAAAGAAACAGTAAGGAAAAATATGCGGAATGCATGGCATGGGCTTTTGTTTTTGAAGGTAAACGAATGGCTGCTGCTGATTTCTTTGTTAAAGCAAAACAAGCTGATAAAGCTTTAGATAATTACTGGGAAGAATTAGCTGAAAACAAGAATACTGATGAAATAGTTAAAGAGATTATAAAACTTAACGGGCATGTAAATGATATTCGTCAACAAACTTGTATGATTGCTATGGGGGCAATGGTTGTTGATGATTTGAAGGAGGTACTTGCAAATTGTCTTTCTTCAAAGGATAAAGCTAATTTCTTGTTGAATTCTTGGCAAAAGATTGTAAATGTTGCAGTCAAACATATATCATATGGACATAATTTGTCTATAGACAAGAATTTGGATAATATAAATAATTTGAAAGAAGAACTTGGCATGATCAATATCAAGGTAGATTTATCTCCATTGGCTCTTGTTGCATTTAATAATAAAGAATTGGCTGGTGCCATAAAATTATGGGAGATGTCTACTCCTCCTTATCCAAAAGAATATTATAATGCTAAGTATAATATTACTTCTTTTCCGGAAAATATCGAATATGCACCAAGAATGGGAAATCCAGATTGGGGAAATTTGCTTCTTACCGATTGGAAAAAATATGGTAAAAATGATTTGAATGAAAATCAACTTGTTATTCTTTGTTCGGCATTAAAACAAGATTTGAATTCGTCGGATTTATTATTTAACAAAATGCTACCTTTTATGGTAAATCATATTGGCAGTCTTAATGAATATGCAGATTTTAAAGAGATAATCAAAAAACGCCATTTGGTTTTACCTTATTTGCAGTCTCTGGATGCTTTATTCATGATTCGTTATGGTGACATTAGTACTTGGAAGGCTCCTGTAGAAAACTTTGTTGATTCTGATACGGTGGTTTTTATTAAAGCGATAAAAAACATCCAAGAATTCAAAACAAAAGCTTTTCAGAAAAAGTTGGATTTGTGGTTTGGCAGTTCAAAGACGAAACTCGAGGAGACTTTGTCTGAATACAAACAATTTGACAGAAAACAATTGGCTCCGCTTGTTTTTATAGAACTGGGTAAAATTATCGAGCATAGAACTAAAATTGTTGATGCTTTGAAGTACTATAGTACCATTCGTGAAATGGTGAATAGTCCTAAGTTAAGACGTGAGTTTGATGTACGTTGGATAGCTTGTAAGGAAAAGCTGGCTATAGTTACTAATTCTTCTCAACATAGTGATGAAGCTCATGAAAAAAGAGTAGAATTGTCTTTAGGTTCTGAACAAATTCCTGAGGTTGCAGAAGTTAGCCAAGAGGAATGGAATAAGTTGTTTAAAGTTGCAATGGAACTAGATTTTACAGTGTTTGATGGTAAGAAAGATGTTCAACAACAGGAGCATGCAGATGTACCTAAAATTAATTGTCCTTCTTATCCGGCAAATGTAAAATTCAGTGAAAATAAGCAGGTTATTTCCGTTGGAGATTATACTCTAACATATTTTCCAAAAAAACATGAGGTGAAAATAGAATATTCTTCAAATGTAGCAGAATACTCTATTAAAATCAATAAAGGTAAACTTACAGACAATGATGAGTTCTATCTTAAGGATAATAGACTCTTTTTGACAGACAATGATTCAATGACTCCGTTTAGTATTCGAAAATTTGATTCTTTATTGTGGGTTGAAATTTATGATGGATTACTGCCTACTGGTATGTATGTCGTAACAAAAGCAGAATAATCTTTATGAAAATATTACATATTGGAAATCTAAAAAGCGGCATAGATACTTATGTTCGCAATACTGTTGCTTTGGCTAGTGACAAGTTTGAGTTCGTCATTGTTAATGGTGCGGATGATAACAGCAAGCCTTATATGCGACATGGCAAGCAGGTTAAGACGTATAGTATAGATATGTATCGTGCCTTGAATCCTGTAAAGGATATGAAGGCGCTGATGCAGGCTATCAAGATTATCAAAAAAGAAAAACCTGACCTGGTGCATTGTCATAGTGCAAAGGGAGGAGTGATAGGAAGATTTGCTGCTTTCTTTACAGGAACTAAGGTTGTTTATACAGCTCATGCCTTCTCTTTTCTTTCGGCTGAATCTGCCAAGAAGAAAAAGGTGTTTCTTTTATTAGAGAAGATCGCTAAGCTGAACTCTTATCTTTTGGCTTGTTCCGGTTCTGAAAGAGAATTGGGGATCAAGGTCGTTGGCTTCAACGAGAAGAAGGCTTTTGCTTGGAATAATGCCGTGCCGGATAGTCCTCCACAGATTTCTTCTGGTAAGATTGAGGCATCAGATTTGCCTTTTCCAAAAGTAGGCGAGCGTTACATCACTTCCATCGGTCGTCCTTCTTATCAGAAGAACCCTTTGTTCATGGTAGAAGTTGCTCATGGAATCCATCTAAAGCATCCTGATATAAAATTCTATCTGCTAGGTGTTGGCTTCTATTCTCCAATGTTGGAAGATATGAAGAAGCTCATTCATCAGTATGATATGGATGATACGTTCTACCTCTTGCCTTGGCTTAGCCACGAGGAGACTTTGAAATATGTGAAGGGAAGTTTGCTTTACTTCATGACTTCTCTCTATGAGGGACTTCCTATCTCTGTGATAGAAGCTATGTCTTTGGGTAAGGCTGTAGTAGCGAGTGATGTATTAGGTAACAAGGATTGTGTGAAAGATTGCTATAATGGTTATCTATTGCCGTTGAAGGAAGAGGTCTTTGTTGAAAAGATGAATGACTTGATAGAGAATGATGAGAAGCGTAAGGAAATGGAGAAGAACTCCCGTTCTTACTTTGAGACTAATTTCTTTATTGATAATCGCATCAAGGCATTGGAAGACATTTATACAGAAGTTTATAATCGATAAATACAAATGAATTATTGTGCAAACGAGAGCAAAACAAGCTCGCTTGATTTTGCCGAGTGCAGCCAATAATCTATAAAACATAGTTTTATGAATTATATTATCACTGGCGGTACCGGCTTCATCGGTACCCATCTTACAAATTTGCTCAAGGAGCGTTATCCTAACGCCCAAGTATATAACCTCGACATCGTTAAGCCTGGTACTCCTAATCCGGTAGTGAAGGATTACAAGCCAGCTTTGCGTGATGGTCAGAAGTTGCAGTCTACTTTTATTGAGAATGACATCCGCAAGCCTATCGAGAACTTGCCATTTACTCCTACAGAGGATGATGTCATCTTCAACTTTGCTGCAGTTCATCGTACTCCTGGTCATGAAGATCATGAGTATTTTGAGACGAATATCCGTGGTGCTGAGAATGTAGTGGCATTTGCTGAGAAGTGGAATATCAAGAAGATTGTGTTTACTTCAAGTATTGCACCATACGGAGCTGCTGAGGAGTTGAAGAAGGAGACTACTTTGCCTACTCCTAATACAGCATACGGTATCTCTAAGTTGGTGGCTGAGAAGATTCATGAGAAGTGGCAGAATGGTGATGCTGCTCATCGCCAGCTCACTATCGTTCGCCCTGGTGTGGTATTCGGAAAGGGTGAGAATGGCAACTTCACCAGATTGTATTGGGCTATCCGTGGTCATAAGTTTGCTTATCCAGGCAGAAAGGATACCATCAAGGCTTGCATCTATGTAAAGGAATTGGTTCGCTTCATGCTGTATCGCTTGGAACATCATGAACATGGTGTTGAGTTGTATAACTGTTGCTTCGAGCCTGCTTATACTATTCAACATATTGTTGAGGCTATGAAGAAGGTAACCGGTTTAACTCAGTTTGTACCTGATATTCCTAACTGGGTTATCATGCCTATGGCAAGAGCTGCCATGCTTCTTGGCTCACCAATGGGTATCTGTCCTGCGAGAGTGAAGAAACTCCAGATTTCTACTAATATCTGTGGTGAGAAGTTGAAGAACTGTGGTTATCAGTTTAAGTGGAGCTTTGAGGAAGCGCTTGCTGACTGGTTTGAGGATAATGATAGGAAGGGGCTGAAGTAATTCTGCCCTTATATTACTTATATGATAGATACATTTTTCGCTTTTCTAAGATACAGTCTTAGGGGTAAGGGAAATATAAGCAATGTAGTTGCTAATATGGATTGGCAGGAACTTTATTCCTTTGCTTCTAAGCAAGCTATACTGAGCGTTTGCTTTGACGGTATTGAGCGACTGGGGAAGGAGTATCCTGAAGGGTTGAAGTTGAACCCGATAGGGAGGGAGCTACTGATTGCTTGGATGGGAAAGGCGCAACTGATTCGTAAGCAGAATATGAAGGTGAATGTGGTTGCAAGCAAGCTATATTTTATGCTTAGAAAGGATGGACTTAGGTGCTGCATTCTGAAAGGACAAGGGAATGCATTGATGTATCCGAATGTGTATTCCCGTAATCCTGGGGATATTGATGTATGGGTGAATGCCAATAGGAAAATAATCATGGAATATGCATCAAAGAAGTTTGAATTGGAAGATGATATCAGGCTTCAGCATGTGGAAACAGTAATGGATGGTGTTCCTGTTGAACTACATTTTTTCCCATGCATCATGAACAATCCGGTTTATAATGCACGGTTGCAGAAATGGTTCAAGCGGAATGCAGATTTGCAATGCTCAAATGTTGTAAGCCTGCCAGACGATATTGGAGAAATTGCAATACCAACGACGGCATTCAATGTGGTTTATCAGTTGACACATCTATATCACCATTTCTTCGATGAAGGAATTGGAATGAGACAAATCATTGATTACTACTATGTAGTGAATAATAATGAGTTATTAGTGATTAGGGATACATTGCAGAAGGAATTGAAGCATCTTGGATTATGGAAGTTCGCAGGGGCGGTGATGTATCTGCTGCATGAGGCATTGGGATTATCTGAGGAGAAGATGATTGCTTCGATAGATGAAAAACGAGGAAAGCTGTTGCTGGCAGAGATACTGAATGGTGGTAACTTCGGAAGGCACTTTACCAAGTATGGGCATTTTACACAACAAGGCATGGCTAAGAAATACTTTCTGAAGATATGGAGAAATATGCACTTCGTGAGATATTATCCTGCTGAGGCTCTAAGTGAGCCTATCTTCAGAACATGGCATTTCTTCTGGAGGATGAAGAACAAGAAATAATAGATATGCGGTGAACGACACCCTCTCCTATTTTTATAAAGAGGTTTTTTCGGGGATGAAGCCTAGTAGCCCTTTTATAATAACAATCAAAAAACTTACAAACTTATGAATGACGGTAGATATTCTACCTTCATCGACATGAAGAAGATGAAGGAAAATGGTTTGATATGCGATGAGAAAGCATTGATACACCAAAGACAATTAGATGAGATTTGCAGAATCATCAAAGAGAGGATGGAATATGGAGAATATAATCCATCCCAAAAAATTAAGTCGGAGAATGATGTCATCTCCATCTTTGCAAGACGAGGTGCTGGTAAGACAACTTTCGTAAAGTCTTTGAAGAAGTTGATTCGCGAGCATGTAAACCAAGGCGAGTATCATGGAATCGACTGTAGTAAGCTCGTTGTCATAGACGTGATTGAGCCTAACCAGATTCAGAAAAAGGAGAACTTTATGATTCGCTTCCTTGCTTCCATTCACGGCAAGTTTTTATATTTGATGGAAGATTATAAAGAGAATGATAAAAGACGTTTTGATGAAGCAACATCAGCTTTGTATGAGGCTCTGCCAATCATAGATGGTGTAGGAAAGTTGGGCATGTATGCAGATTGGACGGATGCGGATTATGTGGCTGATAACTTTGTGAACCTTGCCATGAAGGCAAAGGACTTGGAACGCCGATTCCATGATTATATCAATGTGGCTCTGAGTATTCTTAACAAGAAGTCTCTGTTGTTTATCCTTGACGACTGCGATGTGAACATAGAAAAGACTTTTGAGATATTGGAGACTATCCGTCTTTATTTCACCTCGCCACAGATTATTGTCGTGATGACTGGTGATGCCAATCTCTATGGTATGACTATCAGGCAGAATTATTGGAAGTTTTTCGAAAAAGACTTTTTGGAGAAGGAATGTGAGAACTCTGCTTCCGCCGACCGCAAACGAGCAGCCTATCGTAAGATGGTGAACCGCTTGGAAACTCAGTATCTCCAAAAGATGATAAAGCCTGAATATCGCATACTTTTGGATAATGTGTATGAAAAGTATCGTTATAACAGAATCATTACCAACCAGGGAAAAGATAAGAATAAGGCTGAACCATACTCTGTGACAATACGTTTCTCCAATGGTAAGACCCAAGACTTGAGGGTAATCTATGAGGATATTTTCTCATATCTGGATGTCATCAGCATGGATGAAACGGACAAGGCTACCTTTGTAAATCATGTTCTTAGACAGCCTTTCAGAAACCAATATAGACTGCTTTCTGTATATGATGACTTCTTACGTGATAACTCTCAGCTATCGGATGAAGAGAAAAAGATAGCTTTGACGGATAAGCTGCTGAAAGTATTTGAGGTGTATATCAATCAATATGCCGCAGACAACAAGCATTTGATGGCAAAGACATCCATGTATGCAGGATGGATTATGAAATTCTTGATAGACAACAAGATTGTGGCTACAGGCAGTCACATGATGCCCAATATGGAGGATGACAGCTTGAACAATGCCATATTGGCTTTATGTACTTCATGTACTCGCCAGATTCATACCAATCCATCCATAGCCTTTGATTTTCTGGTCCGTGTGTCTTTTATCCGTCAGGTACTCCTTTCTTTGGGAGAAGATGGCTCAAAGTTGAATGACTTTGCCCACATATACTATGATTCAGGCACCAATAAACTATTGGGTAATGTGTTGGCATATGCCAATGCAGAAATGAATATGATACCAAGCATCCGTCCAGAGAGCAATTTGCAGAATACAATGGCGGGGGTATTTGCTATTAATAAAGACCTGGTTCTCCAAAATGGTGTTAAGGGATTATTGGTAAGATTGATTCAATTGAGAACCATTTCTTCTGATATGTCTGAAACAAAATTTTGTTCGATTTATCGCCTGTTTGCAGCTATAGCAGAGATATTGAGAGTGTCGGAAAATATCAATGCAGAAGATGATGAGAATGGAGAGAAGCGTAAGGCAGTTATTAAAGCCAAGTTGCAGCATTTGGCCCAAATACATACGTATATTGAACCAAATGACTTGAAGCCTGGTAATAAATTGAGAAACAAAGTTGGAACTCAGATAAATTTTAATATCGAGGATGCTTCTACGGCAATTGATGATTATGTGGAAATACTTTGGCAATGGATTTCGGACTATAGTCAAGTGGATAGGTTGACACCTTATAACTTGGATCGAATCTTTACGAGAATGTACTATACTCTTAATGACATTACACCAAATGGTACTGTTAATGAGAGTGCTGAAATGAGAGAATGTTTTTCCAACTATATTCTTGCATTCTGGAATGCTTGTATCGTAGAAGATTGCATTGTAAATGGAGAGGTTAAGGGTATAGAACTGGGACATGATGGTAAAATTGTAGATATATTCATGTTCAACTATTGGAAAAGATTCTTAGAAAATCATCAAGAAAAGAACTCTTTCGCCAAATGGATGATTTCTTGCCCATTGCTGCAAAGTTATGTAGCAGGACGTGTTCTTAATTTTGTAGATAAAATAGAAGAAAAAGAAGATGTGCCAAAAGATGTGCTCAAAGAAAATGTTGAGTGTAACCAACTTGTCTTTTTAGAGAGTCAGCAAAAAATCTTAGCTGAACAAAAGAAGACTCTTGAGGAAAAGAAAACGGAAAATCTTAATAATCAGTTTGTTTTAAAGGCTGAGCGTGATAATGCAGATAAGCTTTTTAATAAAGAGGTAGAAATTCAGAATATAAACAATGAGTTGTCAAAGAAGAATGTTGCTGCAAAAAGAAGAGAACTATTGGCAAAGCAATTGAGTGATTTACTCAAGGAAAAGAGAAATTTTGAGGATTTGGCTTTTGAAGACGAGGATACTATTGTAGATAAACTACGTTCTTTAAAATATTCACAACGTATAATTCTTAGAGAGTTGTCAAGACTGAATCGTAAGGATATAGAAATATCTAAACAAATTGACGCATTGAAAAACAACTCGCCAAAATCATTCCAAGATGTCAATCAAGCTGAGGACTATCTTTACTCTGTGTATTTAGAATTTTCAAAATAAGTATATTATGAGACTCCCGTTTACGGCATATCTCCTTAATGATGAGTGGACATTAGTAGCCTACGAGCATGGTGAGCAAACATCGATGGCTGATATACTTCGACGGCTCTATATGCTTGGTAAGGTTAAGGATGTGTACCAACCTGATTATTGCTTTGAAGGTTCCTTTGAGGAGGAAATGCGAGAGTTGGGTTGTAATGACGAGTGTAGCCTGTCGCAATTCATTGTCAAATCGTTGAAATACCTGGCGGAGCGTTACTTGATGTACTTGAAAGGTAACCTGTACGTAAAGAAAGATATGCTTGACGAATGGATGGAGGTGGTAAGAGTATTTCCACCCTTGTTGATAGAGGCTGCTTTCTTTTTGGATGATAGGGAGTTTGAAAAGGATGAGTGTAAGTTCTTTCGTGAAGTACTGAAGAGCAACTTTGCTTCCACTGCAACCAAACGCCCATACAACCGCAACCTTGAAAAAATGGTGACGGATGAACAGGGATTGATAGACCTGCATATCCATATCAACGGTACCGCTGAGACTGATTATATCTGGTGGACGCAAATCGGAAATGTGGAGAAATGGATATTTTCATTCAAGTCTGCCTGGAACAAGTATTTCGTGAGGATGCAGAGGGAACAGTTGACAACAGTGCCTCTGAATGACTTTGTGAACAGGATACGAACAGGAAAGAAACTGTTGAATTCAATCATTCATACGATTCCCAAATATTCCAAGGGAAAAGTTCCTTTTTCTTTCCCATACGAATATTGGCATCCTTCATACGGGAAAAATGACAATCCGCAGTTGGCTGTCGGGGCATATTTCTATTTGAAAGTTCTCAAACTGATGGATGCTGGAGAATTGGATGGGAAGACCGTGAAGAGCTTTCATCATCTCATCCTGATTCTTGGCAGTATTCACAAGATGATGGTACAACAGGAATGGCAAAAGGGATTCAAGCAGTTCCAAATGGTGACTGAAAACGGATTCAGATGGCGACATGAGGAAAAGAATATAGAAAGCCGCCTGAGACAACTGAGCTACGACAATGACTTCCTGTTTCTGAAGCATATTGAGGGACGGTTTTCACCAAAGGGTACACTCTATGAAAATCTAGCTTTAGTGCAGGGTATCATAAAAGGATATGAAAGTTACAAGACAAGGTTGGTGGATAAGTTCGGCAAAGACTTTGCTCCCAAATTTCAACTGGTGGCTCACTTTATCAAGCAGAAAGATACAAAACCAACTGACAAACAGATAAGACACCGGGAGTTACGTAAAGGTATTCGAAGAAAAGGTCATGCACTCTATTTGATGATGCTATATGCTTCATACAAGAAAATCAAAGAGTGTGAGGTGGTGGGCATTGATGTCGCAGCCAACGAGATGGATGCCGGACCAGAGGTGTTTGCACCGACCTTTCATTGGCTCCGCAAGAAATGGAGAGAAAGGAAGAAAGACATTCAGATTACTTTTCATGCAGGTGAGGACTTCGTACATTTGTTGAGCGGTCTTCGTATGATGGTGGAAGCTGTGGATTTCTTGGATATGGAACAAGGCGACCGCATCGGTCATGGTACGGCGGCAGGAATAGAACCTTCGCTCTGGATGAACCGTATTGGAAAGATGGTGAAAATGCGGAAGGGTGAATGGTTGGACGATTTGATTGTTGCCTACCATTTGATTTCCGGCAATGAAAACAAATATGACGACTTGATACAGTTGTTGCCCAAACTTCATAATCGGATTATGGATTTACATAAAGAAATCTATGGCACATTCAACAGCATCAAGGAAATGACGGATGCCTGGGCTTTCAGAAAATATGATGGTGACATCCTCCGGGGCTACACCCATATAGATAAGTTTGACTTTGCGGAGATGGAAAAAGTGACGAGAATGTTCGAGGACAATACGGCTGCAAAGAGACTTTATCAGAAGTATCATTTCGATACGAAAGTGAAGACGGAATATAACAAACTCTGCGACGTGGATATTGAGAAAGGGCTTTTTACGGCAGAAAATCTGTATCATATTCAAAAGCTGGTGCTCAACAAGATTGCCATGAAAGGTGTCGCCTTGGAAGTCCTGTTGACGAGCAACACTGCCATCAGTTTTTATCGTGAAAGCAAAGAGCATCATTTGGAAAAATGGCTTGGTGAGGATCTTGATGAGGAAGGAATGTTGACTCCACCGATAGTTGTGGGAAGTGACGATCCTGGTATTTTCATGACGAACATCTATATTGAGTATGCCCGTATTGCAACCTATCTAGAGCAAAAGGGATATGGCTATACGGAACGTATGCATATCCTTGAGGATTTGATCAAGAATGGCGAATACTTTAAATTTGGAGGTTGAGATATGACGGTAGCGAATCTGAGTGTCATAGTTGCTGGCTATGCATTATATCTGAATGTAAAGGAATTGAATGGCATATTTACCTTGTATTGTCAACAGACTAAAGAGCATTTTGTTTTTTTGTCTGAATCAATGACTAATTCTCGCTTGTTCTTTTTTCGGTATGATAAGAAAAACTATGTGGCTGGGCGACATACAATCTTCTATGATTATGCCGATCATCAGCAATATCATATAGTTGGTATTTCAAGAAATTCTTTTGATGTCATGAATGTTACAGAGAGAGAATTTGCTAATGTAAAGAAAGAAGGAGAGAATTACCGAATCGTGGATTACAAGGAAAAGAAGGCTTACGATTTTGAACTGATAAAAGGAGAATAGAAATAAGGCAATGGATTTTCAAAAACAATTTGACACAGTGACTGGGGCGTTGAATATCTTCGATATGTCGTACTTGGTATCAGGTGCAACCATGTTGGGGGTGTTGGTATATGCGTTTCCAGACTTGAAAGGTTTTGTGTTTCATAAAGACCAGGTAACGGTATCTATAATAATATGTATTGTTATAGCATACGTGTTGGGGATGATAAGTTGGATAGCTGGTAAGCAGTTCCGATATTGGATGATGAAGCACTTTGGGGATAAGAAAACGAATGATGAGGATTTTGAATCCAAATTTCAAGAAACAGCCCAGTGTTTTGACTTCCAAGGTGAGACTATCAAGAAACTGCTGAAAGATAATTATAGTGCAGCCTATTCCTATATGTGGATGAGATTGGATAATTCGCAAGACGAAGACTGCCGAAGTAGATTTGTATTTGCTTCTCGTTCTTGGGTGCTAAGAGCTATATATGAAGGACTGATTCCACCCGTCTTCATTCTTGCAGCAACGATTTTGGTCAAGTATTTCTCTGTGTGGAAAGAATGGTGTAATACTTTCTGTCAATGGTTGGGCGGCTGGAGTGGCGTACAGATTCCCTCGTGGGGAGAGAATATTATAGTTAGTATCCTCGGAGCCGTCGTAGTGACATTTACTTCATATATTATTGTGAAACTCTTGGCAAAAGAAGCCAGAAGATGTGCCAATACGCAGATAAGGGAAGTGATAGTAGCGTATTATCATTTTATTGAAGATAGAGAACAAGAAAGCCAGTTAGAGGCAGAAAACGATGTACTGCAAAACGCACACGTGGCAGAAGAACGCCACTTGCATAACAATAATCCTTTGCAGAAAATTATAAATTGGTTAAAAAGAATATAATTATGAATACTATAATCCTATACATATCGGACATCCATTTTACTGGTAAAAGAGCAGAAAATGAAGGTGTCGTCATCAATGCCTTCATTCGTGATGCAAAAAAGCAACTTGAAGAGATTCCGCACAAAGACGCATTTGTCTTTGTTGGTGGAGACTTGGTGCAGAAGGCTGATGATAAAGAATCATATGACAATTTCTGGAATGATATGATAGTTCCACTTATGGCATTAGGTATCAAGAAAGAACATATCATTTGCGTTCCAGGAAATCACGACATCCAAAGAACAAGCATAGAGGAAAACAAAATCGTTTACTCTTCTATTGTCAGTCAAGACTTTACCGAATGTAAATTCAATGACTTGTTGGAAAGCGAGACTCAGGTCAATTTGTTAACAAAGAAATTTGGGAATTACGAGAACTTTCTGAAAGAAAAGTTAGAATGTCCTCATTACAATTCCATTGGTTATCAGATAGAATTGAACGATGAATGGAGTGTTTATTGTCTAAATTCTTCGCTGACTTCATTTGCTGGAATTGACGATTCAGACTATCCTTTGCTAAAGGATGACAAGGGAAGATTAAATATCGCAACAAGAGCATTGTATCAATGGGTAAATGTCAATTCCAAAAAGAAAATTCTAGTTTTACATCATCCATTCGAATTCCTAACGGAATGGGCTGCTTCTGAATTGAGAAAGATAGTGAAATTACATTTTGACTTAGTTCTGACAGGGCATACACATGAGCAAAATATCCTATGCAACAATAATAACTCAGACAGTTTCATCTGGTGTATGGCACCACAGTTTTATACTGACAAAACTGACAAGTTGGGATATTGCATTATAGAGTTGAAAGATAATGCAGTTGATAAGATAACATATAGGGAATGGTTCTCCAGTCGCAACTCTTTCCGCAAGGGTATTGATTTCACAGAAGATGAAGAAGGAGTTATCAAGTTTGACAGTCCAAAAACATTTGTTAGCGACCCTATTTCAATCATGTTGAACGAGCGTTTTAGAGACACTATGAATGTATATGGAGATCAGCCTTTGATTTGGATAGACAGATATTTCAGCTTGGATAGATTTGATAGGTCTTACAGATTCAAAAGAAACAATTTGTATGATGAATCTGATTTAATGAATACGCCCAATAACCTGAAGATTATTACGCCAGCTCAGTATGGATTATCTTCTTTCGCATGGCATTTCATTTTAAAGCTATGGAAAGAACGAAAGGAATTCTGCCTATATATTGATGCTGGATTGATACGAAAGGGTGCAGTGAAGAAAGTTGTTGACGCACAACTTCTTGCGTTTTCACAGAAAACAGAAAATGTTAAACGTATCATTATAGACAATTGGATGTTGTCTAATAAGGATGCCAAACAGATATTGACAACTGTAACACAAGAATACCCAAATATTCCAATATTGATTTTATGTCCAATGTTGGAGAAGACTTTGATTGAAACAGAAAATATAGCAACAACAGAATTTGATTTTGCAGTTCTGTATATGGCTCCATTGCAGACTTGCCAAATTCGTTCAATGGTAGAGATTTATAATAGACACAAACATATAGGACAAAATGACATCGTCTTGAAAAGATTGGATGATGATATTCAGAATTTCAATATGCATCGTACGCCATTGAATTGCATCACATTGTTGGAAGTGTTTAGTAATTCTTTTGATGAGAATCCTGTAAACAGAACTGCAGTTATAGAAAAAGTTTTACGTATAATATTTGATAACGAGGATGTTCCAAACTACAAATCCTTGCCTGATGAAAAAGATTGCGAATTCGCCTTGGGATATTATTGTGAACAAATGATTCGAAATGAAGAATTCTATTTTAGTGGTAAGATTTTCTGTGATGTCCTTTATGATTTCTGCAAGGCTCAGAAAATAACAATTGATGTAAACTATCTGTTTGAGATTTTGCTGAAGAACCGTATCATTTGTCAATACGAACCAAATGTTTATGGTTTTAGATTTGCATATTGGGTTTATTATTTTGCAGCTATGCGTATGTCTAAAAGTAAAGACTTTGCTGACTTCATTTTAGAGAATGAAAATTATGCCCACTATCCTGAAGTAATGGAATTTTATACAGGAAGTGACCGCACGAGAAATGATGCAGCGGAAGTTGTTACCAATGACATTGTTCGAATATCCAAGAAAGTTCACGAAAAAGTTGGTATGCCAGAAGGTATAAATCCGTTTTCAAAATTGAGATTGGAAACAACAGACGAGCAGACAACAAAGGCTATACAGCAGTTGGAAACAACTCTACAAAAAACGAAATTGCCTAACGAAATCAAAGATGCAATAACTGATAACAACTATAATCCTTCTGCCCCTTTCCATCAGTCAGTTTATAAAGTTTTTGAGAACTATTCTGTCAACTATTTACAGGAAATGATAGGGATTGCATCGAAGACTTTACGTAATAGTGATTACATTGAACCTGAAAAGAAAGTTGAACTTTTAACAGCGATTACCAATGCATGGTATGATACCATTCGTGTTATATATCTAATGGCTCCAGCATTGGCAAAGGATGGTGTTGCCAGATATGATGGCTTCGGATTGGCTTTAACCGAAGGATTTGATGAACTAAGAGATGATCCTAATAAGTTGCTAATTGCTGTTATTGCAACAATTCCATATAATTTAGTCTTGTGGTATAAAGACAACATATATTCGTCAAAGTTATCTCAACTAATATTTGACCAAATCGCCACAGAGGGAAATTCTGTCATAAAACACTTGCTTGTCTGCATTGTGATTCATGAGCAACCTGATGGTTGGCAGGATGTCGTTAGAAAATACATGACAGAATTAGACAAACATTCGTTCTACTATGGGAATACTTTGGACACTTTGAAAAGTATGTATGCTAATGGCATTATGTCTGAAGCGAACATAGCTAGGACAAAGGATATGATACTGTTAGGATATACAAAACTGGTTTCTAATGACAATAGAATGCATCCAGGAAACATGAAACATATAAACAAACAAGTTGCTCTGCCCAATAGAGAGGAAAGTGAGGAAGACTTGTAGAACAATAATGTCTGCCATATCGAATTGAAAAGAAAAAACTTATGAATCCAAACAACACCCAACACAAATCATTCCTCTGGCACCTTGACTTCGAGCCATTCACCTGGCACACCTTCTACGGAGAGCAATGTCCACCATTCGTTACCGAAGAGAATAAAGAGGCATGGCGACGCTATCTGAAAAAAGTCATCAAGAAGCATCTGAAGGCAGAAGTGATGAATACATCAGAGTTCAGGGATATTGAACTCCAGATAAGGGAAGAAAAGCTGTTGCGCATAAAATGGGACGAGCAGCGGAAACGGTCTATGGAGAAGCAACGGTATCGCGCCAAGATGGAGCGACCGAGAATCAACTATATTCCGAAAGGGCTGAGAGTGGACTATGAAGAGGAATACTCCAAATATCTGATGCAGGAAGTGGGCTTTGAGCCAAGAGATAATGATGACTTTACGGCTCTGTTGCGTCTGCTGGAACGATGGCATAAGAAATCCATCCCACAGATATTGGAGAAGAACAGGCCTGATGCTGCTTATGGCATCGCCATGGCGCTGTGCAAGCATATACCATTGCTCATCAACCGTGATGACATACAAGAACTGGTAGGCGAATACAAAAGACGTATCGGGAAACTGATATTCGACAGCTATCAAGCCCTGGTGGAAGCTGTCAAGATATGGAACCACGAGGAGAAACGCCAGGAGGTATGCCGCTATATCGCAGAGACAGCAGGACAATACCCCAATCATCGGGGCATGAAGAAAAAGTTGATGGACTTGATGCCAGAGACACCATTTGAAGGTGAACCGATGGCTGTGACTCGTGAGCCAAATGACATGGAGAAAGCACTCCTGTAAATTATCAACTACACCAATAATGAAACAGAAACAATGAGAGAAGCACCTATAATTTTACCAGTGTTCACAACCAGTGTGCCTTTGGATTTTCCGTCTGAAGGTACGTTTGCGTTCAATAAGAAAACCCATAAGCAGTTGGAGGTGACGGTGAGAATCAACGAACACCAGTACTTCAACATGAACTTCCTGAACCATGACGGATATATCATGGCATGCTGTCGATGGGCGCATGTGTTGGACTTTGCAGAGAATGGTTATGACCGTTACGAACAGATCATCAAAAAACATTTCCGGAAGAAATATCCTGTCATCAGCAGTCTGTATGGACAGCATACCGATACGGCTGAGGATATCCACATCTCCCCCATCGGCTTTGAGGGCAATCCCAAGGAATGGTATATCTCCATGCGCATCTATGGAGAAAAGTTCGATGATCTGCTGCATGGCAATCTGCTGATGAACGTGGCGTTTGCCTCTGCTGTGGGTAATCTGTGCATGGCAAGCGTGGACGTGTTCAAGGAAATCATGAAAAGTGATGCCAAGCAGCCGAAGATATTGCTGAAGGAATTAACTGGTATTGACGAGATAGACAAGAACTTTGACTTCGGCAATTATCTGGATGCCAGGAATCCTGAGACAGGCGAGATTATATCGACAGCGAGAGAAGACGGTAAGGCTTCGGGAGTGGAGTTGCCAGAGGAAATAGAAATGCCACAGAATATGGAGATGTACCCTGTCAGTACCTATTTATTTTTCTTCACGAAAACGCTGAAAGACATGGACTTTGTCATATTCAGTAATGCCTTGTATTTTGAAATCTATGGCATGATGAGGAAGTTGAAGAAATATGGTTTCTTTACTGATGAAAAGTTGGAAGAACTGGAGAAAACCGTTTCTATCTTGGGTGATAAGGTGATAGCAGGAGAAGATGCCGGTACTGAGCGACTGCGGATTACAACAACAGTATATCAGATCACGTCGAAGATGCGTACACCATTGTTGGAAGAGAAATACCATGTCAAGGAGACAGAAGAAGGTAAGTTTGCCTTGGAACTGGATGGGTATATCAAGAAACTGATATGGAGAAAATGGGATACCACCTATCTGGAAGAGCGAATGAAGCAAGAGGATGAGGTTACGGCAAAGGTGGAGGCAGACCAAGCTCTTGTCAAGAAAAAGAGTGCAGAATGGAAAGCCATCATGGAAGGAATGTCGTTCAATGCCTTTCTGTTGTTCCACAGCAAGATGAATGAACTGATGAAGACCAAGAAGGCAACACTCATCAAGTATGGTTTCCTGGCATCGGAGATGCTGGATAACCATAAGCGCTATTGGGCAAGTTCCTACTATTGGCACAACAAGAAATATGATGAATATGAATATACGACGTTCAGAAAACAGACTGAAATCATCGTAACCATCTTCTATGAAGGTATTCTGAGAGGAACACAGTATGGCAATCATCCTAGAACAAAATATGCCTTGAAGATTCATAGCATCATCGAGGAATTGATGAATAGAGACTGGAGTAAAGTTAACGAGACACTTAAATAATGAAGGAAATCAAGCTTTTTGATTACCAAAAGGATATGAAGGAACGGATTGAGAAGGCGTTGCGCCTTCATCGGTCCGTGATGGCACAAATGCCAACTGGTACGGGTAAGACATACCTGTTAACAGCTGTCATAGACTCTTTCGTGAGCAACAATCCAATGGAGAAAGTATGGATAGTTGCCCATAGAAGAGAGCTGGTATCACAGATAGACGAAACCGTAAGAAAGTTCCATTCTTATTCCGCATCAAACACCTCTTCCCTATTGTCATCCGTCAAGGCGATGTCCATTCAGTGGCTGATGAGACACTACGACGAGATAGAGGAAGTGCCGGGGATGATTGTGATTGACGAGGCGCACCATGCGCTTGCCAAAACTTACAAGGAGATGTGGGAGAGATTCCCGAAAGCTAAGTTCTTGGGACTGACGGCTACACCTTGCCGATTGAACGGTAAGGGTTTTACTGATCTGTTTGATGTGTTGGTGCAGTCGTGGGATGTTCCTGAGTTTATCAGCAAGGGAAGATTGGCAACATACGATTTTGTGAGCATCAAATCGGATGGTATGACGCAACGGCTCATCGACTCCTTGCAGAAGCGAGGGGCAGACGGTGACTACCAGAACAAGGAAATGGATATGTTGCTGAATAAGAAACCGAGTATCGAAAGGCTCTATCAGAGTTTGGAAGAATTTGGTAAAGACAGAAAGGGCATCGTGTATGCTATCAATATTTCTCATGCTCAGAAAATCACAAAACTGTATCAGGAACATGGCGTAAAAGCCATAGCCATAGACTCGAAGACACCTGCCGCAGAAAGACAACAAGACATTGAAGCCTTCAGGAAAGGTGACATACAAGTGCTGGTGAATGTGGACATCTTCTCGGAGGGATTTGACTGCCCGGATGTGGAGTTTGTACAGTTGGCTCGACCAACGCTGTCGCTTGCCAAGTATCTGCAAATGGTGGGACGCGGATTGCGAGTGGCTAAGGGAAAGAAGAATTGCGTGATTATAGATAATGTGGGACTGTATCGGGTGTTCGGGTTGCCTTCGCAAGTATGGAACTGGAAGGCTACATTTGAAGGGAAATTGAAATATGGCAGGAAAAAGGAAACGTCACAGGAAAAAGCATTCTTCCTGATGAACGGAAAGCAAGAAACTGTGCCTGTTGGTCAAGACTCTGAAATGATGATGGTGATGAGTCATGAGGAACTGATGCAGTCACTAAAGTTTCGGGAGTTTGTGAATTGCAATGATGATTTTGCCATCGTCAAGTTACCTGACGGAAAGATGACGGTAGTAAACCGGCAAGGCGAACAGGTGATAGAACCAGGCAACTATTATGACATGAAGTTCTTGCAAGGTAATATCTTATCCTATCGACCTCGCAGAAAGACGGTATGTTACTACGACCTCTTGGCAAGAGTTGTCATAGACGAGGACATTCATGCGAAAGATGCTCCCGAGGTAATCACCATCAATAAATGGGAATTTATCGAATATAATGGTCTCTTCAAGTCTCGTACCTATGAGTACTTTGCTTTACCTTTTCGCCCTTCCCAATATGACCTATGGAATTATGGATATTATTTGATATACAACTTTCAACGCGCTACAGCCAGTGGTTGTCAGGAATGGATATATAAAGAGGAGGATGGCGGCTCTATACGTATGTATAAAGAAAACAGTGAAAAGGTTTGTTTTTTACGTGGCGACCATACTCATGTATATTGGCTGTGCGCCGACCTATACGACAGTGGCATAGTGGTCATGGACAGCCATGAGGATTATTACTTCGTTGACTCCAGCTTGAAAAAGACCTATATAGGTTGCAATCAACCCAAAACAGAAAACGAGAATTTGATGGTTGCGATGCCTCGGCTTGGCAAACTGGTCTATGAGCGAGAAATGCAGCGCAGGAAAAAGCAAGAGGAACAGGAGTTATTGCTGATGCAAGAGAAGTCGGAGGCAGGGCATGTAGAATTATATCAAGCAGGAAAGAAATGGGGTGTGAAGGTAGATGGTAAAGTTATCGTGCCACCTCTCTACCATAGTATAGCGCAACCAGTCGGTGCCTATTGCGCCTTTGAAGAGATTCCCAGACATTGGGGTGTTATGACATTGAAAGGAAAAGTGATTGTTGATGCCAAATATGAGAAGGTGGAGATTCGTGACAATGGAATCGCCGTGGTAACAGGTATCACGGGAAAAACACAGACAATCAATCTGAAATGAAGAAGATAAAGCTTTTTGATTATCAGGAGGACATGGTGAAGAGAGTTCAGGAGGCATTCAAACATCATGATGCTGTCATGGTACAAATGCCGACTGGAACGGGAAAGACGTATCTGCTTGCCGCCCTCGTAGGTTTGTTCTTGAAAGAGGAAGTGTGGGTGGTAGCCCATCGTCGTGAACTCGTTTCACAAATCAAGGACACCTTGGAAAGATTCTTCTCTTCCCTAAAAACCACCTCCATCAAAGTGACATCGATACAATGGCTGTCGAGACACTATGGAGAGATGGAAGAGATGCCGGGGTTGATAGTGATAGACGAGGCACACCATGCTTTGGCAGAGACATACGCTGAAGTTATGAATGCTTATCCGAAGGCGAAGAAGTTGGGCCTGACAGCTACGCCCTATCGATTGAATGGCAAAGGATTCACGGATTTGTTTGATACCCTGCTGTGCTCATGGAGCATGGAGAAGTTTATTGCCGAAGGACGGTTGAGTCTTTATGACTACTACTCCATCAAGCCAGACAGTGCTGACCAGCTGCTGATAGACTCGTTGCAAAAACGAGGTGCTGATGGTGACTATCAGCAAAAGGAACTGAACGAGGTGATGGATGTGAAGCCATCACTCGAAAGACTATGCCTTACTATCAAGGAGTATGTGCCTGGGAAGAAAGGTATTGTCTATGCTATCAGTATTCAACATGCTGAGCATATTGCGGAGTTCTATCGGGAGAATGGCATCAAGGCTGTGGCGATTTCGAGCAAGACACCGCTTGCTGAACGACAAGAACTTATTGAAAGATTCAAATCTTCCTCGCTCTCCTCTTCCCTAAATTCCGCTTCAAATACTTCCGATGAGATTGAGGTACTGGTAAGTGTGGATTTATTCTCGGAGGGCTTCGACTGTCCTGATGTGGAGTTCATACAGTTGGCAAGACCTACGCTGTCATTGGCTAAGTATATGCAGATGGTGGGACGTGGACTGCGAGTGACAGAAGGTAAAGAATACTGCGTGATACTGGACAATGTAGGACTGTATAAGCGGTTTGGATTGCCATCTGTGGACAGAGATTGGCAGAGTATGTTTGAAGGACGTACTTCTCTGGAGGACATTCTGCAAGAGGCGTGTCTGCAGGTTAATAGTCACAACTGCAGGATGGACTTGATGATGGATGGTGATGAGGAGATGATGAAAATTATCAACCATAAGCACCAACAGCAGATGATCATGGACACCTACGGCTATCAGATTATAGAAGACGAAAAAGGTCTGAAGGGCATCAAGGATAAGGATGGCAAGATGATATTGGAATGCCAATATAAGAAGATAGAAGTGACCAACGTTGGCTTTGCCTATTGCTACATAAGAAAGAAAGTAGGTAGAAAGGAATGGATTGACTTGCGGAACAGGTTGTGGTTTGCCAATAAGCCCCAAAGTGTGAAGCTGATGGGCATCGACTTCAGTACAGAGGATGGCAAAAAGCTATACCCTCGCATCCTATCGAAGTATATTAATGAAAAGACCTATCTGACGGTGAAGACCTTGGAACTGCAAGTAGGAACAGGACTGAGTTGGAAGCATAGGTTTATTCCATGGCACGAGCCGAATAAGGTGTATCTGTATAAAGAAGGAGAAGGCAACTCGCGACTGTATATTGATGAGAATGAGCAATATTATGTGCAGAAGAACATCGGCAGCCAACTGGAGAAAGTAGATTCCCGTGAGGAGTTGGCTGAGTTTGCCCAAAGAGACGAAGAAGAAAGGAAGGAGAGTTTAGAAAAACTTAAGAATTCATATAAACATTATGAATATTATCCTGCTGATAATCTCTATCCTATCAAGAAACATCTTGGAACAGCGAAAGATAAGATAACAATCGAGAAAAACGGCGTTTGGCATGTGGAGGATGCACAGGTTAATGAAAGCTATTGGGTTGACCCTGTGACATATAGGAAACATTATACAAGACCTGTCCTGTTCAAACGTGGCTATCTGAACATCTTAAGGGAAGACGACTGGTGCTATGTGAGAAACATTCCTGGACTTAGGAATAGACCATTAAGACAATGGGAAATTGTGGCAGATGATAACCTCTGTGTTATCAAGAATACGTATCTGATAGAGAAAAGTGAGCCTGATCAATGGTACAAGATATGCAAGAGAACAGATGACTTCACTTATTTTTCTGTTCTGGCATGCTTTTATGAAAGTGAATACATCAAGGATGATACGGAGATTCAAATTACTCAATTTGATGGCGAGGGCTTGAAAATGACCCAAGAAGGATTTCCTTATACACCACTTGTAATAAAAACGCATAAAAGAAGTAGATGGCTGTGACAAAAACAGACCGATGTGAACAAGAGTTCATGTCGGTCTGTTTTTGTATATGTATGTTTCTTAACTAACGTTTTCGACGTTGCTGATGTCCAGGTCTCATCATTTTCATTGCCATCCCGAAGCACCTTCTTCTGAAGGCAAAATCATCCTCATCATCACGCTTTCCCCATCCTGTTCCAGGTCCACCTCCACCGCCACTACTTTGTGCTATTCTTGTAGCATTATCAAGATATCCCAAGTACAATGAAGCTGCGATTGAACAAATCGAAGCAGCATTTTCTGCCATGCTAACAATAACAGAACCATCAAAAATATCGTCTACCATCTTATCCAGAAACTCTCTCTGTTCATACGAAAGTGAGTCTTTTAGAGCGTTGTATTTGGAAAGTCTGTTCTTCATGTCAAGAGCTGCGGAATGGTATCCTAGGGTTTCCATTTCATGAATTACTTGAACATTTACAGCCGGAGCGACTTCCTTATATTTGGCTCTAATCTCCTGATATCTGTCTTCTGCCCTAGCCGTTTTTTCAACAGCCAAAGCAGTTTTCTGCTCTTCTGAACTTCTCTTTTCTTCGGCTTCATGGGCTTTCGCTTCTAATTCTGCCTTCCGTTGTTCTGCATCATGGAGTTTGCTTTCTGCAATTTTCAGCTTATCTGTCTTGTCAATTATTTTTCCTTCCGTTTTCTTGATTTCGGCATTGATTTGTGACAGTTTGCGGTCTGCTTCTTCCTTAGAAATCTTTCCTGTAGTAAGGTCTTTATTGAGTTTTTCAACCTCATATTCCAGGTCAGCCTTATGAGTTTCAAGATTCTTGATCATCGTAGCCAATGCCTTCAGACGGGCTGCAGAATGCTTGATTTCCCTGCTGAGTGATGCAATAATTCCACGCTGATTGGTAATCGTTGAATTTTGCTGTTCGATGGTTTTAGTGTTTTCTCGAACCTCTTCTTCCTTCTCCTGAGCATCCTTCCAGAGTTTCCTTCGATACTCTTCTGTGGTACGATGAACGGCCCCAGTCTCCTTGATGCTATCCCCTCTCTCCATACCATACTTCAATCCAACCTCATCTGCATATTCGGTATGAAGGCTATCCATATATTCAGAAAGAGCATCCTTTGTATTATTACCTTTCAAAAAAACACCGAAAAAGGAAAACTTATTTTTCTTTGTAATAGGCAAAACCGTACAATGTACATGCGGGTTCGTTTCGTCTAGATGCACGACAAAAGCAGCAATATTTTGCTCTCCATATTTTTTACACATGAAGGCATAAGCATCTTTTGCCCATGCCTCAATTTCCGGCATTCTCTTCAAGCCAGAATTGTCTGCTCCATGCTCCCAATCCACCTTCTGATTTCCAAAAGCCAGATTTCTCATTACTTCTCGGTTGCCACCCAAAATGAAGTTTGCAACGGTGCGGTAATACGGATCCTTCCCTTGATTGATTAAAGAAATGTTGGGATCTTTAATTCCACGTGCTTCCAGATTCTCCTTAATTCTTTGTGGAATTGTTTTCATCTTATCAACCTCTTTTACTACTCCACCCTTCCCTATTTCAAAGTTGAGACGTTCTCTCGAAGGGTCATAATTCCATTGAGCTTTCTTTGCAGATTCTTTGTCAGCCATCCGTCTTAGATGCTCATTACTCTGTGATGTAGTGAAACCTTTTCCAGGTCTCATATCTATAACATTCTTTGGTCCACTCATGTTTCTGATTTTTTAAAGAAGGGTTCTTAGGGAAGTATTCCCTAAGCCTAATACCCCACGGCTTGCCGCACGAATGTCAAAACGATTTACTTATCGTTTTTGGGGGATTTATAAGTTCCGGACGGAACTTAGTATTAGGCTACTAAAGACGTGAAAAACATCCCTCTCATGCGCAAGCGCATTTGTAAAAGAACCTTACTTTGCGATTGTTACTATTTCTACTTGCTGATTTACTTTGTTTCTCCAGAAGAGAAATGTGACGAGGCTGAGGAAAGCTGAGTAAGCGATACCTGAGCCATCTTGTCAAGTTCTTCTTTGCTAAGATTAGCGACTACAATGGTAGGATTAATGGAAACCATTTTAGCCCGAAGAATGAGTTTGATATCGATTACATTCATCTCTTGAAGAGATTTTAAAAATGAGACAACAGTCTGACGAGTCCATTTCCAGTCTTTGCTAAGTTGAGAAATGTAGTTGCGTTTCAGTTCTCCATTTTCAAGGCCATCAATATGCCGGGATAGCAAATATCGGAAAGCCTTGATTTTTGAAAAACGCTTTGGACTCACTATCATAAGATCATTGCCTAAAAAGTCCATTAGCTCAAAAGGAATATATATTGAGTATTTCCTTTCGGCTGATTTCGTTGTTCCATTCATGGAGCTTTGAACGTTTGTTGCATCACCAATGTCTCTTGCTTTTTTCTTTTCAAGTTTCATAAGAATGACTCTATATTTACAATCTATTGTTTAAACTAATTTAATGATAAGGCTGTAGCAAAAGCTAAGCAGCCTTTCGGGAAATCTCTTTCCATTCTCGAAGCTCCCTTACAATGTGTCTGAGAGATTCTTTTGAACCATCCTGTCCATTTCCTACGAACTTTGGGAAAATGGCTCCTGCGCCCAAAAGAATGTATATGCATTCGGAACCAATCAGGAGCCTTCCATCTATCAGGATGAGAGCAACAGAGACACCTGCTAACAATGAAAATATAACTTTCTTCTGATTCAAACAAGTAAGAACGTTCTCAGCTATACGATAGTTGAAAAGCAGAAAGGTACATAACAGATTTATTGTTATTATATTGTAGGGAGTTTGCGATGGGAGAAAAAACAGATTTTTCTCCCACACATTCCAAAGACAACTGATTCCCTCAGATTTATCCATTTCCCAAAAAGAAGAGCATTCTCCAATCAAGTGATTTGTTCTAACTGCATAAAGGGTTGTTTCGTAATCAACATACTGAACAGCCAAAAGAACCATCACCAAAACCAATGTAAAAAGTTTTCTTGCACTTATACTGGTTTTCATCTTGTCGTAGTACCACGAAAGAAATGATCTTGCTTTCTTCACCACTCCACGAATCTTTGGCAAACATGCCGTCACTGCTGTTGACAGATTTCTCAGAAGAGGTGATCTCTCCTGGTTGGGTTGAACCCAGGCATGATAAGCAAACGGAATGGCAGTTAATACAAACGCCAAAATTACTTTTAATGATAATACAAACATAACACCCGACTCTTAATAGAAATTTCTTAGTACCTCAGAGAACTTCTCTTTCTCCAGGATAAAGCACTGCTTTGGAGCAGAAGTATATTCCTTGGTAATCTGCCTGTACATGTTTTCCATGCTGTCATAGAAATGAACGGTCATGGAATCCACCACGCCATACTGCCAGGAAGAGATATAGATGATATACATCCTGTTCTCTACAGGCATAGAATAAGCGACTACCTTGTAATCCTTGCCTTCACTTTCCTTCACTGCATATAGAACATGGCATCCGAGCTTCCTTGCCAGGTCATCTGTCAGTTCCTCTATCATGGCTTGTGAACAGAGTTGGAAATAAACCTCTGCATAATTGCCGTGCAACACTGTTTTCATCTCTAAGGAGTTGAACATCTCTGGTAGATTTTCTCTCATTTCTGAGAGGAAATCTGAGATAGAATCTTTCAAAACTTCATTTTCAAGCTGGTTGTAATCTACTAAAATATTCATAATATGTGCTATAAAGTTGTTGATAAATATGATTTCAAGAAATATTGGGAGAGCACTTCAGTAAATTTATCTTCCTCTTCTTTGGATTGCTTCTGCAAATCTAGTTTAGACAGAAGAGAAGGAATATATTTGGATATTTCGAGAAGTTCCTTTTTCTGCTCTTTTGTGAGAGCAGATATGGAATAATCATCTATAGCCATGAAAGGCTGAATGAGCATCCATCGGTAATTGGCTCTCTGCGTTCTATCGAGTTTCTTGCCGCTTTCAATATCTTCTTTGCATGCTGCTGCATTCTGGATAATTCTACGGTTGAAGCGCATGGTGAGGAATAGCATGGTACGGTCGTTCACATCATCCGCTTTGTTGCCGACAGAATCATATAAACCATCATATACCTTTGAGGTCGCGTCAGTAAGTTGCTGAAGATGCTCATTGGAAACCTCGCTCAAATGCATCATCAGAGAGCGGAAACATTTGTCTTCCTTAGATATAAACTCAATCAGTTGCTCTTCCGTTCGGAATGGCTTAGTTTTACTTAAAAGATAATAATAGGCACGAAGTGTTTCTTTGAGGGTTGGAAAAACATCCTGTTTGTCCAAACGCTCGAAAAAGGAGATAGCCTCTTTGTAGGCATCGGCTTTTTCGATTTTCTCGCTGGATGTGGCGGTATTGAGTTTGAGATACATCACATCGTTTAAACTTCGAGGTTGCGAAAAAGCCAATCGCTTCAACTCTCCACGAATAGAGTCCGAGACCACAAAAAATGCCAAAGCCACCGGACTTCGTAAATTAATGGAAGTGTCACGGGAGAAAACGCTATAAGCCGAGTCTTGTGTTTCCAGCCAAGACGAGGTGGCTTTTGTAAGTTGTTCTATCGACATTTCCTTTTCTCCCTTCAAGGCTGCAAGCTCCTTCTTGCAACCTTCTACAGCATCTACCGATGTTTCAAACTTCGGATGGCTATTGCAGCTGACCAGAAGAGATGCTATAGCCATCATACACAAAAAGTGATTTTTTATCTTCATATGATTTTCGATTAATATTAAAACGCTGCAAAAGTATAAAATCTAGGCATAATAAAGAGCCTCGATTTGATATACCTTTGAAATTAACGTTTGCAAAACCTAGACAAAACAAATATATTACTAGTTATTAAGCAGTTAATAAAAAACATATAGATATTAAAACTGCAGTACCCTAAATCTTCACAACAGATTTAGGGTGCTGCTTTAGATATAATAAAAGGAGCATACCTCATACAGATATACTCCTTCTTCTTTTTAGGTAAACAGATTCAATATGTTTTTTCCTTTTCCTCTAGCCTTTCTGATAGTATAAAAAGTACCACCCTTAGGCGTGCCATCGAAATAAGCAACCACACCTGCAGAGTGCGAAATCATGTAATCATTGCGAGCCAAATAGCATCCGGAGAAATAAACGTCACTCAAAACTATCGTTTCATCAGCCGATTCCAAAATCTTTCTGTAACGTTCTTGGTCTCGATGATTCCACCGGTTACTCTGATTCGTGAAAGGTACCACCGCTATGAGTTTAAGGCTTGGAAGTGTTTCCTTTAAGGCTAATACTTCCTCGGCAGCCAACATATCAAAACCTAGAGCCATCCCGCAAAGATAAAATCTTATTCCTTTGATATATAAGTCTTTTATCTGCTTTCTCACATTCTGTCTTATCTGACCGGCTTTTGATGGGGCTATCGACCGATGCCCCGTAAAAGCCATTGTTTCATTCATATTATAGTTCATACCTTACGTTATTTGTATTTATAAAAAGTCTTACCTAAAAACATTCCTCCTACTACATTTGCTCCGTTCTCCTCTAGAAGATTGGCAAATCGAGCGTAACTTTTGCCGGTAGTTACCACATCATCAAATACGCAAACCTCTTTATCTTTGAAGAATGGTATATCGAAATCTATTATCTGAGGTCTAATTTCCTCTTTCTTCTTTCCTCTACAATGTTCATGTACTGCCTTTCTGCTCTGCATAACTACAACATGAGAAAAGCCATTCTCTATACCGGACAACTCGCTGACACGCTTGCAGAATGCTCGAAAACGTGTAGAATAATCTTCTCTCTTGCTTGTAGGAACACAAACAAATGCCATTTTCTTTAATCTGTCTCCATACGTCTTTACAAGATGTTCTGCTGCAAGTTCAGCCACCTTCTCAAACGCATTGTCTCTAGCATCCTTGAATGCCCATACAAGTTTACGAGCAGCAACTGCATCCTCACCAACATTCTTGATACGAGCAGGAAAATACTTCATAAAGAACTCCATGTTCTTATCAAGCTGCTTCTGTAATATTTCGTCTATCTGTTTCATACTCTAACTATTTTAAATGGTTCAACATAAATTATTCTGGATTTGAGGATTCATGGCCTTTTACGGTTTTTTGTTCCTTTCGATCCGATATTTTTTTTATCATTCCGTCATCTCGTCATCATATAGCCTTTTTACGTGCATTAAGAAATGGTGGTTCCAAGAGTCAGAACACCAAACAATTCGGTAGAAAGTTTTTTGGAAAACCCAAATGTGCAACATTTGTGGAAGGCATTCCGGAAAAGTTTTAGCCGAATAAGGCATCGCCTGGTGTTTGGTATCTGACAGAACCGCCATACCTTTGCACCGTAAAAAGCCAATTGATAGAGAGACGGCAACCACTATCATAAAAAATAGAGGTCGAAGTAAGGAACAAAAATAAAATATAGATATAAAGAAAGTAATACCCCAATGCTGTAAGCATGCAATAAAGCAATAAACAAACAACACTATAGATAAACAATGCAATAACAATATAGATATATAAGTATATAGCTATATAACACAATAACAATATATATAAATAGATATAGTCAAGCAAGATACCCACATCAAATACTCCGTTCTTTCCACACTGCATGTGTGCCGTGGAAAGAAGACCACTCTCCCTTGCTGCTCTAAGGTGATGCATGCATCGCATTAGTGCAGTTCCCCTGTCTTCTCTGGAAGAATCACCAACGTTGTTCCTGGAAGAGAAAGGCAGGGAAAGGGCTTAAACGGCGAAGGTATAGATATAAAGAAAAAACCTACCATATAGCAGCTATGTGGTATAAAAGACAAAGCAATCTAGCAAAATAGCCACTATTTGCGCCAAACAAAACCATCGTAGATACCTCTTGCCCCGGTGAAGCTGAATGGTTCAACCGGATGGCTGCGACCGATGAGGGAGCAGCCCGAAAAAATGAAAAGAGGCAGCAACAGACTTGCCACCTCTGATAATCATTTACATTTACGTTTATGTCTCTTAAATTTAACGTAGTTAGGATCCAAAACCTTTATGTTATATGAATTTGAATTATCATATTTATTACGGCAATAAGAAAGTATTTTTTTCAATTCCTCGTGGCATTCTTCACGCTGCAAGGCTGAATAATTATAGTAATACGTAGAATCCTTATCCGCATAATCAACAAACATTCCTGCACTATCATTGCAACCGAAACAAGTTATATTATAGATAGGCTCTGTTGTTCTCATAAAAACCATTTCACCAATTATAAGATATTTACTTGCTCTTTTTTTAATATTGGCTTTAGAAGTAGCATCACCTATCTCACCAGTCCAACGGCAAGCATTGTAATAATCATGCCCCCAAATTGCTTGTTGCCAATTCATTGTGTTAACAGTTTTGTTTTGTTCCAAAGGGTCAACATCAATTCTTTTCATGTCACGCCATTGAACATTGCGATAAAGTTTTCCTCCAAACAATCTGACTTCGCAATCTTCACAATTATAGCTTTTTACCACCATAACAAGAGGTGCGTCTTCCTTGCTACATTCCCTGATATTTACTGATGTAGAACTTTGAACCTCACGTATTCTTAACTTCTTACATCGAGGAGTAGGTAAATACTCCTCGTTGTAGCTAAAACTAATATACTGTTTCATAATTCAAATAGTAAGATGGTGGGGATATTCCCCACCTGATTAATAACTTTATACATTAGCTGGCGTTCAGCCATCTAGTGTTTGTAATTCTCGTTTGTGCTCCGGCAATTCTGTATTCCTTTGCATCTTTCTTCACTTGGGAGTATGATTCACAACTCTTGTCGTAAACACTTTCTTTTTCCCAACCGCTACCCCAGTTAGTCCAAATTGCCCAACCATAGCAATATTTATTTTTCTTCTTCATAATCGTAATTCTAATTAATACCTTGATTACACTTGCTAGGGCATTTATGCAGTCTGCAAGTATAGTAATCGTAATCTTGTGATATTGGAGAGAAGTGATAAACATGATGCTTGCACCCTCCGCAAATTCGTTCTTCCGATATTGTAATCATACCATTACTCTTTCCACCAATCAGAAACATCGCTTCTCTTAAGATTGCGCATTTCCAAAAACTCTTTAAGGGTACTGCAATAAGTATTCATAGAATAGCAGTCTCCTTTTAAAATTACATGTACTTCCTTTGCCATAAATATCAATCTCCTATCTGCTTAAAGATTAAAGTTACTCTTTCCAATGGTTAGGAGTCCAAACCTCAACTTCCCATTCATACCCAACGTTGTTGCACTGGCTTTGGTTCATTCTTCGGATGTCCTCAGCCTGTTCTTCTGTGATAGGCTCGCTCTTCAACTTCATTAGTTTTTTGATACTAGCCTCTTTGTTTGTCCCGATGTATACCAAATCCTTGCTATCATGGGAGTTCCAATTATCTGTACGATAAAAGAGAAATACATTCATACTCTAAAATTTTAAATGGTTCAACATAAAAATTATTCTGGATTTGAGGATTCATTGCCTTTTTAAGGTTTTGAAGTTCCTTTCGATCCGATATTTTTTTTATCATTCCGTCATCTCGTCATCATATAGCCTTTTTACGTGCATAAAGAAATGGTGGTTCCCAAGAGTCAGAACACCAAGCAATTCGGTAGAAAGTTTTTTGGAATACCCAAATGTGCAACATTTGTGGAAGGCTTTCCGGAAAAGTTTTAGCCGAATAAGGCATCGCCTGATGTTTGGTATCTGACAGAACCGCCATACCTTTGCACGGTAAAAAGCCAAATGATAGAGAGACGGCAACCACAATCATAAAAAAATAGAGGTCGAAGTAAGGAACAAAAATAAAATATAGATATAAAGAAAGCAATACCTCCATGCTATAAGCATGCAATAAAGCAATAGACAAATAGCGCAATACCTATATAGATATATAAACATATAGCTATATATAAATAGAAACATATAGATATATACAGTAATACCCAAATATTAGGTATAGAAAAAGGAACTGACTAATTAATAGCCAGCTCCTTTATAGTATAGAATATGAATATAAGAAATGTCTTCTTACTGAGCCTTCTTCTAAACCTGTTCAATCTTGGTAGCTACAAGTCTGTACTGGTTAACGCTCTTACCATCCTTGGTGTATGGATCTGCCTTGAAAAATCCTTCAATCTTAATGAGAGAGCCTTTCTTCAGGAGTTCCTGTGTGGCAGCATCATCATTCTTGATCCATGTTTCAATATTGACGATGGCAGACTTAACCACTTCTGTGTTACCATTCTTTTCTGAAGTCTTGAAAGACAATCCGAAGCGAGCGATGCTGCTCTTTTCAAAGTTCTTAACTTCTGCGTCCTTAACGACGAAACCTGAGATAGTGAAATTGTTCATTGTATTCATAATTGTATTTTTTAAATTGTTACTACTTATTTTACGTGCTAAAGACAAGCAAACAGAAAGCAGGTGAGCACGGCAAGAGATACCCAATATTATTTTCACCCCTTGGGCTTTGGGAGTTTTTGATTAAGGAGCAACTGCACCCAAAAAGTCTGAAAAAAATATTGAGGTAAGCAGGATGTGTGCCCTTGCCAACACCGTCTGTGCTAACTTTGCAAAGTAAAATGGTGGTGACAAAATATCAAAAAATGCTTTGAAGCAAAGAACTATACTTTCACTAAAGGTTTTGATACTAAAGACGTGGATAAAAGATAAGAACGAAAGAGCAGCACCAGCCAATTCCTATGTAAAAAGACCTTAGAAAAGAATGAAAACAATAAAAAAGGTAGTAATCGCCAACATTGAAACGATGAAACAATACGCTGTCACCAACTCTTGAAGAAAGTCTGTATGTAGAGATAGGATTTGGCTGAAACAGTCATTAAGGATATAGGCAAGAAAGAACGTAAATCGGTAGCACACTGCCAGGATATCAAGAACAGACAGTAAGAAAGCTCATGAAAGATAGGAATACCGCAACAACTGTTATTCTAGTCATAATAAGGAGCCTAAAGAAATGACAGTTCCCTTAAAGATAGAATACCTAATATGTCAGAAAGTACAATAGATAAACAGTACAATACCTATATAGATATATAAGCATATAACACAATAACAATATATATAAATAGATATAACCAAACAGAAAGAAACATCAAACCCTCCGTTCTTTCCACACTGCACCTGTGCCGTGGAAAGAAGACCTCTCTCCCCTGCCCAGTAGCCACCCTCGGTTTGGCAGCTGGGCAATGCAACATGCGCCAGCATACTTGCATTGGGGCTAGAGAAGAAGAGACTTGTAAGAAGAGTGCCATAGGCACGTGTCAGGAAGGATGGTCAAGGATGGCTCCCTGGTGGAGATGAGCATGGTTCATCTTCGCTGAAAAGGGAGCATCCCTGCCCATTCTGCAGACCTTCCTATATGTCTCTTCTTCAAAAAGGGGTGTGGTGGCGGCAAGCCCCACATGAAGGGTCGACCTCTCTCCCGAAGCTCCTCTAAGGTGATGCATGCATTGCATTAGTGCAGTTTCCCTGTCTTCCCTGGAAGGATCACCAACGTTGTTCCTGGAAGAGAAAGCAGGGAAAGGGTTTAAACGGCGAAGGTATAGATATAAAGAAAAACCTACCACATTGCCATTATATGGTATAAAAACAAAGTGACCTAGCATAATATCCTTTATTTGCGCCAAACAAAACCATCGGAGATACCTCTTGCACCGGTGAAGCTGAATGGTTCAACCGGATGGCTGCGACCGATGAGGGAGCAGTCCGAAAATGTAAAGAGAAAAGCATTAGTCAACACTTCTCTCTTTACATTTATTCAGGTTTTACTCCTAAGAAACCGATAAATTCGTCAAAATCTTGAATTATACTTTCCAACTTAGGATTGCTCTTTTGGACAATCAATGCAATATAGTTGTCTATTTCATCATCCCTTAAAACCGAAACCTTGACATAGTACCGCTCTGCAAATACATAATCATGAAACCATCTTTTGAATAATCTTGCTCTCATTGCTTGACGGTTATCCCCTGTTTCACACTGATACAAAAGTATATTAGGGTTTGTAAGAAAGAACTCCTCTATAATACATTGTATTGTAGCTTTAACTTTAGGGTCATTCGGTGATGCCAATCTATTTTCGTTGAATAGCCCAAATTCATAGGCTTCTTCATTTTGCCAAATATTTTGATTTTTGGTAAAAATGACTCTGAAGATTATTCCAAAATCCGTTCTAAATGTATAAGATTCATTGTTATTCTGCCATACTGGGTATGGAGAAAACATATTGAGGCGAGTTAAATTAAATGGTTGCATAATAATTTTCTGCTTCTTTACGTACTTTGGCAAATTCTTCTTGAACTTGTTTCTCCATTTCCTTTTTTCTCTGAACCATATCACGAAGTACAGCTATTGCTTCTTCACGATTTTTTATTTTTAATGCCATATTATATCCTTTCTTTAAAAATTCTTTTGGCAAAGATACAAATAATATTTGTATTCGCCAAAAGAAATCTTAATTATTTAATCCTCTATTTTTAATTAATCATCAATAACATCAAATGTTACGCTTACCTTTTCACCATTACCTTCTAAGATACCTTTGTCGTATTGGTCTCTTGCCATATTCTCAGCCTCTGTCTCGTTTGCGGCTTCAACGCTTACTTGAAAAACTATTTTTTCAATGATTTCAACTTGATACTTTTTCATATTTTCTCCTTTGTTAATCTTATCCGGTAGCTTTTAAACTACCGAATAAGAACATTAAACATGAAACTACTTAGTCCCAATAATCATTTGCTTGACCTCCTCATAACTTTCCTTCGTTATGAATTTGCGCCCCTCAACGCTATGCTTTGTTGTGTGTATGAGGGTAATCACACAAACCTCACTGCCGTCCTTATAATCTTTGGTTGGCTCAATGCAAGCAATCTCGTCGGTATTAATCAATATTTTTGTTCCTGCTGTCACTTCAATGAATTTGCTCATATCTAAATCCTTTCATTAAATCAATATACATTCACATGGGTAGTTGCAAGTGGCTTCTCTGTAAATCCAAGCTCCTTACAATACACGTTTACATTCACTCTAGAGCCGGTTCCGAAGTGACGTCTCAGATTTCCGCTCTCCAAATCACGATTAATCTTTCGGTTAATCGCCTGCTTCAAGCCTCTCTCAGAAGAGAAAGTAATACTGCTGTGAAAGTCTAAGATAGTCCATGATTCACCATTGCAGTCATAAAAAAGATTTGCCTTCATACTCCAATATCATTTAAATTGTTCAACATAAAAAATTATTCTGGATTCGAGGATTCATTGCCTTTTACGGTTTTTTGTTCCTTTCGATCCGATATTTTTTTTATCATTCCGTCATCTCGTCATCATATAGC
>ERZ773155.446-NODE-446-length-36999-cov-14.980213_pt1 | contig 36999 bp, 30 predicted proteins | sample MGYA00511262_ERZ773155 | MGnify/ENA primary metagenome ERZ773155 (study PRJEB29015, sample SAMEA2737828) | human gut metagenome | biome: human gut; feature: human-associated habitat; material: faeces | place: China | collected 2012 ... | reverse complement strand
ACGAAATTCCACGCAAAATCATAATAGAAAAATACTTAACACCCGCAGCAGGGCGCCTGCAAGCTCTCTTTAAATGTTAAAAACGGCATTATTGAAGAAGCGTTGGTTGAAACCGTTGGCTGCTCCGGCATGACCCACTCGGCCGCCATGGCTGCCGAAATTTTGCCCGGCAAAACCGTTTTAGAGGCCTTAAACACCGACTTAGTCTGTGACGCCATTAACACCGCCATGCGCGAGCTGTTTTTGCAAATTGTTTACGGCCGCTCGCAATCTGCTTTTTCCGAAGGCGGCTTAGTAATTGGCGCCGGCATGGAGGATTTAGGCAAAGGCTCCCGCTCCATGGTTGGTACCATGTACGGCACTAAGGCCAAGGGCGTGCGTTATTTGGAAATGACCGAAGGCTACTGCACCCGCATGGCTTTAGACGCCGACGACCAGGTAATTGGCTACGAGTTTGTATCCTTAGGCAAAATGACCGACCTGATTAAAAAAGGCATGGAGCCGAACGAGGCTTACAAAAAGTCTATGGGCACTTACGGCCGTTTTGATGAGGCTGTTAAATACATTGACCCGCGTGAAGAATAAGGAGGTGCAGGAACATGGCTTTATTTGAAGGTTACGAAAGACGCGTTGATAAAATTAACGCAGTATTAAAAGAGTACGGCATTTCCTCTATTGAGGAGTGCAAAGAAATTACTTTAGCAAAGGGCATTGACTGCGACAAAATTGTTCGCGAGACCCAGCCGATCTGCTTTGAAAACGCAATTTGGGCCTACACCGTAGGCTGCGCCATTGCCATTAAAAAAGGCTGCACCAAGGCTGCTGACGCCGCTGCTGCCATTGGCATTGGTCTGCAATCGTTTTGTATTCCCGGCTCGGTTGCCGAAAACCGCAAGGTTGGCTTAGGCCACGGCAATTTGGGCAAAATGCTGCTTTCAGAGGAAACCAAGTGCTTTTGCTTCTTAGCCGGGCATGAATCCTTTGCCGCGGCCGAGGGCGCCATTAAAATTGCTTTAAACGCCAACAAGGTTCGCACCACCCCGTTAAAGGTTATTTTAAACGGCTTGGGTAAGGACGCCGCCTTTATTATTTCCCGCATTAACGGCTTTACCTACGTTAAAACCGAGTTTGACCCCTACGCCGAAGAAGTTAAGGTTGTTAGCGAAACGGCCTATTCCAAAGGTCCGCGCGCCGATGTTAAATGCTACGGTGCCGACAATGTTCCGGAAGGCGTTGCCATTATGCGGCTGGAGAATGTAGGCGTTTCTATTACCGGTAACTCCACCAACCCCACCCGCTTCCAGCATCCGGTTGCCGGCACTTACAAAAAATGGTGCATTGAAAACGGCAAAAACTACTTCTCGGTTGCATCCGGCGGCGGTACCGGCCGTACCCTGCACCCGGATAATATGGCAGCCGGCCCCTCCTCTTACGGTATGACCGACACCATGGGCCGTATGCACTCCGACGCTCAGTTCGCCGGTTCCTCCTCGGTTCCCGCCCACGTTGAAATGATGGGCCTGATTGGTATGGGCAACAACCCGATGGTTGGCGCTACCGTTGCCTGTGCCGTTGCGGTTGAGGAAGCCTCTAAATAAACCTTTAAGCTTTTGCAAGCCTTTTCCGCAAAAAGTTTAACGCAAAAACAGCAGCTGCAAACCCGTTCGCAGCTGCTGTTTTATTTTTTCTGTTTTTGTTTTTTAAAGCGGCCGCTGCTTTTACCGGCCGCTTTAAAATTTATTCCTGCTCCTGCAGCAGGCGGTAGATCTCGCTTTTTTTTAGCCCGCTTTGTGCTGCCGCCTGTTTGCTTGCCTGCGGCATTGAGCAGCCCTGCGCTAAAAGCTCTTTGGCTATTTGTACGGCCTGCGGCAGGGTTAAGGCGGGCTGCTGTACCGGCTCGGCTCCGTGCACCACCAGCACAAACTCCCCCTTTGGTGGCTGCTGCTCAAAGCCCTTTAACGCGGCCGAAATAGGGCCGACCTGCACGCTTTCGTGCAGCTTGGTAAGCTCTTTGCAAAGGGCAATTTGCCGGTCGCCCAAAATTTCTAACATATCGGTTAGGGTGGCAATCAGCTTGTGCGGCGCCTCGTAAAAAATCAAGGTTCGTTCATCGTTTTGAACGCTAAGTAAATGCTCACGCCGGCTGTTTTTGTTTACCGACAAAAACCCCTCGAAGCAAAAGCGGCCGCTTGGCAGGCCCGAGGCGGCTAACGCCGTAATTAACGCGCTGGGGCCGGGAACCGAGCAAACCTCCACCCCGTGCTGACGGGCTAAACGCACTAAATCCTCCCCGGGGTCGGAGATTGCCGGCATGCCGGCGTCGGTTACCAGGGCACAGCTTTCGCCCAAAAGCAGGCGACCTAAAATTTGCTCGCCACGCAGCTTGTGGTTGTGCTCGTGGTAGCTTACCATTGGGGTTTTAATGTTAAATTTATTTAACAGCTTTAGCGTTACGCGGGTATCCTCCGCGGCAATAAAATCTGCCGCGGCTAAAACCTCAGCCGCCCTGGGCGACCAATCGGCCAAATTGCCCAGCGGCGTACCCACTACATAAAGCTTGCCTACCTTATTTCCCAAAAAATTTCCTCCTTAACGGTTCCCCGTTTATTTTTAAATACCGCTAACCTAAGTATTATACCTTTTCTTTAAAAAAATTGCAAATAAAAAAGCAAAAGACGGCCTAGCAGCCGTCCTTTACTTTTTTGGGGGGAAATATATATAATCGTCGTCATCTAAGTTATACCGTCTCTCGACTGTAACTATTATAGCAGCTTTGCAAGTAAAAAGATAGTCTTAAAACCGACGAACATTCTAAAAATTACAGCCGATTTTTGTGCAATGTTACAATAAATTATCTGTTTCAACTAAATTTAACACATTTTAATAGGAAATACCGCCAACTTCCCCTTAAAAACTAAAAAAGGAGCCAAAGCAGCAGCTTAACACCGTTCGCAGTAAAGCTGCCGCCGAAAAGTAAAGCAGAACAAACAACTGCCGGGTGCAGTACAGCTTAAAATCGCGGTCCAGCATGGCGGTGTGACGGCCGGGAAAGGCCAGCCGCGCAATAGAAACCGAGAAACCGACCGCCTCCCTTGCGCTTAACAACAGCCCAATAGAAAGCACCGTGGCCCAGGGGCAAACCAGCAGCAGGTGAAACATAATGCCGTTTAGCTTGTAGGCGGCGTACAGGTGGCCCGAAAGCACGCCAAAATTGTACCCGCAAACCGCCGTAATCACCGGCGCCAGCAGCATACCGGCCATGCAGGTTCCACTTAAAAACACGCCGGCCGCGTAGGGCAAAATTTTTAATATAGAATCTAACAAAACGGTAAAAAATCCGCCGCTTACGCTTTGGCGGTACTGCGTAAAGGCTTGGGTGTAAAAGCCGCTTGCGGCGTGATATTTGTAATACAACGCACCGGCCAGCACCCCGGCCAGCAAACAAAAGGTTAGCCCAAAAAGCACCTGGTGCTGCCCTAAGCTAAAGCTAAGCTTTTTTGGCTTTTTAACAATCTGCGCGGGGGCGTGAATTCTGTGTTCCATTTTTCATCCTACCTTTTCTAAACTGTTATTTTATTGTATGAAAAGGCCTAAAAAAATAGTACAGGCTTTCATGCGCCCGGAAAACGCTTTTATAAACCCAGCCAAGTGTTTTATAAACCCGTGTAAACGCTTTTATCGACTTCGCTAAATGCTTTTATTGGCTTGGTAAAACACCGTCAACCCGGCACAAGCTTTTTGCTTTCTGCCCCAAACGCTTTACCGTTGAGCCGGTTCAAAGCCCGGCTACCGGCTTAAAGTCTTGCGCTAATACGGTTTAATTTTTGGCCAGCTCGGCCGACCGGGTAATGGCCGCCTGAATGATCGCATTTGTTTTTGCGTCAAAATCTAACGCGTCCATTTGCTTTAACCCCGCCTCGGTAGTGCCGCCGGGGGAGGCCACATTTTTAATTAGCGTATTTACCGCGCCGGGATTTTTTGTAAGCAGCTCGGCCGTACCGCGCATGGTTTGCACAACCAGCTGTTCCGCGGCCGCAGGATCCATGCCGTTTTGCACCCCGCAGGTAATTATCTCCCGCGCAAAGCGCATAAAAAACGCCGGGGCGCTGCCGCTAATGCCCGTTACCGCGTCCATGTTTTCCTCCGCCACACGGCAAGCCAGCCCAGCGGCCGAAAAAATGCCAAAAACAAACTCAAAACAAGCTTTTGAAACCTCACTGCCAGCGGCCAAGGCCGTTGCCCCCTGCCCCACCAACAGCGGGGTGTTTGGCATTGCCCGCACCACCGCGCAGGAAAAGCCAAACAACTGCTGTACGGTTTTAATTTGAACGCCGGCGGCAACATCTACCACGCAAACGCTTTTTAAAACGCTGCTTTTAATTTCGGCAATAACCTGTGCGTACTTTTGCGGTTTAACGGTTAAAAACAAAACCTCGGCCACGCCGGCAACCTCGGCCGCGCTTTGCAAAACCTGCACGCCGTACTGTTGCTGCAAGGCCACAGCCTTTTCGGGGTGCGGGTTGTAGCAAAAAACCTCGGCCGGGTTTAAGTACTTAGCGCCAACCGCACCCGAAATAATAGCGGCGGCAATGTTCCCGCAGCCAATAAATCCAACCTTCATTAAAATCACCTTTTTTGTTTAAAAATAATTTGCCGCAAAACAATCTGCCAATATTTTACGCTTTTTTGCCGCGCTTGTCAACCGGGCCAATTTTTGGTCCCCTATCCCCGCTCGGCGCAATACTGGGGTGCGACACGGGGCGGCAGCCTTTATAATATTAAACGCCGGCACGAAAGCTTTCTGCTTTTGCCAAGTAAAACGCAGTGCCCTTAAGCGGCAGTAAGCCAAAAAGCCGCCATTTTGCCCCTTTAGGCGGGCACATTTGCGCTTGCTAAGATTTGGCCGGCAAACTGCCCCGGTTGCAGCCGGCTGCCGCAAAACGGGGTAACTATTTACGAACAGGAGTGATTGAATGACGCAACAAAACGGGGCGCCGGAAAAAGGGCGAAAAAAGTCCTCACGCCCCAAACGGCCTAACCGCCAAAAGCAGCAAAAAAGCCTGCTGCAGGTAACCAACCGGGCCATTGACCGCCTTTGTGCCATTACCGCAGACGAGGAACTGATGCAAAGCATTGATATTAAGGATTTAAAGAATCTAACCTCCTCGGTTAAAGAGCTTTTAAGCCTTTCGGGCGAGCTGGACGGGGACACCGGCAGCGGCGGCGTAATTATTTTACCGGAGGTGGAGCTGCATGACGGCGAATAAACCGCTGCCCAAAGCGCTATGGCAGCCGCAGCCCAAGCAGCTTGCCTTTTTGGCGCGGCCGGAATACGAGTGCCTTTACGGCGGGGCGGCCGGCGGCGGAAAAAGCGACGCCTTGCTGGTAGAGGCGCTGCGGCAGGTGCATATTCCCTGCTACAAGGCGCTTATTTTGCGCAAGACCTACCCCCAGCTTTCGGCGCTAATAGACCGCAGCCGCGTGCTGTACAAAGCCGCTTTTCCAACCGCGGTGTACCACGCCGCCGAGCATTACTGGCAGTTTGCAAGCGGCGCTAAAATTTATTTTGGCAGTATGCCAACCGCGGCCGACAAATTTAACTACCAGGGCAAGCAGTACGATTTTATTGCGTTTGACGAGCTGACCCACTTTACTTTTGAGGAGTACAGCTACATGTTTTCGCGCAATCGGCCGGGCGGCCGGGGCACCCGGGTTTACCTTAGGGCAACGGCCAACCCGGGCGGCGTTGGCCACGCCTGGGTAAAGGAGCGGTTTATTACCGCCGCGCCGCCCCTAACCCCCATTAGCGAAAGCGTTACCATTGCCGCGCCGGGCGGGGGCGTTTTAACCAAAAAGCGTAACCGCATTTTTGTGCCCTCTACCGTGTTTGACAACAAAATTTTGTTGGAAAACGACCCCGGCTATTTAGCCAGCCTTGCCATGCTGCCGCAGGCCGAACGCAGCGCGCTGCTTTACGGCAATTGGGACAGCTTTGACGGCCAGGTGTTTACCGAATGGCGCAACGACCCGGCGCATTATAACGATATGCGGTTTACCCATGTAATTGAGCCGTTTCGTATTCCGGCAAGCTGGCCCATTTACCGCGGGTTTGACTTTGGCTACACCCGGCCCTTTAGCGTTGGCTGGTACGCCAAAGACCCGGACGACCGCCTGTACCGTATTCGGGAATATTACGGCTGCAACGGCACCCCCAACCAGGGCCTGCGGTACGAGCCGGGGCACATTGCCGCCGAAATTGCCGTTATTGAGCAAAATGACCCGCTGCTGCGCGGCAAGCCGATTATTGGCATTGCAGACCCCTCGGTTTTTGACGGCTCCCGCGGGCGGAGCGTTGCCGAGCTGATGGAAAAGCACGGCGTTTACTGGCAGCCGGGCGAAAACGCCCGCATTGCCGGAAAAATGCAGTTTCATTACCGGTTTGCCTTTTCGTCCGAGGGGCTGCCCATGCTTTACATTTTTAAAACCTGCAAGCACTTTATTCGCACCGTGCCGGCACTGGTATACGACCGCGCCAATGTAGAGGATATTGACACCACCGCCGAGGACCACATTTACGACGAATGCCGTTATGTTTTAATGCACATTCCCCTATCGGCCAGAAAAAACAGCATTGATAAAAAGCCGCCGGAAGGCTTTTCGCCGCTAAGCAGCAGCCCAAAGGTGGAATTTTTAAGAATGTAACCGCCACGCCGGCAAGTGCCGCCCCCAAAAAAGCAAGCCCCAAAAACAAAAAAGAAATAAGGAGAAATTAAAATGAAAAAGCAAAAAATTACCCCCGAAACGGTAAAGGCCGCTTACCAAACGCTGCTGCGGTACAAAGAGGCCAAAGAGCCGCTGAACCGCCGCATTTTGGAAAATGAAGAATGGTTTCACCTGCGGCATAGCACCGGCCGCAGCCAAAACGGCCCCATTACCCAAAGCTCAGCCTGGCTGTTTAACTCTATTGTAAACAAGCACGCCGACGCCATGGACAGCTACCCAACCCCCTGCGTTTTACCGCGGGAGGAAAATGACGAAACCGACGCCAAGGTGCTTTCCAGCATTTTGCCGGCTTTGTTAGAGCAGCGAGATTTTGAACAAACCTACTCGGATGTTTGGTGGTACAAGCTTAAAACCGGAACCGGCGCCTACGGCGTTTTTTGGAACACGGCGCTGCAAAACGGACTTGGCGATGTTGATGTTTGCCAGGTAGACCTTTTAAACCTGTATTGGGAGCCGGGCGTAAAGCAATTGCAGCAATCGCAAAACATTTTTTACGTCAACGCGGTAGATAAAAAATTGCTTTTAAAAAAATACCCGCAGTTTGAAAAGGAGATTGTAAAAGCCAGCTCGGACCTGACCTTTTATTTGCCCGAAACCAATTACGAGTACGACGACCGCGCCTTGGTAATTGACTGGTACTACAAAAAGCCGGTTAACGGCAAGCTGCTGCTGCACTACTGCAAATTTGTTGGCAGCGCCGTTCTTTTTGCCTCGGAGAACGAGGAGCTTTACCAAAGCACCGGCTTTTACAACCACGGCCTGTACCCCTTTGTGTTAGATACCTTGTTTATAACTGAGGGCAGCCCCGCCGGGTTTGGCTACATGGACACCATGAAGGGCTGCCAGGCCGCCATTGACAAATTAGACGAGGTGATTTTAAAAAACGCCATTGTTTCGGAAAGTCCGCGCTGGTTTATTAGCGACGCGGCCGGCATAAATGAGGAGGAGTACGCCGACTGGAGCAACCCCTTTGTACACATTACCGGTCGGGTAGACGACCAGACCGTAAAGCAGGTAGCAGTGCAAAATGTTTCCCAAAGCGCGCTGCAGCTGCTGCAGTTTAAGGTAGACGAAATGAAAGAGACCTCCGGCAACCGCGATTTTTCGCAGGGCAGCACCGGCTCGGGCGTTACGGCCGCCTCGGCCATACAAGCCCTGCAGGAGGCCGGCAATAAGCTTTCAAGAGATATGATTCGCTCCTCCTACCGGGCGTACAGCGCCATTTGCAATTTGGTAATTGAGCTGATTCGCCAGTTTTACACCGAGCCGCGCACCTTTCGCATTGTTGGCGAGGCCAAAAAGCGGGAATACATTACCTACACCGCAGGCGGCTTCGCCCCCGACCGTGCCCGACCGATTTTTGATATTTCGGTGGTGCCGCAAAAGCAAAGCCCCTACAAAAAGGCCGAGCAAAACGAACTGGCCAAGGAGCTGTTTACGCTTGGCATGTTAGACCCGGCCCGCAAGCAGGAGGCGCTGAGCGCCCTTAGCATGATGGATTTTTACGGCAAGGAGCAGCTTTTAGAGCAAATTGCCAAGGCTGAGCCAAAAACCAACGCCGGACAAGAAAAAAACAAAAAATAATTATTTTTAGCTATTGCAAAACGCCTTTGACGGCGTTATAATAGTTAGGCTGAAAAGGCGGCGCCAGGGCGTTTGCTTTTTCAGCCTTAATTTTGCAGTTTTTGGAGGCCTTGTATGAAGCCTGGAAAAAGTATTAATATGCTAAACGGGCCCATTTTGCCCAGCGTTATTCGTTACACGCTGCCCATTATGGCAACCGGGCTGCTGCAGCTGCTTTTTAACACCGCCGATTTAATTGTAGTTGGCCAATTTTGCGGCAGCAACTCTATTGCCGCCGTTGGGGCAACCTCCTCCCTTATTCAATTAATGGTAAACCTATTTTTAGGGCTTTCGGTTGGGGCCGGCGTTTGCGTTGCCCAGGGCCTTGGCGCTAAGCGGGAGCGGGAGGTGCAGTGCGCCGTACACACGGCCATATTGCTGGCCCTAGTAAGCGGCGTGGTGCTAACGGTTATTGGCTTTTTCTTTTTAAAAGAATGTTTGGTGCTTATGGGCACGCCGGCCTCGGTGCTGCCGCTTTCCACCGTTTACATAAAATATTACTTTTTAGGGGTAACGGGCAGCTTAGTTTACAACTTTGGCGCCGCCGTTATGCGTGCCGCAGGCGACACCAAAACCCCGCTTTATTACCTAATTGTTGCCGGCGTAATTAATGTTGTTTTAAATGTGTTTTTTGTGGCGGTTTTAGGCATGAATGTAGATGGCGTTGCCATTGCCACCGCCATTTCACAAACCGTTTCGGCCGCTTTAATTCTTTACAGCTTAGCCCGCCGAACCGACGCCTGCCGCCTGCAGCTAAAGCACCTGCGTTTTCACAAAGCGCAATTGCTTAAAACATTGCAAATTGGGGTGCCGGCCGGGCTGCAAAGCGCCATGTTCTCCATTTCCAATGTGCTCATTCAGTCCTCTATTAACTCGTTTGGTGAAACGGTTGTAGCCGGCAATTCTGCCGCCATGAGCTTAGAGGGGTTTGTTTACGTTTGCATTAACGCCTTTAGCCAAACCTCGCTAAACTTTATTGGCCAAAACTTGGGGGCCGGCAAGTTTGAACGCATAAAAAAAATCTACCGCACCTGCATGGCCTGCGTTACGGTAGTTGGGGTTGTTTTAGGGGCGCTGTTTTATTTTTGCGGCAACGCGCTGCTGCGCATTTACATTACCGATTCCGAACAGGCCATCCGTTTTGGGTTAGACCGCATGCTTTTTATTTGCCTGCCCTACTTTTTGTGCGGCATTATGGATACCACTACCGGCGCCATACGCGGCATGGGCTGCTCGTTAGCGCCAATGATTATTACCGTGCTGGGGGTTTGCGTGCTGCGGGTTGTTTTAATTTTTGCCGTGTTTACCCTGCCGGCCTACCACACCACCCAAACGGTGTACGCCTCGTACCCCATTTCCTGGGCGGTAACCTTTTTAGCGCTGTTTGTGCTGTACCTTTGGGTGCAGCGCAGAGTGCAGCAAAGGCAATTAAAAATTGCTTAAAATGTACTGCTGCGCGTCCTCAATTACCGTGGCGCCCGGCAGGCTCAGCTTCCCGTTTTTCATCACAAAGCTGTAATCAGCCTGCCTGAACATAGGCAAATCAAACCCGCTGTCACCAAACGCGTAAACGCCGCCGTGCAGACGGTACTTTTCCCGCACCAGCGCGCAAGCCGTGCCTTTATTTACATCGGCTCGGCTAAACTCTGTATAATCCGGGTCTTCGTAGCACAGCTTTAAGCCGTGACTTAGCGCAGAAGTTTTAACTGCCTCGGCGGCTGCGCGGTCGCGGCTGTTTTTAATTAAAATAATTTTGTAAACATCCTCGCCCCAGCAGCCCTTTTGCTGCACGGTTAGCAGGTCAGCCGGCACGCTTTGCTCCCGCAGCGCAACCGAAACCGTAATACCGGCCGTTAAAGCCCTGGTGCAAACCTCCCGCGCCGTTTCTGGCGCAATAGGCGCCTTGTAAATTAAGCAGTTTTTGTACATAATTTGCGCGCCGTCGTTACAAATAAAAAGGGTTCGGTTCTCCAGCGGCGCCAAAAACCGTTTTAACGAGTCGTACGGGCGCGCGCTGTTTACCGAAAACATCCAGCCCTTATTGGTAAGGGTAATAATTTTATTTACAAACGCCGGCGTTAAAACGCTGCCCGGGGTTGCCAGCAGCGTGCCGTCTAAATCCAACATTAAAATTTTTTTCACAAAAATCCCTTGCCTTTACTTTTATTACATCTTGGATTGCTTTTGCGCCTGTTTTATGCTTAACGAGATGCGCTTTTTTTCAGGTTCTACCGAAAGCACCGCAACCGTTACCGTGTCGCCAACCGTTAAAACCTCGCTGGGGTGTTTAATAAACCGGTTGCAAATTTCAGAAATATGCACCAATCCGTCTTGGTGCACACCAATATCTACAAACGCGCCAAAATCAATAACATTGCGCACCGTGCCGGTTAAGACCATGCCGGGCTTTAGGTCACTTAAGCTTAAAATGTCGCTGCGCAGCACCGGCTTGGGCAGCTCGTCACGCAAATCGCGCCCGGGTTTACTCAGCTCGGTAATAATATCCCGCACGGTGGGCTCGCCAACGCCGCAAAGCTCGGCCAACGCCGGGGTGCCCGCCTGCTTTGCTTTTTCGGCAATGGTTGAGCAATCGGCAACGGTTTGGTAGCCCAGCGCCTTTATTAAAGTTCGGGCAGCCGGGTAGCTTTCCGGGTGCACGCCGGTGTTGTCCAGCGGCTCCTCCCCGCCCGGAATACGCAAAAAGCCGGCACACTGCGTAAAAGCCTTTGGTCCTAACTTTGCAACCTTTAAAAGCTGTTTGCGGTTTTTAAAGGCGCCGTTTTCCTGACGAAATTGCACCACATTTTTAGCGGTGGCCGCCGTTAGGCCGGCAACCTGTGCCAGCAGGCTGGCCGAGGCGGTGTTCAAATCTACCCCAACCGCATTTACGCAATCTTCCACTACACCGTTTAGGGTTTCGGTTAAACGGGCCTGCGGCATATCGTGCTGGTACTGCCCCACGCCAATAGATCTTGGGTCAATTTTAACCAGCTCGGCCAACGGGTCTTGCAGCCGCCGCGCAATAGAAACGGCGCTGCGCAGCGAAACATCAAATTCCGGGAACTCCTCGGCCCCCAGCTTTGAGGCCGAATAAACCGAAGCGCCGGCCTCGTTTACCATACTGTAACAAACGCCCGGCAGCTCTTTTAAAAGCTCGGCTACAAAAATCTCCGACTCTTTACTTGCGGTGCCGTTGCCAATAGCAATGGCGGTAACGCCGTAGGTTAAAATCAGCCGTTTTAACACCGCGGCGGCCTGCTCTTTTTTGTTGTGCGGCGGGGTGGGGTAAACAACGCCGGTTTCTAAAACCTTGCCGGTTGCATCTACCACGGCAAGCTTGCAGCCGGTGCGGTAGGCGGGGTCAAACCCCAGTACCACCCGGTTTTTTAGCGGGGGCTGCAGCAGCAAGGGCTTTAGGTTTTGGGCAAACATTTTAATGGCCTGCTCGCTTGCGGCGGCCGTTAGGGCAGCGCGGGTCTCCCGCTCCACCGAAGGAAAAATAAGCCGCTCGTACGAATCTTTACAGCAGGCAAGCAAAAAGGCGGCGGCGGGGGTTTGCCCGGCCGCGTAACGGCGCTGCAAAATGGCCAGTGCCTCGTCCTCGTTTACCTCTACCGTAACCTTTAAAAGCTTTTCCTTCTCCCCGCGGTTTACCGCCAGCACCCGGTGGCTTTGCACGCGGGCTACCGGCTCGCGGTAATCGTAATACAGCCGGTAAACCGAATCCTCCTCGGTGGCGGCCTGGGCCCGCAGCGCCCCGCGTTTTTGCACCAAAAGGCGCAGCAGGCGGCGCACCTCGGCGTCGTCCGAAATATCCTCGGCAATAATATCCCCCGCGCCGGCCAAAGCGTCCTGCGCGGTTAAAACCTCCTGCTCGGGGTTTACAAATGCCGCCGCCAGCTTTTCGGGCTCCTGCCGGCAATTGCTGCGCAGCGCCTGGGCCAGCGGTTCTAACCCCCGCTCCCGCGCAATCATAGCCCTGGTACGACGCTTTTGCTTATACGGACGGTACAGATCCTCTACCACCGCTAAGGTTTCCGCGGCGTTAATTTGCTCTTTTAATTCGTCGGTCAGCTTACCCTGCTCGGCAATTGCCCCCAGCACCTCGCCCTTGCGCTGCGCCAAATTGCGCAGGTAGGTAACCCTGTCGGCCAATTCGCGAATCATTTGGTCGTCCATAGTGCCGTGCATTTCCTTACGGTAGCGGGCAATAAAGGGTACGGTATTGCCGTCGTCCAACAGCTTTATAACATTCTCAGCGTACTGCGGGTTTAGGCCAAGCTCTTTTGCCGCTGCGGCCGTTAAATTATTTTCAGTCATTCGGTTTCGTTCCTTGTTTCAAACTTTGGCCAACCGGCCAATTTTAAAGTTTTTAAGCAAAATTACTGCTTATTATTATAGCAAAATTTTTACGCCCCCGCAAGGCAAAGCCAAGAATTTTACACCCTGTACACAGCTTTGTGGGTTGTTTTGCACAATTTTGGTGCTGTTTTAAGAAATTGTGTACTTTATTTTGCAAAAAAAGCAAAAAACTCTTGAAATAGGGAGCAAAAAGTGGTAGTATATATCTATATTGAGTTTATAGTAAGGAGGTGCGACTATGCCAAACATTAAGTCCGCCAAAAAAAGAGTTTTAATCTCTAAGGTACGCAATGAGCGTAACAGAAGCTACCGTTCCGCTCTTAGAACCGCCATTAAAAAAGCTGACCTTGCCATTGAGGCTAAAGCTGCCGACGCGGGTGAAACCGTAAAGGTTGCTGTTAAAAAAATTGACCAAGCTCAGGCTAAAGGGATTCTGCACAGCAACACCGCCGCCAGAAAAAAATCTCAGCTTGCTACCCGCTTAAACAAGTTAAGCAAGTAATTTTTTAATTTTGGTTTAAAGCTTTACCGCCGCACCGGTTTTTCGGTGCGGCGGTTGCTTTTTGTTTTGCATAAACCTTTTGGCCCTGTGCCTTATTGGGCTGCCGAAAGCGCCGGTTTTTCGGGCGTTTTCGGCAGCATTTTTTGATTTTTTCAGCAGCCCTTTTTGGTAAATTCTGCAGCCGTTTTGCGCCTATTTATTCGGTAATTTTTACGGTAACGCCGTTTACCTCTACGCCCTCCTCGGCGCGAATTAAAATGTAGCGGTGGCCGTCTATCAACCGGGTTTCAACCAAGTCGCTGCGTTGGGGGTTTACCTTAATGGTTACATCCGGCGTTTGCAGGTAAAACTGCTTAACATCTACCAAATTTTGCGGGCAAAGCTCGGCGTTGGCGCCAAAGCGTTCGTCAAAGCCGCGCTCAAAAGCCTCCAGCTGCGGCGGCGCCAGCTCGCAATCCTTTAACATTCCGCTAATTGCCCGTTTATTTAGCCGCAGCGGCTCCTCCTGCTCGTGCGATTTATAATCCTCTACCAGGTCGTAAACGCGGTCATGCACCGTTTGCACCACCTCGTAACGCCGGTCGTCACTTACCGTTTGCCCTAATAGATCGTCAAAGCTTTGCTTTTGCTCGGCCGCCGGCATTGGCACGCCGGTTTTAAAAATCTCCTCAATAAACTCGGCGTGAATATCGGCAGCGCTTTTGGTATAAAACAGCGCGCCGTAAATGTTGGCGGTGCGGTCGTCAAACGCGGGGAACAAAAAGCCCAGCTCCGGCGCCGAAACAACCGAATTGGCCGCTATGGCGTGAAAGGCGTTTTCGTACGCTATGTAGCTTAGCATAGGCCGGCTGAGCTTTACCGGGCAAACGCTGCAGGTAATGTAGCGAAAAACCTCGGCGGCATCCTCCTCCCGCTCGCCGGAGCCGGAATAACCAAAAACATCGTACTTATCGCAGGCAAGCAAAATTAAAAAATTGCCCTCAAAATGCAGCGAATGAATGGCCCGGGCAAACAACTCGTGCACCGCGTCATCGTTCGAAAGTTCCGAATCCCGCAGCGCCATAAGCAAATTGTGCTCGTCGCTGCCGGCCACAACTTGGTCGTTGGAAAAGGCAATATCTACTAAATTCTTGCCCACCGCACCGGTTAAAGTCTTGCGCATAACGCCCAAAAGCCCCTCGGCCGCTTCGGGCGGCAGCAGGCCCAGCGTCTGGTCAAATTCCGAAATAATTTCCCCTTTTTCGTTTACCAAACAGCCCCGAATACGGGAGATATTATTTTTTTCGTTTTTAAAACGGCGCCGCAGCTCGGCAATTTCTTTTTCTAACATTAAAAAACTCCTTTTTCTAATTACTAATTTTCGGTTTCGGTTAGTTCGGCCAACTGCTCGGCGGCAGCGTCCCACTCCTGCAAAGCTTGCTCCAACGCCTGCTCCACCCCCTGCAATTGGTCGGTCAGCTCCATTAAAACGGTATAATCCTCTTCCCCGGCCGAAATTTTGGCGTTCAGTAACTGCTGTTGCTGCTCTAAAGCCGCAATTTGCGCCTCCTGTTTTTCTACCGCGCGCTCCAGCTGTCGCTTTTTAGCGGCGTTTTTTTTGTTTTGCAGGTAAATTTCCTTGCCCTTTTTTGGGGCCGCGGTTGCGGCGACTGCGGAGGCTTTTTCGGCCTGCAGCAGCCCGTGCTGCTCGGTGTAGCGCAAAAAGTCGTCGTAATTGCCGTCAACGGTAATAGAGCCCTCGGGCCGCAGGTAAACAATTCGGTCGGCCAGGCGGTTCATAAAATAACGGTCGTGTGAAACAATAAGCAGGGTGCCTTCGTACAGCTTTAACGCCTGCTCCAACGCCTGGCTGGAGGTAATATCCAAATGGTTGGTGGGTTCGTCTAAAATTAAAAAATTGTTTTCGCTTAACATAATTTTGCAAATGGCAACGCGCGCCCGCTCGCCGCCGCTTAGGGTGCTGTTACGCCGAAAAACGTCGTCTCCGTAAAACTCAAAAGCGGCCAAGGCGTTGCGAACGGCCGTATTGCCCATTTGCGGGTAGGCGCTGTGAATTTCGTCCATTGGGGTACTGTTGGGGTCAATCCCCTCCTGAAACTGCTCAAAATACGCCGGCAGCACCCCAACCCCTAACTGAAAATTGGGGCTGCTTTGCGTCATAATGCGTTTAATTAATGTTGTTTTACCTACCCCGTTGGGGCCAACCAAAAACACGCGTTCCCCCCGCCGCACGGTAAAGCTAACATTTTGGTACAGCGGACCCGAATCAAACAAGCAGCTATCCTCAACCACGCTTAGCACCGTTTCGCCGCAGCGCCCGGCGCAGGGAAAGCTAAAGTTTACGCGGTGCTGCTCGTTTTCGGGGGTTACCAAGGTTTTTTCAATCCGCTCTATTTGCTTTAATTTGCTTTCGGCGGTTTTAATGTTTTTTTCGCGGTTCCAGCGGCGCTGCTGCTCTACAATGCCCTGCAGGCGGTGAATTTCGCGCATTTTGTTTTCGTACTCGCGGCTTTCGCTAAGCAGCCGCTGCTCTTTTAAAGCCTGGTATTTTGAAAAGCCGCCCTTGGTTACAAACAGCCGCGCATGGTCAATTTCGGCGGTTTTATTGGTAACCTTATCTAAAAAATAACGGTCGTGCGAAATAATCACGGCGGCCATGTTGCAGCTTAAAATGTAATCCTCCAGCCAGGTTACGGCGTCAATATCCAAATGGTTGGTGGGTTCGTCTAATAATATTAAATCGTTTTGGCACAAAAGCAGCTTAGCCAACCCAATTTTAGCCCGCTGCCCGCCGCTTAAGGCCTCTACCGGCAGCTGCTGCTTTTCGGCCCCAAAGCCCAGACCGCTTAAAACCGCTGCCGTGCGATTTTTGTAGGTTAAACCGCCGTTTTGGTGAAACGCCTCGGTCAAGCGCGCCTGCTGCTCTATTAACGCGGCGCTCTGCTCGCTTAGCAGGCGGCGGTTTAGCTGCTCCAACTGCTGCTCTAACGCAATAAGGGGCGCAAAAACCTGCACCGCCTCCTCGTAGGCGGTGCGGCTGCTGCCCTTGCAGGCGTGCTGCTCTAAATAACCAATTTTTAGCCCTGCGGCTTTTACCACCTGCCCGCTGTCGGGCGGTTCAGAACCAATAATCATTTTAAAAAGCGTTGTTTTGCCGGCACCGTTTGCGCCAATTAGCCCAACCCGCTCGTTTTTTTCTACGGCCAAAACTGCGTCTTGCAGCAGCAAATTTTCACCAAAGGATTTTGTAATATGATGTAATTCTAATAACGCCATGCTGTAAACCCCAAAAAATAAAGTACCCTTTTATTTTACCAAAACCGCCCGCCGTTTGCAATGCCAACGGCAAAATTTGTGTTTTTTATTTGTGGCCCCTTGTAAAATGCGCAAAAAATTGGTATACTATAATAGTATTGCTGCCAAAAATTCGGCAGCGGCTCTAAAATGCTATTCTTGCTTTGGAGGCTTTTAAAAATATGAGTCAGCAAAAATTTTACATTACCACCGCCATTGCTTACACTTCCAGCAAACCGCACATTGGCAATACATACGACATTGTATTGGCCGACATGATTGCCCGCTACAAGCGCATGCTGGGCTACGATGTGCATTTTGTAACCGGCTCGGACGAGCACGGCCAAAAAATTGAGGAATACGCCAACCGCGAGGGCATTAGCCCCAAAGCGTATGTAGACCGCTATTCGGCCATGATCCGCCAGGTGTGGGAGAGCATGAATGTAACCTTTGACACCTTTATTCGCACCACCGACGAGCACCACGAAAAAACGGTGCAAAAAATTTTTAAAAAGCTTTACGACCAGGGCGATATTTACAAAGGCCATTACGAGGGCAAATATTGCGTGCCCTGCGAATCGTTTTTTACGCCGTCGCAGTTAGTAGACGGCAAATGCCCCGACTGCGGCCGCCCGGTTACCGACGCGAAAGAGGAAGCCTACTTTTTAAAGCTTTCTAAATACAGCGACCGTTTGGTGCAGTATTACGAGCAAACGCCGAATTTCTTTTGTCCGGCCTCCCGCAAGGCGGAAATGATCAACAACTTTATTAAACCGGGGCTGGAGGACCTTTGTGTTTCCCGCACCTCTTTTAAATGGGGCATTCCGGTAGAGTTTGACCCCAAACACGTAATTTACGTTTGGCTGGACGCTTTAACCAACTACATTACCGCCCTGGGTTACGACCCGGACGGCAGCAGCGACCTTTACAAAAAGTACTGGCCGGCCGACCTGCACGTTATTGGCAAGGATATTGTTCGTTTTCACACCATCTACTGGCCCATTATTTTAATGGCGCTGGGCGAGCCGTTGCCCAAGCAGGTTTTGGGCCACCCGTGGGTACTTTTTGGGAACGACAAAATGAGCAAATCCCGCGGGAATGTAATTTACGCCGACGAATTGGCCGCGCGCTATTCGGCCGACGCCGTGCGCCACTACCTGTTAAGCGAGATTCCCTTTGCGCAGGACGGCAACATTACCTACGAAACCTTTATGAACCACTACAACACCGAGCTGGCCAACAACCTTGGCAACCTGGTAAACCGCAGCATTGCCATGACGGTAAAATATTTTAACGGCAAAGTAACCCAGCAGCCCCCGGTCGACGATTTTGACCGCGACCTGATTGCCTGCTGCAAGCACACGGCAGAGCGCTACTGCACGCTGATGGACGCTTACCACAACGCCGAAGCGGTGCAGGAGGTAATGGCCTTTGCCAAGCGCTGCAATAAATATATTGACGAAACGGCCCCCTGGCTGCTGGCTAAGGATGACGCCGCGCGCAGCCGGCTGGAAGGCGTTTTGTTTAATTTGTTAGAGTGTATTCGCGTGCTTTCGGTGCTGCTGTACCCCGTTATCCCCGCCACGGCCGAAAAAATTGCCGCTCAGCTAAACCTGCCCGGCGGGCAGCCCGAAATTTCCGACGCCGTTTACGGCATGCACACCGAATTTACCGTAACAGCACCCAGCCCGCTGTTTGCCCGGCTGGATGTTGAAAAAGAACTAAAAGCGCTTGAAGCCGAACAGGCGGCACAGGCAACGCCGGCAGCCAAGCCGGAAAAGCCGGCCGAAAACACCGTTACCCTGGCCGAAATTAGCATAAACGATTTTGCTAAAATTGAGCTGCGCACCGCTAAAATTTTAACCTGCGAGCCGGTTTTAAAATCTAAAAAGCTGTTAAAGCTAACGCTGGATGATGGCAGCGGTACCCCGCGCACCGTAGCCTCGGGCATTTCCCCCTGGTACACCCCCGAGGAGCTGATTGGGCACACGGTTATTATTGTTGCCAACCTAAAGCCCGCCAAGCTTTGCGGGGTAGAAAGCTGCGGCATGATCTTAGCGGCCGACGCCGGCGAAAATGATGTGAAAGTAATTTTTGCCGATAATGTTCCCGCCGGGGCCAAGGTGCGGTAAGCATGAACGCCTTAAACCCGGAAAGTGCCTTAAACCCGGAGCATTACAAAATTTTTGACTCACACGCCCATTATGACGACGAGCGATTTAAAGCCTCGCCCGGTATTCTTGCCGAGCTGCCGCAAAACGGCGTTGTTGGGGTAATTAACTGTGCGGTTCATTTGGCCTCCTCCCAAACGGCGGTAGCTTACAGCAAAAAATACCCGCATGTTTTTGCGGCGGTTGGCGTACACCCCGAAAATTTGGCCGACGGCCCCTTTGACCCGGCGCTTTTTGCCCCGTTGGCCGAAGAGCCTAAAACCGTAGCCATTGGAGAAATTGGGTTGGATTATTACTGGAACAAGGAAAACAAAGCCGAGCAAGCCGCCGTGCTAACGCAGCAGCTTTTGTTTGCCAAGGCCCAAGACCTGCCGGTTATTTTGCATGACCGGGACGCACACAACGATATGTTGCAAATTTTGCAGCAGTTTAAGCCGCGCGGCGTGCTGCACTGCTTTTCGGGCAGTGCCGAAATGGCAAAGCAGGTTTTAAGCTTAGGCCTTTATTTAGGGGTTGGCGGCGTGCTGACTTTTAAAAACGCCCGCAAAACAGCCGAGGTGGTACGCATTTTACCGTTAGACCGCCTACTGCTTGAAACCGACGCCCCCTACTTAGCGCCGGAACCTTTTCGCGGCAAATTAAACCGTTCGGAGTACATTTACTATGTAGGCCGGCGAGTAGCCGAGCTTAAAGGGGTCCCCGCCGAGCAGGTTTTTAACGCCGCCTTAAAAAACACTAAAACCCTATTTTCTAAAATAAAATAACTCCCTTTTAAGTAACACTTTGGTAAACCTTTTCGCCCCAAGCGCCTTTGCAAAGCCTTTTTACCGCCGGCAGGGCAAAAGACAAAACCGCCTGTTAGCGGCTTTGCGCTTAATTTTTTGGCCGTGCAGCGGCTCGCTGTAACCAATGACGCCAAAGTTTAATGGGTAACCTCGGCACACACATACAAACACCGATTTTAAAGGAAAAATTTAAGTGCGAGCATTGTTAAGCAAAGCAAAAGCCGCAGGCTAACGCCTGCGGCTTTTATTTTAAATTTTAGCCACATAATGTTGCAAACTACAAAAAAGCCATAACAGTAAATTTTAAGGGCTTGTTTACTTGCCGCCGGCTTTAACAACGGCGCACTGCTTTATTCCGTAGTATGCCAAGCAGCTAAGCGCTTCTTTAGTTAAAACCTCGCCGCAAACGGCAACGGGCACCGCCGGCGGACAGCTAAGGGCCGCCGCTGCGCAAACCCTGCCAAGGCACTGCTCTAAGGGCAAAATCTCGCTTTCGCAAAACAAGGTCTGTCGCGGACTAAGCGCTGCAGGTAAAGGAGAAAGATTTGGAAAATTGGTTTTAACGGCTTTCATTTTCGTTACCGAGCACAACACCCTTTGCAGCTTTTTTAGTTCACCGGCGCGGTTTTGCGGGGTAAGCATAAGCACCAACAGGTCTTTGTCGTAAAACTCGGGGTAAATGCCGTTTTGTTTTAGCACCCCGGCCAGCTGCTGCCCGCTGTACCCTACCGAGCCGGCCAGCAGCGTTAGCTTTAGCGGCTCTTGCCCCACCAGGTGGTAGCCAAACCGCTGTAAGGCGGTTTTTAAAGCCTGAACCTTTGGCAAAAATGCCGCCAGCCTGGCCGAAAAAGTTGTTAAATATTCGTTTGCCGCATCTAACGACTGCAAAATTAAGTACGAGGGGCTGCTGGAGCCAAACAGCCCTAAGGCCGTGCGGGCATTAAGCTTTAGCAGCTCCGGCGCATTGTTGTTTAGGTGCAGGTACGCCCCGCCGGTTAGCACCGGCAGCGTTTTGTGCGCCGAATCGCAGCAAAGGTCTGCCTCCAAAGCAATGGGGTGCGGCGATTCGGGCAAAAAATTTAGGTAAGCGCCGTGGGCGTTATCTACCAGCAGCAGCACCCCGGCCTTGTGGCAAACGGCCGCAATGCCGGCAATATCGGCAAGGTTGCCGGTGTAATCCGGGCTGGTAATGTAAACAGCGGTCGGGCGGTTTTTCGCGTTTAGCGCCGCCTGCACGGCCTGCGGGGTAACAACGCCGCTGTAATAGGCTGTGTCCCCCTCGGGGTACAGCCACTGCACCTGCACGCCCAGCAGTGCCGCCGCGTGCAAAAACGCCTTGTGTGCGTTACGCGCCGCCAAAATAAGCGGCTTTGCCCCGGCGGCCGAGGCTGCAAGGGCCGCCAAATAAACCATGGCCTGAATACAAAGGGTAGAGCCGGCGGTTGAATAAAGCGTTTTTGCCCCAAACAGCGCCCCGGCATTTTGCTCGCTTTGCTCAATTACGCCGGCAGGGGCGAACAAATCGTCTGCCCCGTCAATTTCGGTTATATCCCACCGTTCAGCCCCCAAGGGGCCACGCCCCTTGTGCCCCGGCATGTGCAGCCTAATAGGCTTAGTTTTAGCATATTGGCGCACAAAATCGAAAATTGGCGTAGTCATTTTCTAAGCTCTCGCGCAACGGCAACCGCCAAAGCGCACTCCATGCGTTTTTTAAATAGATCGCACCCATAACGGTAAACCCCCGTTACGCTGCCGGTTGCGTGGTAGGCGTTGGCCGCACAGCCGCCCGAGCAATAAAGCCTGGCCCAGCAATCCTTGCAATCGGGTCGGGCGTAAACGTTGCAAGCGGCAAACTCCTGCTGCACGGGCCGGTTTTGCACCCCGTGCCAAATATCCCCCAAGCGGAATTTTTCATCCCCCACAAACTGGTGGCAGGGGTACAAATCTCCCCACGGGGTAACGGCCATGTATTCGGTGCCGCTGCCGCAGCCGGAGATCCGCTTGTAAATACACGGCCCGCCCTTTAGGTCAATCATGTAATGGTAAAAGGTAAAGGGGTCGCCCTCTGCGTCCTTTTGCAGCATTAGCTCTGCCAGCTTTTCATACTGCTGCATTACAACCGGCTTATCAGTCTCAGTCAAGGCGGCCGGGTCATCGGCCGCGGCAACCACCGGCTCCATGCTCAGCTCCCGAAAGCCAAGCTCCAGCATTTTTTCAACATCCTTTAAAAAATCGGGATTGTGGTGGGTAAAGGTACCGCGCATATAATAATTTTTTCCGCCCCGCGCCTTTACAAACTGCTGGAATTTTGGCACAACGGTGGCAAAGCTGCCGCGCCCTGCGTAATCTACCCGGTAGCGGTCGTGCACCTCCTGCCGGCCGTCTAAGCTCAGCACTACATTGCTCATTTCACGGTTGGCAAAGTCAATTACCTCTTGGTCTACCAGCACGCCGTTAGTGGTTAAAGTAAAACGAAAATTTTTGCCCTTTTCCTTTTCTACACTGCGAGCGTAAGCCACCAGCTGCTTTACCACCTCAAAATTCATCAGCGGCTCCCCGCCAAAAAAATCAACCTCTAAATTGCGGCGGGTGCCGGAATTTTCAATTAAAAAATCCAGCGCACGGCGGCCAACCTCAAAGCTCATTAAAGCCCGCTCGCCGTGGTATTTGCCCTGGCTGGCAAAGCAGTAGGCGCAATTTAGGTTGCAGGTGTGGGCAATGTGCAGGCAAAGCGCTTTAATTACCCCGGCGGTTTTGGCCTTTAACGCCCCGGCCATCGGCTCAAAAGAATCGGTCGTAAACAGCTGCCCGGCAGCCGCAAGCTCGGCCACCTGATCGTAACATTCCTCCACATCTTGTTTGGAAAATTGTTCCGGATATGTATTGTTTTCCAATATTTCGGTTACAACTTCCTCGCGGCTGTGATTGCTAAACAACCGAATAACATCGTACGCCAGCTCGTCTACCGCGTGTACCGCACCCGAGCAAACATCTAACACTAAGTTGTACCCTAAAAGCTTAAACTGGTGAATCATTTTATTCTCCTAACCTTGGCTTAAAAGCAAAGTGCCGCAAAACCGGCCTTTTGCGCAAAACAGATATAAATTTTGCTTTGCCCGCGGGGCTAAAAAGCTTACCCCGCCGGCACTGCGTTTTTGCCGGCCCAAAGCAGCGCTTGAACCCTGCCCTTACAAAGCTTGCCTTAAAACTCAAAAACGCCGCCCGGTGGGCGGCGTTTTTGGCATTCTAACTACCCAATTACTTGCTTTCTTTATTCTCGCAAGCCTGGTTTGCAATACCGCAGCTGGTTTTGCAGGCAGATTGGCAAGAGGTTTGGCACTCGCCGCAGCCGCCGTTTTTCGCACTGTTGCAAAGGTTGCGGGTTTCTATGGTATGAATGTGTTTCATTTCGGTAATCCTCCAAAATATTAATCTTTTGCTATTATAGCATAGTTTTAAGCCTTTGTCAATTCATCTTATTTTTACAAAGCAAATAAAATACCTTTGTTTTCGTGTGCTGCGGGGTAGACAAGCGGCTGCTTTTCGTGTATAATAAAAAGCAGCGTTGGCAAACTCTGTCTAACGCCTTTTAATTCAGTAAAAAATAGGAGCATCAGCATGGAAAAGGTCATTGTTTTAGATTTCGGCGGCCAGTACAACCAGCTTATTGCGCGCCGGGTGCGGGACTGCGGCGTTTATTGCGAAATTCTGCCTTACACGGCGGGGGTTGCTGCCGTTAAGGCCCAAAACCCCAAGGGCTTAATTTTTACCGGCGGGCCCAACAGCGTTTATGATCCCGCCTCCCCCCACATTAGCAAAGAGATTTTTGAACTTGGCATTCCGGTGCTTGGCATTTGTTACGGCTGCCAGCTAATGGCCTACACGCTGGGCGGTACCGTTTCCCCCGCCAGTGAGGCTTCAGCGCGTGAATACGGCAAAACCGAGACCACCTACAACACTGTCTCCCCGCTGTTTGAGCAGGAAACGGGAATTTCCTGGATGAGCCACGGCGATTACATTAGCCGCGTGCCCGAAGGCTTTGAAATTACCGCCACCACCGCCGCCTGCCCGGTTGCCGCCATGCAAAACCCCAAAAAGGGCTTTTACGGCGTTCAGTTCCACCCCGAAGTAAACCACACCCAGTACGGCAAAGAAATGCTGCACCGTTTTCTTTTTAAAGTTTGCGGCTGCAAGGGCGACTGGAAAATGGAAAGCTTTATTGAAAAAACGGTTGCCGAAATTCGCGAGCAGGTTGGCGAAAATACCGTTGTTTTAGGCCTTTCCGGCGGGGTAGATTCCTCGGTAGCGGCCGCCATTTTAAGCAAGGCCATTGGCAGCAAGCTTACCTGCGTATTTGTAGACCAGGGCCTTATGCGCAAAAACGAGGGCGATTATGTGGAACAAACCTTTACCCGTTTGTTTGATATGAACTTTATTCGCCTAAACTGCCAGCAGGAGTTTTACGAAAAGCTAAAAGGCGTAACCGACCCGGAGTCCAAGCGCAAAATTATTGGCGAGGAATTTTACCGGGTATTTTGGAACAAAATTCGTGAAAAATACGCCACCGGATTTTTAGCCCAAGGCACCATTTACCCCGACCGCATTGAAAGCGGAAAAGGGGACGCTGCCGTGATTAAAACGCACCACAACCAGGTAAAGCACCCGGCCGATATTCAATTTATAGATGTTATTGAACCGCTGAAAGACCTATTTAAAGACGAAGTCCGCAAGGTTGGCGAAATGCTTGGCCTGCCTCATGAGCTGGTTTGGCGTCAACCCTTCCCCGGCCCGGGGCTTGGAGTTCGCATTGTTGGCGAAATTACCGAGGAGAAGGTTAAAATTTTGCAGGAGGCCGACGCCGTTTTGCGGGACGAGATGGACCGTTGCGGCTACGCTGAACAGTTAAGCCAATTTTTTGCCGTTCTGCCCGGTGTAAAAACCGTTGGCGTTATGGGTGACGGCCGCACCTACGATGAACTAATTGCCATTCGCGCCGTAACGACCGACGATTTTATGACAGCCGATTGGGCCAAAATCCCTTACGATATTTTAGGCCGTGTTTCCAACCGCATTATTAACGAGGTCAGCAATGTTAATCGCGTTGTGTACGATATTACCTCCAAACCCCCCGGAACGGTCGAGTGGGAATAATTTCACACTCCTGAAAAAGCCTATAAAAGGCAGGCAACTAAAAATACTTTTAAAAGCGATCGATAAGAGTAACACAAACCTCGCAAAGAACAACATCTTTGCGGGGTTTGTATTTTAAATACTCAGTACTCCATAAACAATATGTGCAGTGGTATTATTTACTGCTTAACTTACATTTCCTCTGGCTGTTTCGCTGCCGTTTGTATAAAACAAAACTCCGCATACTATACCTATATGTCTCTAAAAACGCTCACATAAAAAAGGATGGTGAAAATCCATCCTTTTTTGTGCTTATTTTTCTTGCCTTAATTAAGCAATTTTATCCTCAAACTGGCTGTTATAAAGGTCGGCGTAAAAGCCGCTGCGCTGCATCAGTTCCTCGTGCGTTCCGCTCTCAATTACATCGCCGTCGCGCATAACAAGAATAAGATCGGCATTTTTAATGGTGGAAAGCCGGTGTGCAATAACAAAGCTGGTACGCCCTTTGGTAAGCTCATCCATAGCGCGCTGAATTAAAAGCTCAGTACGGGTATCGACCGAGGAGGTTGCCTCGTCAAGAATCAACATAGGCGCGTTTTGCAGCATGGCGCGGGCAATGGTAAGCAGCTGTTTTTGCCCGGCAGAGATGCTGGCACTTTCGGAAAGAACGGTATTAAAACCCTGCGGCAGCGTATGGACGAATTTATCAAGCCCGCAGGCACGGCAGACTTCTTCCAGTTGTTCGTTGGTAATGTCCTGCATATTGTAAACAAGGTTTTCCCTCACCGTTCCCTCAAAGAGCCAGGTGTCCTGCAAAACCATGCTAAACAGCTTATGCACATTCTCCCGGCTTATTTCGGAAATCGGGACGCCATCAATTTTAATGGTGCCGCTGTTAATTTCAAAAAAGCGCATGAGCAGGTTGACCATGGTTGTTTTTCCGGCGCCGGTTGGGCCAACAATAGCAACCTTTTGACCGGGATGAACCTCGGCAGAAAAATCTTTAATAATAATCTTATCCGGCGTATCGGGGTAGCTGAAACGCACATGCTCAAAGCTGACCGTGCCGTGAACATTGGTAAGGGTGGTTGCTTTTTTGCTCTCGTCGGGCATCTCCTCGCTTTCCAAAAAGTTGAAAATACGGTGTGCGGAGGCAGAGGCCGTTTGCATATTGGTCATGCCCTGGGCAATTTGCGTTAGCGGGGAAGTAAACAAGCGAACATAAAGAATGAAAGAAACAATTACACCGAACTCAATTATGCCGTTCATGGCAAGAATTGAGCCGAAAACACAAACGGCAACATAGGCAATGTTGCCAATAATGTTCATGAGTGGCTGCATGATGCCGGAAAGGAACTGCGACTTCCAGTTTGAGTCGTAAACGGCGGCATTGAGCGCGTCAAACCTTGTGCAGACCTTGCATTCTGCGCGGCTGATTCGCACAACCTGGTGGCCGGAATACATTTCCTCCACATAGCCATTCAGCGCACCAAGGCTTTTTTGCCGTGCGGAGAAAAAGCGCTGCGATTTAGATATAATTAAAACTGTTAACAGCATGCCAACTAAGGTTACCCCAACCGAGATAAGGGCAAGGCGCCATTCGGTAATAAACATCATAATTAAGCAACCAACAAACTGCGTTGCGGCACTAATAATTGTTGGCATGCTGTTCGTCAGCCCCTGCTGCAAGGTAGAAACATCGTTTGTAATGAGGCTGAGAATATCGCCCTGCGAGGTAGTGTTGAAGTATTTTTGCGGCACTTTATTAATTTTCTCGGAAAGCTCGCCCCGCATACGGTAAGACATTTTTAGCGTAACAACCGACATTGTGTAGTGCTGAATAAAGCTGAAAGCCGCACTGAGAATATAGATGATTGCAAGAAAAATGCCAACCTTGGCAATTGCCGCAAGGTCAATGCTGCCGGTCAGCCCGTCCGACATCAGCGTGGCAATTCGGCCAATCTTATTGGGACCAATAATTGTCATAACAGCGCTAAGGGCGGCAAGAATTAGGGCGGCAATAATAATTCCCAGGCTGGAGCGCATATATTCGGCAATTCTTGGAATAGCTGAGCGAATACCGGCTTTATGATCTTTGCGTTTCATTTTTACTCCTCCCTTATGCCAGTTCTGCGGCGCTGAGTTGCGACGTGGCAATCTCACGGTAGACTTTACAAGATTTCATCAGTTCTTCATGTGTTCCCATGCCAACAATCTCGCCGCGATCCAAAACAAGGATCTTATTTGCGTGACGGATGGTGCTAATGCGCTGGGCAACAATAATTTTGGTCGTGCCGTAAAGCTGTTCATTCAGCCCCTCGCGCAGCTTTGCGTCCGTCCGATAGTCAAGTGCCGAGAACGAATCGTCAAAAATTAAAATCTCGGGCTTTCGCGCCAACGCACGGGCAATAGAAAGTCGCTGCTTTTGGCCGCCCGACACATTGCGGCCAAGCTGGGCAATTTCGTACCCTGTTCCCTCCGGCAGTTTATCTACAAATTCCTTTGCCTGCGAAAGCGCAAGGGCCTTGTTTAGCCTTGCCTCATCCGTATCGGCGGCACTTTCGCCAAAAAGAATATTATCCTCTACGGTTCCGGAGAACAAAACCGCCTTTTGCGTAACATAGCCCAGCTTATTGTACAGTGCGTTAAAGGTGTAGTCTTTAACATTTACGCCGTCTACCAATACTTCGCCCTTTGTTGCGTCGTAAAAGCGCGGAATTAGGCTAACCAGCGTTGTTTTACCGCTGCCGGTTGCGCCAATAATCGCCAATGTTTCACCCTTGTTCAGTTTAAAATCAATCCCTATTAGTTCATCCTCCGAGGCGTGGGGATAGCGGAAGGAAACATTTCGGAACTCTACCGTGCCGATTTCTTTTCCGTCTTTTACGCTGCCTTCACAGATCGACACATCACGATCCAGTACCTCGTTGATACGCTCGGCAGAAACCTGCGCCTGCGGCAGCAGCATAAAAATCATTGCCAGCATCATAAACGACATAACAACATAGGTTGCGTAGGTGCTGAATACCAACACCTCGCTGAACATTGTAAGCCTGGCGCTCATATTGGTAACCGCAATATTGCTTACCAGCGCCGCACCAAGCCAATAGATTGCCAGCGCCAGCCCGTTCATGCCAAACGCCATTGTTGGCTGCATAAGCGCAAACAGCTTTTGGTTTTTCATTTGCAGCTCCATCATACCGCGGCTCGGGCCGTCAAACTTTTTGTTTTGAAAATCCTCGGCATTAAAGGCGTGCACAACATTAATGCCGGTTAGGTTTTCGCGGGCCACCCGGTTAATTTTATCCGTCATTTTTTGTACCAGGCGAAAACGCGGAATACAAGAGCTCATAATCAGCAGCACCGTAGCAAACAGCGCCACAACAAAAACGGCGGTAACGGCCGAAAGCTCCCAGCTCTTGCCAAGAATTTTAATAACCGCCCAAACCGCCATAATGGGGGCCTTAATTAACATTTGCAGCCCCATTGCAACAATCATTTGAATTTGTGTAATATCGTTGGTGGTACGGGTAATTAGGCTGGGAATAGAAAAGTCCTGCATTTCCTCGCTGCCAATGTCCATAACATGGCGGAACAGCTTTTTCCGCACGGTAAAGCTAAAGCCGGACGCCGTTTTGGCGGCGAGAAAGCCGCAGGTAATGGCAAGCAGTGCGCTGGCCGCCGTGCAGCCGAGCATTTTTAGCCCCACCATTACAATATCCGCTGTGGTGCCGGAGGTTTTAATAAGCTTGGTCAATTCGGTCATATAATCCGGCAGGCGCAGATCAAAATAAACCTGCACCACAACAAACACCAAACAAAGCAGCGCCATTCGTTTTTCTTTTCGGCGCATATTTTTTAGTAGCTTAAACATGGTTGCCTCCTATTCTTTCGTTGAAAGTCCGTTTTTACGAATTTCATTAATATTACTGCCAAGAACCGCCAAACAGTGGTGGAATATTTCAATGTCCGCGCTCGGCACCCCGGCAAGCAGCCTTTGTGCAAAGCGCTTTTGCAGCTCGCACCCCTTTTCAATCAGCCCCTTGGCCGCAGCGGTGCAGCTTAGCTGTGTTTTTCTTCGGTCCCCCTGAACCGCCTGCCGCAGGAGCAGCCCCTCGTTAACCAGCCGGTCAACATAAACCGAAACAATGCCGGTTTTCAGCCCCCTGCACCGGCAAATATCCCCCGCCGTATTGCTTTCCGGATTATTTGCAATAAACATTAAAATATCAACGGCCATAGGCGGCAGCCCCGTTTCCTTACAGATCGGCTGCAGCACAGCATGGTACGCTTCAATAAATCGGTTTGCATTGTTAAACAATTTCAATGCCGTGTAATTCCAATGGTTCATATTCATCCTCCAATTGCAAAAACTCTAAAATTAGAATATCTATTATTATAGTTATCCTTGCAGCGATTGTCAATAGGTTTCCCAGAAAATCTTCCCTTTTTCTAAAAAATTAAAATGCAGCAATAAAAAAGCATGATGTAACCAGCCTGCACCATGTTTGGTTATAGATATAATTATAAAAAAGTTGGCAGGTAAATATACAGCCGGCCTAAAAAAAACCCAAATATTTACGCCTTTGCGTTATCAGCCTTTTTACGCCTTTCATTAAAAAACCTCCAAAAAATAAGCACCCGTATACACATCTTCTAAGACCTGACGATGTGTAAACGAATGCTTTGCATTCTACTACCCGGTGGCAGTAATAATATTAAATGATGTTTGAACCTCTTGTTCGCAGCAAAAAGTTTAAGTAAGTATACACTGTTCCGACCGTTTTGTCAAGAGCTTTTCGTAATCATCCCAAATTCCTGAAATGCCGGTTTTAATAACAATATTATAAATACTTTCTGTTGTGCCGCCGTTTTTTTGCTGCGCTACAATGTTAGGAATAAAACAGCCCCAATATCCGCATTAATGCAAATTGCCTGCTGCTCAATCTCCTGCGGGCAAGCTGCCTGCCCTTGATTAACACAAGCGTAGGTGGCACCCGGATTTTTGGCCGTTATTTGCCAGAACGGATATTTAATAATGCCCGGGGTATTGTAGCCAACGCCCAATTCCAAAAAGAGAATTTTTTCGCCTGCCCGGTGGGTTCCGGGTGACCTTGCTTTTTTATCAGTTCCGCACAGGCAAGGCGCAGCTCCACCCCAGCAAAGGTGTGGATAGCGTTATCAATGCAGCGGTGATTTGGAATATAGCAGCCGGTAAGCCCCGAATTAGCAGCATTAACAATGGCATCGTATTTAAGCGTGGTAATATCCCCCTGCCAAAGGTACAGCCCCGGCTGCACGGGCGTTAAATTTGCAATATCGGTAACGCCTTTGGCGGCGGTTTCAATTTGCAAATAGGCGTCCTGCACCTGCAAAATTTTTCTCCAAGGCCAAGGGGTGCCCGAATATTCATGAGCCCCCGCAAAAGCTGGCGCTGATTTTCCGGCTCTGCCGGAATATTAACGGCCCGATATTCTGCTTTTTCTTTTAAAAGCGCCTGAATTAAAAGCAACCGCCGTTTATTCTGGTTCAAAGCTTTTTCACCGCCTTTGCGAACAATTCAAAGGATTTTTTAAAACTCGTAGGGTGGGTTGCCGGAAAAATCAGCGATGGCACCGTGGGCACCCTCCAGATAGAACACCTCAAAAACAGGGTTGGCATTCAAAAATTCTACAACCTTGTTCATCATAAATACCTCCAAAATGGTTTTTAATAAATTTTGACTTCGAAAGGTTGCTTTTTCCTTTCACTGGTATTATAATATCGCTGTACAGCCTGTTTGTGAAGTAGGCACTATATTGTGCTGTAGTTACCTATAAGAAATTAATGGATAGTTACCGCAAGGAAACGATTGCGCCGCTGCTGGGTTTTCCGGCGTTTCGGCGCTTCAAAAAATTTTTTTTGAGGTTGCAAATATGAATGAAGTAAAAGCAAAAAAAGAGCTTCCCGCCTGCCCGGTTGAAACTACGCTGACCCTTATTGGGGATAAATGGAAGGTTCTGATCCTCCGGGACCTAATGCCGGGAACAAAGCGTTTTGGAGAACTGAAAAAGTCGGTGGGTAATGTATCTCAAAAGGTCTTGACCGTTCAGCTCCGCGCAATGGAGGAAAGCGGTCTGGTTCACCGTAAGGTCTACGCCGAAGTGCCCCCGCGAGTGGAATATTCGCTAACAAAACTGGGTCAAAGCCTAAAGCCGATCCTTGAGGCCCTGTGGAATTGGGGCGAGAATTATAAAAGCAGTATTACAGCCCAATAATACCTCTGCGCAACAACAAAATTATGGCGCACTGCAAAACCGAATATAAAAAAGCCTGCAATAAGGCAAGGGGTGGTAGCATGTATTTTAAATACGGAGAAACAGAGCTTGCTTACCTGCGCCGAAAGGACCAACGGCTTTGCGAGGTCATTGACCGTGTTGGCCCGATTCAGCGCGCGGTAGATACCGATCTATTCTCATCGGTAATTCACCACATTATAGGGCAGCAAATTTCTACAAAAGCGCAGGCAACAATATGGCAGCGGCTGCAAAAAAGCCTTGGCATTGTAACGGCCGAAACGGTTCTTGCGGCCGGCGTTTCTAAGCTGCAGGCGTTTGGAATAACCTTTCGCAAAGCGGAATATATTACCGATTTTGCCCAAAAGGTTTGCACCGGCGCGTTTGATTTAAAGGCCGTTTGGCACCTGCCCGACAGCGAAGCAATTTTAGCGTTAAGCAGCTTAAAGGGCATTGGCGTTTGGACCGCTGAAATGATTCTGCTGTTTTGTATGCAGCGACCCAATATTTTTAGTTATGACGACCTGGCAATTCAGCGAGGGCTACGGATGGTTTACCACCACCGAAGCATTAACCGCAGGCTGTTTGAAAAATACCGCCGCCGGTTTCACCCTTATTGCAGTGTAGCCAGCCTGTATTTGTGGGCCGTGGCAGGCGGCGCCATTCCGGAAATGAAAGATTACAAGCCCAAAAACAAATAAAGCCCGTGCTGCCAAAGCTGTTTTAAGGCTTAAACAGCTTTGGCACCGGGCAGTGGAGCTTTAAAGGTGGAACAGAACAATGACCTTTATTACGCATTACCAGTCGCCCTTGGGCGGCATTTTACTTGCCGCCGACGAGATTGGCCTAACCGGTTTGTGGTTTAACGGGGAAAAATATTTTGCCAACAATTTGCCCGCCGAGCCTGCCGAGCAAGAAACACCTACCCTGTTAAACGCCAAACGCTGGCTGGACCTTTATTTTTCCGGCAAGGAGCCAAATTTTTTGCCGCCGCTGCACCCGGTTGGTTCTGCGTTTCGCCAGCAGGTGTGGAAAATACTTTTGCAAATTCCCTACGGCCAAACAACAACCTACGGCCAAATTGCCCGGCAGCTTGCAAAGCAGCGGGGGGTTGCAAAAATTTCGGCGCAGGCGGTAGGCGGCGCAGTTGGGCACAATGAGATCTCCGTTATAATTCCTTGCCACCGCGTTGTTGGCACCAACGGCAGCCTTACCGGGTATGCGGGCGGCATTAACAAAAAAATTGAACTGTTAAAGCTGGAGCATGCCGATATGCACCGCTTTTTTGTGCCCAAGAAAGGTACGGCGCTTTAGGCAAAATCCGCCGGCCGAGCGGCGCCCAAGGCGTGTTAATAGGTTCATAGGTGTTTTTAAAATTAACAGCTTATTTTTTAAAAATTGCCTTTAAAATTTGCACCGCTTTTTTAGGCGGTTAAAATACACTTATAGATTAAAAAGCACTATTGTGCCTATGGCACAGCAATATTATATTCGCCCCAACAATCGCAAAGTAAATATCACTCGGCCAAAAACCGAATATCACTGTGCAGCAATAGAACTCGCCGTAAAGCAAATAAAACTAAAAAAAGCACTTGCTTTTGCAAGTGCTTTTTTCATGGTGCCGCTGACCGGAATCGAACCGGTACGGTGTTTCCACCGAGGGATTTTAAGTCCCTTGCGTCTGCCTGTTCCGCCACAGCGGCGTTGATAAAATCAACATTTAATATAATAATACATTTTGCGTAAATTGTCAAGATAAATTTGCAATATTTCACGCAAAATATTCTTAAAGCGCCCGGCCAAACGGAATAAACCAATTGGCGCAATTGACAAGGTACAGGTCGGCTAAACAAAACCGGCGCAGAATTTTAGGGCTTCGCAGCAAAAAGGCAACCACTTTTTTTTGTGGCTGCCTTTTTGCTGCGAATTAAACCCCAAGGCGGCGCTAACACTGCCTTGGTGCTTAAAAGCTTTGCTTGCCTTTATTTTTGTGCTTCGCAATAATAGTAGTTCCAACAATGGCGCTGCTGCCAAAAAACAGCAGTGCGCCCCACAAAAGCGTATTAATGCTGCTACCGATTTTTGGGGAAAGGCTATTGCAGCTCGGCAGTGTTTCAACTACCGTGTTTTCATTAAAATTGGCGCCGCGAACGGTATATTCCTTGTGCTTTAAGCAGCCGGTTTCGGCCGCCCAAACCGTGGTGGGCAGCAAACCTGCAGCCAGGGTAAGGCAAAGCAAAACGGCCAACAATTTTTTCTTCATCATAATGCCTCCAAGCTTCAATGGTTTGCCTATTGGCTCCTTCGGCAGAAAAACGCCGAAAGCAAATTGGCTTTAATCGGTTAAAAAGCATTTGCGTATAAACGCGGTTGTTTGGGCCGCGCTTTGGGTAAGGTGCTTTTAATACATCAATATTATACATTAAATTCGCGAACCAAAACCCTTTTCTTCGCGAAATGCACCTATTTCGGAGCGAAATGCAAGCCGGCCCTACAAACAGGCCAAAACCACAACTGTTACAGCAAAAATTCGGCAGCGGCCGCCGGCCGCAAGTAAAAGCTTACAACCGACAGCCACTGCCGAAAAATATAAATGAGCCTGCCGTTTTGCGCTTTGTTATTTGGCAGAGCGTTTTTTCTTTTTACCAGTTACAGTTGTGCCTATAACAGCTCCCCCGCCAATGCTCAGCAATACGAGCCACCATATAAGGCTGCCATCATCGCCCGTCTTTGGAGACTTCGGTTCGTCCGGCAGCTTCGCCGTTACGGTGTCGGCCTTGGCAATTTCCTTGGTCGCATCGGCATCGCCGTAATACTTCCCACAATCCTCACAGTACCAGTATTCAATATTGCCCTCGGCGTCCTTGGTTGCCGCCTTGGCCTCAGTATGCTTGATGTTGGCGTGATTATCCCCGTCAAGCTCGCCATAGGCTTTGCCACAGACCTCGCATACCACTTTTTCGGCGCAGGTTGCCTTGCCGCCGGTGTGGTTCGTATTTATCTTACCACAGTAGTCACAAATGTGATTGTTATCTGCATCTTCGTGGTTAGTAATTACCTTTTCACAGTAATCGCAGATGTGATTTTTGTCCGTGTCCTCGTGGTTGGAAATCACCTTTTCGCAGAAGTCACAGATGTGATTTTTGTCTGCGTCCTCATGGTTTGAAATCGTCTTATTGCAGTAATCACAGACGTGGTTTTTGTCCGCATCTTCGTGGTTGGAGATGATCTTTCCACAATAATCGCAGATGTGGTCTTTGTCTGCGTCCTCGTGGTTGGAGATGATCTTATCGCAATAATCGCAAATATGATCTTTGTTCGCGTCCTCGTGGTTGGAGATGATCTTATCGCAATAATCGCAAATATGATCTTTGTTCGCGTCCTCGTGATTGGAGATGATCTTTTCACAAAGGTCACAGATGTGGTCTTTATTTGCATCTTCGTGATTGGAAATCACTTTGCTGCAAATATCGCAGATATGGTTTTTATCCGTATCGTCGTGCAGGCACGCATATCCGCACTCACTGCACTCACCGTCCGACCATTCATGGGCTTCGCTCGCCACGATCACAGCGGCGCAGCAGCTCCATTTTTGCTCGTGAACGTAAGCGGTCCTTGTCGTCCACTCCTGCGTACCGCCCACATGGTTGGCGGGATCCTTTTCTCCGTAGGACTGATGACAATACCTGCATATTGCCTCGGCGGTGCAGGTAGCTATACCGCCGGTGTGCGCACCGTATCCGTCCTTTGCGGAATCATTATTCTTCACATCGCAGTTGGCATTCAGGCACTCATGCCAATGATGCGTCGCATTGTGCTGCCACGCCTGATCCCAGCTGTGACCGCTCGCCTGAATCGGCTCGTTTTTTGTCGCGCCGCATTCGTCGCAGGTAAATACTCTGTTACCCTCCGTCAGGCAGGTAGACGGTACGGTCACATTGCCGCTGTCCCAAACATGAGGGTTCTCCTCGTTCTTTGCATCACAGCGGGCGCATTTCTTCCAGTGGGTATCCCTGTCATGATGCCATACGGATGCGGAGAAATCGTGCCCCAAAGCCGCGATTGTGCCGTTGCAGACCGAGCAGGCAACGGGATCCGTGCAGGAGAGCTGCGTGGTGTTGCCTGAATGGTCGCACACCGTCCATATCGCCGTCGCCTTGGCATTCTCAAGCATCGGCTTCGCATAATCAAACCCTGTCCAGCCGCTGAAAATATATCCTGTTTTGACGGGGCTTTCGGTCGGAAGCGTCGCCTTCTGTCCGCGCAAAATTCTCTGCGCATCCATCGCGCTGCCGCCGTCGGTGTCGAAGGTCAGATAACGGCATGCGCTGTCATGGATAACCGCTCCGCCGTATGTCACCCTTCCGTAATAGATGCCGCCGATCACATCGCCGCTTTTCAGATTGACCCTGCCGTTAAAGGTTCCGCCTTTTATGGTTCCGCCGTCATTGATCACAGTGCCGTCAAATATGCCGCCGAAAATGACGCCTTTATTCGTCACCTCGGCGCCGATACCGACTCTGTCCGCCGCGGTAAAGGCGCCGGTTTCTCCGATGATAAGCTCCCAGACAAATCTGCCGCCGTACATAAGCAGCTCACCGGACGACATCTTGATATCCCTGACGGCTCCCCGTGTGCTGCAGTCGGTTACGGTCAGCGTGCCGCCGTTTGCATAAAGTGTCGGTTTGTTCGTTCCGCCCGCGCTGCGGATGGTGTATCCGTTCAGGCAGATTTGCACCCCGTCGGGCATAGAATAATTGGAGTTGGATTTCAGAAGCACATTGCCCGTCAGATAGTAGTTTCCTGCCGCGATCGGGAGAGAATCCGTCTTTGTCCAAGGTGTCCACATGAGCGGATAATGCACCGTATGCCCCTCCGCCGCATTTTCTCCGCCGCAGACGCAGTGAGTGTGGATCTGACTTTCGATCACGACCTTGCGTGAATCGGTGCTGAGTGTGCTGAGATCGTCGCCGGGCTTATATGTGGTGTCCTTGCCGTTCTTGTCGGTGGCGGTGATTTTCGTAAAGCCGCTTATGGTTCCAAAGGTGGGACCGCGCATCACGATATCCTTGGACTCAAGCTCCACCAGACTGCTTTCGAAAGTCGGTTTTGCATACTTGTAGCCGGAGAATGCGTATTGATTACTTTTTGCCTTGAATATGCTGTTTTTAACGGAAAAAGTCGTGTCTCCGCCGTCTAAGCATATTGTTCTTCCCACTTGCAAAACATCCGCCTCTGCATAAATCACACTGTCTGTGCAGGTGGTTCCGCCTTGGCCCTGCAAAACTGCGTAGAAATTGGCAAGGTGAGCATCTAAAGACGAATAGATTCCCGCATTAATATACGAGTTTTCGATCGAGATTCTACCGGTGGCATAAACACACCCGCCCTGCATCGTTTTCTGCACATTTCCTTGCCGGTCTTTGCCGACGATAAGATCCAGCGCCGCGTTTTTTACCTTTAAGTCAGACACACGGATCGCAACGCTGTCGCCGAAATTTTGCATGCCTCCGATCACCGTGATGTCTAACGAACAGTTACGGATTTCACATTTTCCCATTGAAATGGCATAAGCGTACTTATACCCGCCCGTCGTTCCGGGAAGCGTGACCGTCAGGCTGTCCTCACGGCTGTTTCCCTTGATGAGAAAGGAACTGCTTGAGGCGGAGATCGCATAAATGTTCGTCTTCTTATCACTTTCGTCTGCCCATTTGATCTCGTTTTTTCCTTTAAGGATCAGCGTGTCAATGCCGCTGCGGATCTCTATGGCTTTTTCTTCGGTCGTTACGCTGATGGCGGCGTTTTCAAGGGTCAGCGTTTTAGCGGACGCGTCAAAAACAATGCTGCCCGAAATGCCCTCGCCCGTAATGCTTCCGCCCGCTGCGGGCACGGCAATTCCGTTGACCTTTGCAGAGACCTCATCCGCCGCCAGCGCCGCCGTCGGCATAAGGCTTAGCACCATACAAAGTGTGAGCAGGATACTGAACAACCGTTTTCTCATTTCTCGTTACCTCCGTTTAAGTATTGTGAGCGGTATTTATCTGCAAACAGGGCAACGCCCTGCTTTAAAACCT
>ERZ773155.426-NODE-426-length-37677-cov-12.537212_pt1 | contig 37677 bp, 45 predicted proteins | sample MGYA00511262_ERZ773155 | MGnify/ENA primary metagenome ERZ773155 (study PRJEB29015, sample SAMEA2737828) | human gut metagenome | biome: human gut; feature: human-associated habitat; material: faeces | place: China | collected 2012 ... | reverse complement strand
TTGCAGAAGCACTTGGAAAACATTTGGCGGGAGATAAGTTTGATTTCTATTCTGCTGGAACAGAAACAAAACCACAAATCAATCAGGATGCTGTGCGGCTTATGAAACAGCTTTATGGGATAGATATGGAGAAAAGCCAGTATAGCAAGACGATTGATAAAATTCCCACGCCTGATATTGCGATTTCAATGGGGTGTGATGTCGGCTGTCCCTATATCGGTAGAGCATTTGATGATAATTGGGGTCTTCCCGATCCAACGGGACAAGGTGATGAAATATTCAAATATGTTATCATGCAGATAGAGAAAAGATTAAATGAGTTAAAAAATTATTTTTGCACCAGCAACGATGGCCTTCAATCAGAATCAGACTAAAGGCTACACAAACTCTATTGCGGGCCAATCTGCCTTGTGTGGATTGGCCCACTTTTTTGTAAACACCCTTTGTATAATCTGAGCTTCGCAAAAATAAAATGAATTTTTCAAAAAAACTTTCCGGTTTGCACCCCTGAGATGTGTTCTGGTTATGTGAGGAGGCGAAAAAGAACCAGCTCAAATCTGCAAAAAGGAGGGATGCGGCATGATGTCTCCCTCTGATGAAAAGCGGATCGTCGCCATGGTGGATTCCTTTACCAAGACGGTGGCTCGGAATTTCAGCAGAAATCTCAAACGGGCAAAGGCAAACGCGGAGAAGCATTACTCCGACGAGCCGGTAGACTATCTTCTTGAAACTTTAAGCCACGATGACAGGTATCCGTCCGACCATTTTGTGCTTTATGCGGACGAGCTATCCTGCGTGGTTCACAGCGAAACTTTATATAAAGCACTCTGCTCCCTGCCGGAGAAGCAACGGAAGGTCTTATTATTTGACTTCTGGGGAGCCCTCCCGGATGGGGAAATTGCAGCCAGAATGGAGGTGACGACCCGCACTGTCTACAACCTGAGGCAGCGCGCTTTCAAGGCAATCCGGAAATTCTATGAGCAAGGCAGCTCAGAGCCATGAATTAACCTATGACCTAATCAAGCGAGCGGTTCACGGCGACCAAGAGGCAATCGAAGCATATCTCCTGCACTATGACGCTTATATCAATTCTCTGGTGATGTATGACGAAGTCGGCCCGGATGGCCAGCTCCATTCCTATATCGATGAGGACATGAAGATACAAGTACAGATGAAGATCGTGGACGCATTACAGAACAAATGGAGGAAACTGATATGATACTCATGCCAGACCTGTTTTCCTTCGCCTACGTCCCGAACTGGTACTCCCAGCTTGATATGCTGGCGGAGATGGCCTTGCCGGAACCGTGGCGATTCAAAAACCCTATATACTTAACGAAAAATCCAGATACTCCGATTTTGGAGCGATACATTCACGCAATCTTTAAGAAACAGCTTATTGACTACAAGGACGAAAGAAACCCCAGCAGCGCGGCAGATTACTTCCACATTGAGAATGAATTTTGCTGCTTCCATACGGGCCTCTACACCCGGCGGTATAAGGCTATTTATGCCTGCTTTGACCGGAATAAAAAGAAGGACTCCCTGCTGGAATGGTATTTCAGGGGCTTTGCGGACGAGCTGTCGCCGATGCTCCGGCACATCTCCCCGCTGCCAAAGAAGCCCAGCTACTATATGACGCAATATGGCGTCAATTACAACCCGGAGTGGCCGATCCGCGTCAATGTGGATCATATCCTCGGCGACGAGGAGAACCTTTCCCGTATCCCGGCAGAAATCCGCGAAGTGCAAAACCTGCCCCTGCTTTTGGAAACGGCAGTTGAGCTGGCGCGGCGGAAAGCTGTGGTGGAACCGAGCATTGTGGTTCCGCAGGGGTATCAGGGCCGGGTGCAATACTTGCTGCCGATCTGCCTGACCGATATGGAGCAGCCAGACCTTGCCATGACCCTCACGATCATGGACGGGTATTACTTGGGGAATACCTGCCTCACCTTAGAGATGGCATACCTCAACGCGCGGCTTCTTTCCAGACCGGTGGCGCATTGGCTCACGGACATTGTGGAGGAATAGCTGCGCACAGATTGCAGGCCCGCTCCCCGGCAGCCGGATCGGCTCTGGCGGAAAGGAGTGTTGAGGTTTGCGCCCAAGCAAGAAGGAGGCGGAAGGATATGACATAAGAGATAAAATGCGTCCAGTGTATTGCCCGAAGTGTGGATGGAAACTGCTGGATGCGGTAAAAGGCACAAAAACGCAGACCAAGATCCCCTATAAGGGCCGGTATCCCGATTTATATATGAAGTGCGGGCACTGCGGCGCGGAGGTTGGGATCATCAAAACTGAATAGCTACCACCGAATGTTCCGGGCAGGTTTCCGGGACTTACCGGATAGCTGCGGCAACACTACAGCCCTCATAAGGAATGTATATGACGGGCGGGCAACGGACAGCGAAGCCGGGAAACCGGTGCGGCGTTTGTCTGAGCATGATGCACGAAGGGGTGATTTCATTCCATCATCTGTGGTTGCCCCTTCATCACGCTGTCTTGAAAGAAAGACAGATGGGATATTGAGCCTGGCAAGCGGCACTTTTGTGCTGCTTGTCAGGCTCTTTTTTTCGTTTTAGCGGCAGAGGTGCCGCCTGTCGGGCTCCGAAAGGAGAACGGCAAATTGAAAATCAATTACACATTTGCAAATGGTGAGACTTCTGACGTAGAGGTCAGAGAAGAAATCGGAAACTTGATTCTGGATTCCAGACGGGAGGAAAGCAATCAGGACCGGAAGGAGCGGTACCATTGCTATTCCCTGGATGCGGCGGAATATGAAGGCGAGGATTATGCGGACGGCAGTACTCCGGAGACAGAACTTTTTCTGCAGGTTGAAAACCAGCGGATCAAAAAGGCGTTCGAGCAGCTCTCAGAAGTACAGCGGCGCAGGCTGCTGATGCTGGCCGAAGGGGTATCCCTCCGGGAGATCGCCCGCAGGGAGGGCAAGGATATCAAGTCCATCCGGGAATCCATCGAAGGGGCCAGAAAAAAGTTTTTAAAATATTTCTGAGATACCCCCTCAAAACAGCCTTCCAATCTCCGTATGTTGAAGGACATCCCGATACCGTCCTTCAGAAAGCAGAGGTGATGAGATGAAACACACATTGCAGATCCGTGTTTCAAAAAAGCCTGTGAACAGTGGTGCGGTCAGTGTGCGGAATGTGTCTGTGCGGGAGCGGTTCATGCGTTTTCTGCTGGGCGACAAGGTCAGGCTGACGGTCATCGTTCCGGGCAGTACGGTGGAAGAACTGTCCATCCGGGAGGTTGCGGAAGGAGGGCTGGCGCATGAGTAAGATGAAACTTCTTCTGGACGTGGTATCCGATCTCCGTTCCCTGGCAGACAGTTTGCAGGCGGTGGCGGACGCTGTCGCACAGGGCGGACAGGAGCAGCCGGACCAAACCACGGAGGAAAAGCCGGCTCAGAAACCAGAAAAGAAAAATGCTGCAAAGCAAGTGGAGCCACCAGTGGAGAAGCCAGAGCCAAAGCCGCTGACGCTGGAACAGGTGCGGGCGGCTCTGGCAGAGAAGTCCCGTGCCGGACACACATCGGAAGTAAAGGCGCTCCTGATCAAGCATAGTGCCGATAAGCTTTCGGACATTGACCCGGCGGAGTACCCGGCGCTCCTTGCGGAAGCGGAGGTGCTGTGATGGGAAAACACGCATTGCTTTCCGCTTCCTCCAGCCACCGGTGGCTGAACTGCCCACCCTCCGCGAGGCTTTGCGAGAAGTATGAGGACACAGGCAGCGAATACGCCCAGGAAGGGACGGACGCCCACAGCCTGTGCGAATACAGGCTAAAACAGGCGCTGGGCATGGATGCCGCAGACCCAACGGAGAACCTTTCCTTCTACAACGAGGAAATGGAGCAGTGCGCTTTGGACTATGCGGCCTATGTGCTGGAACTGGTGGAAGGCGCAAAGAAATCCTGCAAAGACCCGGTGGTGCTGATTGAGCAGCGGCTGGACTTTTCCCGTTTCGTCAAAGACGGCTTCGGAACCGGCGACTGCGTCATCATTGCAGACGGCACCCTGGACATCGTGGATTATAAGCACGGGAAAGGCGTGGAGGTATCCGCGGTAGAGAATCCCCAGATGATGCTGTATGCCCTGGGCGCTCTGGAACTGTTTGACGGCATCTATGACATTGATACCGTCCGCATGACCATCTTCCAGCCGCGCCGGGATAACGTGAGTGTCAGCATCATGGCGAAAGATGACCTTTTGCAGTGGGCCTGCAACGACCTGACTTATAAGGCGAAGCTGGCCTATGAGGGCGGCGGAGAGTTTGCCTGTGGGGATTGGTGCCGGTTCTGTAAAGCGAAGGCGGTCTGCCGGAAGAGGGCGGAGTACAACCTGGAACTGGCGAAATATGATTTTGAGATGCCAGACACACTGGAGGATGCGGAGATTGCCGCCATCCTGGACAAGGCGGATGAACTGACCGCCTGGGCTGCGGATGTGAAGGAATATGCGCTCCGGCAGGCACTCAGCGGAACAGAGTACCCCGGCTATAAGGTGGTGGAGGGGCGTTCCAACCGCCGATACATCAGCGAGGATGCGGTGGCCGACGCCGTTTCCCAGGCAGGATACGACCCCTATGCAAAAAAGGTGCTGGGCCTTACGGAGATGCAGAAGCTCCTGGGCAAAAAGAAGTTTGACGAGTTACTGGGAGGCATGATCGAAAAGCCCCAGGGCAAGCCCGTCTTGGTACCGCTGTCTGATAAGCGGCAGCCTATGAATACGGCACAGAGTGATTTTAAAGATTGAGGAGGAAACCAGAATGTCAAATAAAGTCAAGAACCCGATGAAAGTGATCACCGGCCCCAATACCAGATGGAGCTACTGCAACGTGTGGCAGCCCAAGTCCATCAACGGCGGCACACCCAAGTACAGCGTCAGCCTGATCATACCCAAGTCGGATACGGTGACCATCAACAAGATCAAAGCGGCTATCGAAGCTGCCTACAAAGAGGGCGAGGCCAAGCTGAAGGGCAACGGCCGGAGCGTCCCCGCGCTTTCCGTCTTAAAGACGCCGCTCCGTGACGGGGATGCGGAACGCCCGGACGATGAAGCCTACGCAAATGCCTATTTCGTCAATGCCAACAGTGCCACAGCTCCGGGCATCGTGGATGCGGACCGCCAGCCGATCCTGGATACTTCCGAGGTTTACAGCGGTGTGTACGGCAGGGCGAGCATCAACTTTTATGCGTTCAATTCCAATGGCAATAAAGGAATCGCCTGTGGACTGAATAACCTGCAGAAGATCCGTGACGGAGAGCCGCTGGGCGGTAAATCCCGTCCGGAGGATGATTTTGCAGATGAGGAAGAGGATTTCCTCTCCTGACGCAGGAAACTGCCGATACCGGGTGGCGGGGGATTCCCCCTGCCGCCCTTAAGGCATTGAAGGGAGATGATAAACTTGAAATCTATATCATGGGATTTGGAAACGTACAGCAGTGTGGATCTTACGAAATGTGGGGTGTACCGATACTGCGAGAGCGAAGATTTTGAAATCCTGCTTGCCGCATATTCCATCGATGGCGGGGCGGTACAGGTGACCGACCTTGCCTGTGGAGAGAAACTCCCGCAAGAGATTCTGGATGCGCTGGAAGATAAAACTGTAGAGAAGTGGTCATTCAACTCGCAGTTTGAACGGATTTGTCTCTCACGGCTCCTCGGCTATCCGGCCGGTGACTATCTTGCTCCGGCATCTTGGCGCTGCTCTATGGTGTGGGCCTCAACACTGGGCCTTCCCCGTTCCCTGGAAAGCGTGGGCGCAGTGCTGGGGCTGGAGAAGCAGAAGCTGACGGAAGGCAAAGACCTGATTCGCTATTTCTGCGTCCCCTGCAGACCGACGAAAGCCAATGGCGGCAGGACGCGGAACCTGCCGGAACACGACCCGGAGAAATGGGAGCGGTTCAAGGCATATAACCTGCGGGATGTGGAGACGGAAATGCAGATCCAGGAGAGGCTCTCCAGATTTCCCGTGCCGGATTTTATCTGGGAGGAATACCAGCTCGATCAGGAGATCAATGACCGGGGAATCGGCGTGGACATGGAACTGGTCCGGCAGGCCATTGCCATGGATGCCCGCTCCCGTGAATGGCTGACCGCCTCCATGCAGGAGCTGACGGAACTGGAAAACCCGAATTCTGTACAGCAGATGAAACAGTGGCTGGCAGACCACGGACTGGAAACAGACACCCTGGGAAAGACAGCGGTGGCGGAGCTGGTTAAGACAGCGCCGGAGCCGCTGAGGGAGGTTCTCTCGCTTAGGCAGCAGCTCGCCAAGAATAGCGTGAAGAAATATACGGCGATGGAGAATGCAGTCTGCGCAGACAGCCGGGCGCATGGAATGTTCGTTTTTTACGGGGCGAACCGCACCGGCCGGTTCTCCGGGCGGCTGATCCAGTTGCAAAATCTGTATAAGAATACCATGCCAGATTTGGCACAGGCGCGGGCTTTGGTGCGGAGCGGTAATTATGAAGCACTTTCCATGCTCTATGAAGATATCCCGGATACCCTCTCCCAGCTTATCCGCACGGCATTTGTGCCGCAGGATGGCAGGAAACTCATTGTGGCAGATTTTTCCGCCATCGAAGCGAGAGTGCTGGCTTGGCTGGCCGGAGAGAAATGGGTATTGGAGGTTTTTGAAAAAGGCGGAGACATTTACTGTGAGACTGCTGCCCGTATGTTCCACTGCCGGGTGGAAAAGCATGGGGAGAACGCAGAGCTGCGCCAGAAAGGAAAACAGGCGACTCTGTCCTGCGGGTATGGTGGCAGCGTCGGTGCGCTGAAGGCAATGGGTGCGTTGGAGGCCGGAATGACGGAGGAGGAACTTCAACCGCTGGTGGATAGCTGGAGAGCGGCAAATCCCAATATCGTCCGTTTCTGGTGGGATGTGGATCGGGCTGTGAAAGAATGCGTCAAAATGAGAATCCCCACGGAGACACACGGCCTCCGCTTTGATTACCGGAGCGCCATGCTCTTTATCACCCTTCCTTCCGGCCGGCGGCTTGCCTATGTGAAACCAAGGATCGGAGAGAACCAGTTTGGCGGGGAGTCCGTGACCTACATGGGCGTGAGCGGTACGAAGAAATGGGAAAGGCTGGAAAGCTACGGTCCCAAGTTTGTGGAGAACATCGTCCAGGGTACTGCCCGCGATATTCTCTGCTATGCCATGCAGACTTTAAAAAACTGCTCCATTGTCGCCCATGTGCATGACGAGGTCATCATTGAAGCCGACCGGCGGATGTCGGTTACAGCAGTGTGCGAACAGATGGGCAGGACACCGCCCTGGGCGAAAGGGCTGAAGCTGCGGGCGGACGGATACGAATGCGAGTTTTATCAGAAGGATTAGAAGGAGGTGCGGCCTATGGGCATCAACAAATATAACAGCGAGGGTTACTATGACCCGACGGTCTATGAAGCCCTTTCCAACATTGAGAAGGAGGAGAAAGCGGCAAGGCGTGTATACCGGCCGCTGGTCTATATATGCTCTCCCTACGCTGGTGATGTGGAACGGAATGTGAACATGGCAAGGACATACAGCCGCTTTGCGGTGCGGAATACCTGTATTCCCATTACCCCTCACCTGCTTTATCCGCAGTTCATGGATGACGGCAGCCCGGCGGAACGGGAACTGGCTCTGTTTATGGGAATGGTGCTGCTCACGAAATGTGAGCAGGTATGGGTATTCGGCAGCGTCATATCCGCAGGGATGCGGGCGGAGATTGCGAAGGCGGAAAAGAAGAACATACCGGTGCGGTATTTCACAGAGGAATTGGAGGAGATGCCATGCGCGAATTAAACATTGCCTGCGCCAACAGCCGCAGCACGAAACAGTTGACGAACAAGAAGATCGAACTCTCCGCTTTGAAGGGACGGCTGAAAGTGACAATCCGTACAACGGAGTCCGCAGAGGAATACGCCCGGCTCCCCAGGTCGAAACGGGACGCCGCGAAGGACCACGGCGGCATTGTAGCTGGCGTGCTAAAGGACGGGAGGCGCAAGATCGACACGGTGGTCTCCCGGTCCATGGTAACGCTGGACGGGGACCGGATCGAGGCGGAATTCCTGGAGGACTATGAACGCCGGGTTCACTACACCTCCATCCTCTACAGCACCCACAGCCACACGCCGGAGACGCCGCGGGTGCGGATACTGGTCCCTCTGACGAGGGATGTAACGCCGGAGGAGTATGTGGCGGTGGCAAGATACCTGGCCCAGTCCCTGGGCATGGACTATTTTGACGAATGCTCCTACCTGCCCAACCAGCTCATGTACTGGCCCAGCACACCGGCCAACGGGGAGTTTGTCTATAAGGAGACGGACGGGCCGTGGCTTGACCCGGACGAAATCCTGTCGGCGCATCCGGAATGGACAGACCCTACCAGGCTGCCTGCCTCCTCCAGGGAGAGCCGGGCGAAGGGGATCGGGGATAAGAAACAGGCAGATCCGCTGGAAAAGGAAGGTATTGTTGGAGTTTTCAATAACGCCTACTTTCCTATAAACCTCGCCATGGAAAAATTCCTGAGTGACATTTATGAGCTTTCAGCGGATGGGACACGCTATCGCTTTAAGGAGTCGAGCAGTCAGCCGGGTGTGGAGATCAAGGAGGGCGGCAAATTTGTATACAGCCACCACGCCAAAGACCCGGCATATCTGAAGCTGTGCAGCGCCTTTGACATTGTCCGCATCCATCTCTTTGGCGATGAGGACGAGAAGAAGTCGTTCCGTGCGATGGCAGATTTTGCCAGCAGGGACGAGACGGTCAAAATGCTGATCCTTGAGAAAAAGCAGCAGGCGGCAGAAACGGACTTTTGTTTCACGGACGGGGACGATACCTGGAAGAAAAAGCTGGAGTATGAGCCTCGTTCTATGGTGCTAAAAAACAACCTCCACAACATTACCCTGATCATGGAGAATGACCCCAACCTCAAGGGAATCGTGTTCAACCAGCTGGCAGACGGCTTGGAGATCAAGGGCGAGGTGCCATGGAAACATCCGGCAAGGTTCTGGCGCGATGCGGATGACGCGCAGCTCATCAGTTTTGTGGATTCCCATTATGGCTCGTTTTCAGAACGCAATTACCGTATCGCGGTTACCAAGGTGACGGACGACCGTTCCTATCACCCGATCCGGGAAATGTTCGAGTCCCTTCCGCCCTGGGATAAGGTCAGGCGGGCGGAGACCGTGCTGATTGATTATCTCGGTGCGGAGGACAACCGCTATGTCAGGGCGGTCACCAGGAAGTCGCTGTGTGCGGCGTATATGAGGGTATATTATCCCGGCATTAAGTTTGACAACATGATTGTCTTAAATGGGGCTCAGGGTATTGGCAAAAGCACCCTGATTTCCGCCCTTGGTGGGGAGTGGTTCTCGGACAGCCTTGCCCTTTCTGACATGAACGACAAAACAGCCGCTGAGAAACTGCAGGGGTACTGGATTCTGGAGATCGGCGAGCTTGCGGGCATGAGAAAGGCGGACATCGACAAGGTCAAAGCCTTTATTTCCAGGCAGGACGACAAATACCGTGCCAGTTTTGGGCGGAGGGTGACTCCGCACCCAAGGCAATGCGTGTTCTTCGGCACGACCAACAGCGAGAACGGGTATCTCCGCGACATTACCGGCAACCGCAGGTTCTGGAACGTCAAGGTTACCGGTCAGGGAAAGTGCAAGCCCTGGGAGATGACCGCCGAGTTGGTTCAGCAGATATGGGCGGAGGTCGCCGAGATCGCCAGGTCGGGAGAAAAGCTGTATCTTGATGCTGACCTTGAGGCTTACGCCAGGCAGGAACAGCGGGAAGCGATGGAGCAGGACGACCGTGAGGGCATCGTGCGGAATTATCTGGATATGCTCCTCCCCGATGATTGGGACAGCATGGATTATTACCGGCGCAGGGAGTATATCCGTGATATTGATGATCCGACCAGATCTGAGGGCACTATGAAGCGCCAGACCGTGAGCAACATCGAGATCTGGTGCGAATGCTTCGGCAAAAGCAAGGAGGAGATGCGCCCCTCGGACTCCTATGCCATATCCGCCATCATGGTGCGGATCGAGGGCTGGGAGAAAAGCGGGGCGCGGCAGATGCTCCCCATCTATGGGCGGCAGCGCGTATATACGAGGACAACCTGAGCCGTCCCACACCTGTCCTGGGGTTGTCCATGGCCGGAAAACGCAGCCAGAACAAGGGTTTCCGGAGCCTTGCTGGACAACTGGACAGGAAAAACTATATAAGACAAAAACATGAATTTATATATATAGTTCCCGTCCTGCACACGCGCGAACACGCGTATTTCGCGCGTAAGGGAATTTTCCGTCCACTTGTCCGCAGAAGCGGCAAAAACGCAGTGATTTCAAGGGTTTTTGCTGTGGACAGGCCCTGTGGACAAGGGCTGGACGGGACAACGTTGAAAGGAGAAATCGGAAATGATCAGAAACGGAAGACCTTATACGAATGAGAACGGATTTATCGATGGGGCGCTGATCACGGATCGTGAGGATGATGTGATTACAGCGGTTGACGGATGGATCAGAAAGAATATCCGAGCCGGGGAGAAGATCCTGCAGGGGCATACGAGCTACGGGATGAAGCACCTGCTGGAACATGATACGGGCGTTTACCTTACCAACAACGAGTTCAAGGACGCCATGCTGCTTGCCGGATACCGGCCCGTGAATCCGGACAGCCTGAACTGGAAGTACCGCATTGAGCTGACACGAGAGATCAATGACAATCCCAGCCCGTTCTTCCGCTGGGCGAGGAACTTCGAGGCGGACGCCACGCCATGCGGGGATTTTGTCCGGGATATGCTCCGCGACTTTGAATTCCCGGTTCTGGCAGAACATGATGTTATTGCGCGGTACCTTGGCCGTATCGGCGCCTGCAGCGGAGCGGTGGAGGCATTTGAGGTGTTATGGAGGGAATATGCGGGAGCGGCAGATTGAACAGAACCTGGCAAAAGCCGTGAAAGAGGCAGGCGGCATCGCACCGAAATTTACCTCTCCCGGATTTGCCGGGATGCCCGACCGCTTAGTGCTGCTACCGGGTGGACACATCGGTTTTGTGGAGGTAAAAGCACCGGGTGAAAAACCGAGGCCCCTGCAGCTTTCCAGGCACAGGCGCCTTCGGCAGTTAGGCTTCCGGGTGTATGTGCTGGATGATGAGAAGCAGATCGGAGGGATTATTGATGAAATACAGTCCGCATGAGTATCAGAAGTATGCTACGGAGTATATCGAGACACACCCTGTTGCGGCGGTGCTTTTATCGATGGGACTTGGAAAAACGAGCATTACCCTGACCGCTTTGAACGACCTGCTGTTCGACCGCTTTGAGATCCACAAAGCCATCGTCATTGCGCCACTCCGTGTGGCACGGGATACCTGGCCGGCAGAGATTGAAAAGTGGGACCACCTGGGCAGCCTGATCTATTCCGTGGCTGTGGGAACAGAAGCGGAGCGGCTGGCGGCGCTGAGACGGCAGGCCGACATTTACATCATCAACCGGGAGAACGTGCAGTGGCTGGTAGAGGTAAGCGGTATCCCCTTTGATTACGACATGGTGGTGGTCGATGAGTTATCTTCTTTCAAAAACCACCAGTCCAAGCGGTTCCGTGCCATGATGAAGGTGCGGCCGAAGGTGGGACGGATCGTGGGCCTGACTGGGACGCCAAGCAGCAATGGGCTGATGGACCTGTGGGCTGAGTTCAAGCTGCTGGATATGGGGCAGCGGCTTGGGAGGTTCATTGGCCAGTACCGCACCCGGTTCTTCCTGCCGGACAAACGCAATGGGCAGGTGGTGTTTTCCTACAAGCCTCTTCCAGGAGCGGAGGAACAGATCTTCCGGCTGATTTCCGACATCACGATTTCGATGAAATCCACCGACTATCTGCGGATGCCACAGTTCGTTTCTTCCGGCTATGAGGTGTATCTCTCTGAGGAGGAAACGCAACGGTATGTTTCCTTCAAGCGGGATCTGCTGCTGCAGCTCCCGGACGGGGAAATAACTGCCGCCAATGCTGCGGCCCTATCGGGGAAGCTCTCCCAGATGGCAAACGGCGCAGTTTACACGGATGACGGAGAGTCCATCGACATCCATGACCGGAAACTGGATGCCCTGGAGGACATCATCGAGAGTATGGGAGGGAAACCGCTCCTGGTGGCTTACTGGTTCCGGCACGACCTGGAACGGATCAGGTCGCGGCTCCATAAGCTGAAAATCCCATTTTCCAGGCTGGATTCTTCGGAAAGCATCCGCAGATGGAATGCAGGGGAACTTCCGGTGGCCCTGATCCACCCGGCATCGGCGGGACACGGGCTGAACCTTCAAAATGGGGGTTCCACCCTCGTGTGGTTTGGCCTGACCTGGTCCCTGGAACTTTACCAGCAGACCAACGCCCGCCTCTGGCGGCAGGGCCAGCAGTCCGATACCGTGGTGGTGCTGCATATCATCACGAAAGGTACGATTGACGAGCGGATCATGAAAGCCCTGTCGGAAAAGGACACCACACAGGCTGCGTTGATCGAAGCCGTAAAAGCTGATTTGAAAATCTGAGCAAATCTAAGACAACTATAGCCAATCCGAGGGAATTTAATAAATTTTTTTGGAGGTGCGGTATGGATGCATTTGATAACTTAAAAAACGCAATCGTCCGGCAGGCAGCGGAGGATTATGCTGCGGCATTCATGGGCTGCAGTATTGATGGGAAAAGCCCGGAAGACACAATGCTGGAGTGTGAAAGATTCTTCCGGTCTGACTGGTACGACACCCTGACCAGGGGAGCGGTTGATGGAGAATGGCTGATGCGGAATATAAAAATCCGAGAGCTTGAAAATACATTGGAAATATATAAGGATATCCTCAGCCCTTGCAACTGCTGTACGATTAAGGTGGCTGTTGCTTTCCTCCACGATAAAGGCGGGAAAAAACGAAAACCGCTGAACTATATCTTTCCGCCAAGACTGGCGTCGGGGCTGATGGATATGGCGAGAATCCAGCTTGAAACATTAAAAACAGAGTTGGAGGAACTGAAAAAACAGGATGGGGAGGTATCGGAATGACGGCCAAGGAATACTTGAACCAGGCCAGGGAAATAGATGCCCTGATCCATTCCAAACTGAGGGAATTGGATTATTGGAGGGATCTGTCAAGGAGGATATCCGGCAGCCATTTTGAGGAACAGCATAATCCTAACCGTCCGTCGGATGCTCCTTTTGCCAGATGTATCTGCAAGATTGATGAACTGGAGCGGGACATCAGCCATATGGTGGATGAATATGTGGATTTGCAAAAATCGGTGAGTCAAGCCATTGACTGTGTTGAGAATAATCAGGAAAAGCTGCTGCTGCGCTACCGGTATATTGATGGGAAGACATGGCAGAAAATAGCAGATCTGCTGGATGTTTCTTTGAGGACAGTCCACCGCATACATGGGTCGGCTCTCCAACACTTTCCGGATTTTATCTGACATTGGCACACTTTGACACACCGCTTCCCTTGTGGCACATAGGGTGGTGGAGTATGATAGAATCAGCGAAAATGTATACAGCCAAAAGCCTTCGTGGGAGATTTTCCTGCGGGGGCTTTCTTTATGCCCGGAGGAGGTGAGCCGATGCCAAGGAAACCAAAGCGGCCGTGTTCCTACCCCGGCTGTCCTAAGCTGACGGATGGCAGGTTCTGTGAGGAACATCAAAGAAAAGAGAACCAGCGGTACGAAAAGTATGACCGGGACCCGGCAGCCAAGCGCAGGTATGGACGGGCATGGAAACGCATCCGTGACCGGTACATGGATGCACACCCGCTTTGTGAGCAGTGCCAACGGGAAGGCAGGCTCGTCAAGGCGGAGCAGGTGCATCACATCAAGCCTCTGGCAGAGGGCGGTGATCACAGCGAAAATAATCTAATGTCCTTATGTTCTTCCTGTCATGCGAAAATCCATGCAGAACGTGGGGACCGCTGGCACAATCACTAAAGCCCCAGGGGCGGTCAAAATCTCTACGGCTCTGCCCCGTGGGAACGGGCGCGGGGTCTCGCGTGCGAAAAAGGCGAAATCAAAAGGGTAATTAAGGGCGGCCGGCTACGGCTGCTTATTTTTTCGAGGAAAGGGGTGAGAAAATGCCGACAAAATCCAATAACACAGGCGGGCGCGGCGGTGCGAGACCCGGTGCGGGAAGGAAAAAGTCTGCGGTCAAGGAGAAAGCCGAGAACGGCAATCCGGGCGGACGGAAGCTGGAAGTGCTGGACATTCCCGAAGTCGAGGGTGTCGATATGCCAAAGCCCCATGAGTTCCTCTCCGCAGAGCAGCGTGATGGGAGTACGCTCCAGGCGGAGGAGATCTACACGGAAACCTGGGAGTGGCTGAAAAAGGTGGGCTGTGCGGCGAAAGTGTCTCCCCAGCTATTAGAACGGTATGCTATGTGCTCCGCCCGCTGGATTCAGTGCGAGGAGATGACTAACCGTATGGGCTTCCTATCCAAGCACCCGACCACCCAGAAGCCAATCCCGTCTCCGTTCATCAATATCGGCATCAACTATATGAACCAGGCGGTGCGGCTCTGGAACGAAATCTTCCAGATCGTGAAAGAAAACTGCAGCACCGATTACGGGGAGGTTTCTCCCCAGGATGATTTGATGGAGCGATTGCTCCGGGCAAGGAAGGGGTAAAGCCATGTTTGAGAAAGTAAATCCGTGCCACCCGGATAAGGTGGCGGACCGTATTGCCGGCGCACTGGTGGATGCGGCGTACAGAAAAGAGGAAAATCCCAGGATCGCCGTGGAAGTCCTCATCGGCCACGGTGTCTGCCACATCATTGCGGAGAGTTCGGTACACATCCCGCTGGATGAGGTGGACGCCATCGTGAATCGCATCGGCGGAAACTTGCACACGGATTATGTGGAAGTTCCGCAGGACGGACGCCTTGCCAATAACCAGGCAGAAGGAATCCGCTGCGGCGACAATGGCATCTTCAAAGGGGTGCCGGTCACGGAGGAGCAGAAAGCACTCTGCGAGATTGCAAAAAGTGTGTATCACACTTACCCTTCGGATGGGAAGTACATCATTGATGAAGCAAGGCTGATCCTCTGCCAGAGCAATGCGCCTACGGAAGAACTAAAAAGGTTATATCCTTCCGCCGAGGTCAATCCCCTGGGAGACTGGACCGGTGGCACGGATGTGGACGCAGGCGCCACCAACCGGAAGCTGGGCAGCGACATGGCCGATTCCGTGACGGGCGGCGGGCTTCATGGGAAAGACCTCTCCAAAGCGGATGTGTCTGTGAACATCTACGCTTGGCTCAAAGCGCAGGAAACCGGAAAGCCAGTGGAACTGTGCTGCGCCATCGGGGATGATACAGTGGACGGTGTTCCCTACGCTGAGATCGTGGAGACTGCCCGGAGATACATCCGGAGCCTTGGCGGTTTTGAGAAATTTGCGGAATGGGGGCTGGTGCGATGAAAACTACATCTCATTCGGAAGGAGCATTAATTTGGGTTGATGAACAGATGAAGACTCTCGGTGTGGATGATTATCATTTTTGCCCAGAGAACGATTGTTATGTTTGTGATCGCTACGGGAACTTCTATTCAATTTGTCACAGACAGTATTCCAAGGCAGGAAATTTAGTTGAAAAATACAGGATAATGAAACTAAACGGATCAATCGATAAGTATGGCTATGTTACGTATCGCATCACGATAGATGGAATCAAAAAACATTTTAAGGCACATAGAATGATGCTAAATGCGTGGATTGGAGAAAGGCAAAATCTTGTAGTAAACCATAAAGATGGCAACAAACAGAATAATGCCCTCTCAAATCTCGAATGGTGTACAGTTGCTGAAAATAATGCTCATGCGATTAGTACGGGATTGTTTGATCCGCATGCCGCCAAACATGAATTAGCCATACCGTTAGCAGACTGGCTCACATTATATATTCTGTATGAGCATTTCGGAATGTCTATGTGCGAATTAGGGCGGATAAATAATGTTTCACATTCGACTATTTCAAAAATCGTCCAAAGAATCCGTACAATTCTGCCGAAGGAGGTGCAGCATGGAACATAAAACAATTACAGAATTCCAGTTGGTTGATATTAATCGGCTTGTCCCATATATCAATAATGCAAGGACACACAGCCCGGAGCAGATAAACAAGCTTCGGGCTTCTTTACGGGAGTTTGGATTTGTAAATCCGATTATTGTTGATAGAGATTACAACGTTCTGGCAGGACACGGACGTCTTATCGGCGCAAAGGCAGAAGGATACAAAGAAGTTCCGTGCGTTTTGTGGATGAAATGACGGAAGCGCAGAAGAAAGCCTATATCATTGCGGACAACCGCATGGCGATGGATGCCGGATGGGATGAGGAACTTCTGCGGGTGGAGATTGAGTCCTTGCAGGGTATGGACTTTGATCCCCTGCTGACCGGTTTTGATGAAAAGGAACTGGCAGACCTGTTTGGTACAGATGATGAGGCGAAGGAAGATGACTTCGATGTGGAAGCGGAACTGGAGAAGCCCTGCTTTTCCAAAGCAGGTGACATCTGGCGGCTTGGAAAACATACCGTCATCTGCGGGGATTCCACAGACCCGGAGACGTTCCGTTTGCTTCTTAGAGACACGAAGGTCAACCTGGTCTGCACGGACGCCCCGTATTTTGTTAAACTGGAGAGCCAGTCCGGGCGGATCGCAAACGACGATCTGGAGGATGCCCAGGCCTACGAGTTCCTCATGAAAGCATTTACGAACTTCAAAGATGCCATGGCCATTGACGCTTCTATCTATGAATTTTACGCCACTATGAAAGCGCGTGTGTTTTATGACGCCTTTGAGGATGCCGGGTTCAAGGTCGGCGCCGGACTCATCTGGAAAAAGCCCAGGGCTCCGCTGATGCGGACAGACTGGAAGTTCAACATGGAACCGATCATCTTTGGCTGGAGAAAGGATGGAAAGCACAAGTGGTATGGAGACCAGAAACAGAAAGCCGTCTTTGAATTTGATGGAATCAAGAATTCAAAAGAGGACGGACATGGTCATCCTTCCAGTAAACCTGTTCCTCTCATTGCGTATCTGATACAGCAAAGCACACAGGTAAATGGAATCGTACTGGATGGGTTTCTGGGTTCAGCATCCACGCTGATTGCCTGTGACCAGATCGGGCGGATCTGTTATGGGGTGGAATTGGAACCAAAGTTTGTAGATGTGGCAGTTATGCGTTACATGAACCAGCATGGCAACAGTGCGGATGGTGTGCTGTTGATCCGGGATGGAAAGGAACATACCTACGAACAGGCACTTGATATGGCGGAGGTAATTGCAGATGAGTAATGTAAAATATCGGTTTTCTGAAGACGGCCTTGTAGCCTATGGGGAACTGGCAAGCGGTCAGATTTTTGTGATAGATGCCGATATGGTCGAAAAGATTCGTACAGTTAAATTTTATCTGGGCAGCAAAGGAAATGGCAGCCAATATTATGTGATTGACTGTAAGGGACGAACCCTCCATGATTATCTGTTTGAACACAGGCCGGGCTATGAAATAGACCATATAAATCTGGACACATTTGACAATCGCAGGTGCAATATCCGTTATTGTACACATCAGCAGAACCAGATGAACCAGCCGCTGCAGAAAAATAATACTTCCGGTGTCAGTGGCGTGAGTTATTATCCGCCAAGGCGCAAATTCCGGGCAAGAATAAAAATCTGCCAGCAAGAGATACACCTTGGCTATTTTGATACCTTTGAAGATGCAGTAAAAGCGCGGAATATTGGAATGCTTTGTATGTTTGGACAGTATGGGAGATATAACGATACTGGAAAAGCACCGGATTGGATTGAAAGAAAAGTCGCTGGAAAATGTGCGCGTTATGCGGAACTCTCGCAGAACAGCACATTTTTTGATTTCTGGGATGGGGGTGTTGTCAATGCTCCATGACAAACTGACCCTCGGCAGCCTCTTTGACGGCTCCGGCGGCTTCCCCCTGGGCGGCTTGCTCTCCGGCATTACCCCCGTTTGGGCATCGGAGATTGAGCCGTTCCCCATCCGGGTGACCACAAAGCGGCTGCCTTTTATGAAGCATTACGGCGATGTCTCCCGGATGGACGGCGCAGAGGTAGAGCCGGTGGACATCATCACCTTCGGCTCGCCCTGCCAGGATATGAGCATTGCCGGGAAAAGAGCCGGGCTTGGCGGCTCACGGAGTAACCTCTTTTATGAGGCAATACGGATTGTAAAAGAAATGAGGTGTGCAACCGATGGAAAATATCCGAGGTATATCGTCTGGGAGAACGTCCCTGGCGCGTTCAGTTCCAACAAGGGCGCGGACTTCCAGTCCGTCCTCGAAGAGGTCTGCTCGGTCAAAGGATACGAAATTCATACTCCTCGACCTGAGAGATGGGCAAACGCCGGGGAGATCATGGCAGACGATTTCAGTCTCGCATGGCGGGTATTTGATGCGCAGTACTGGGGAGTTCCCCAGCGCAGAAAACGTATCTACCTTGTCGCAGATTTTGCAGGCGGGAGTGCCGGAAAAATACTATTTGAGTCCGAAGGCGTGTCTGGGTATACTCCGCAGGGCTTCCGCCCGTGGCAAGGAACTGCCGGAACTTTTGCGGAAGGCGCTGGAGCGTCAGGCTGCGTCTGCCTAAACGACCAGGGCGGCAGCCGCATGGATGTGACGGAGGACGTTGCGGCAACGCTCCGGGCAGAAAACCACGGGCATCCTCCCTGCGTGATGGGGGCAGCCGGTTTCTGTACCGAGCATTCCGCACAGGCCAGGGGAATCGGGTATGAGGAGGAAACCTCGCCCACCCTCCGTGCTGGTACGGTGCCGGCGGCGGTCTATGAGAACCATAGCCAGGACACCAGATACACCGGCCCGCTGGAGACAGCCCCCACGGTTATGTCTACCTATGGCACAGGCGGCAACAACCAGCCCTTTGTGGTGGAGACGCCTAAGACGCTGAAGATCCGCTCCGGCTGCGAGGGCGGCGGCAAGGGCGCGCTGATTCAGGATAATAAATCCGCCACGCTCGGCTGCAACAATGACCAGACGGTATTCGTTCCGAAGGTCTACGGCATCTGCTCCAAGCAGAGCCACGCCATGCAGTCGGACAATCCGCACAGCGGGTTTTATGAAGCGGATACTTCCCGCTGCCTGGATGCGAACGGTGGAAATCCTACCTGCAACCAGGGCGGCATGGCTGTGGTGGCCCTGCAGGGTTCCATGATTGGCAGGGCGGACAAGAACGGTCCCCAGGGCAGCGGCGTGAATGAGGATGTGTCCTTTACCCTGGACGCTGCCGACCGCCATGCGGTGGCTTACTGCATGACCACCGGCACTTACACCCAGACGCTTAAGGAACAGTCCCCGACTCTGATGGCAAGGGACTATAAAGACCCGCCTGTGGTGAACGAAACCGAGCCGGAGTACATCGTCCGCAGGCTGACGCCCACCGAATGCGCCAGACTGCAGGGATTCCCGGACTGGTGGTGTTCCGACCTTGGCACGGCCAATCCGACCGAGGATGAAATCGAGTTCTGGACAGAGGTATTTGAGACACACCGAAAGGTCATGGGTGCATCCTCCAAGCCAAAGAGCCGGAACCAGATCGTCAAGTGGCTGAAGAATCCCCACTCCGACAGTGCGGAATATAAGATGTGGGGCAACGGCGTGGCACTCCCCAACGTCTATTTCGTGCTTTCCGGCATTGTGTACTACTCACAATTCCCGGAATTTTTGTTGTGACATATTTTGTGCCGGATTCGCTTGCTATTTCCGCTGCTTAGAGTGATTAATGTAGTACCGAAAAACAAGGAGGTACAGAGAATGCGAATTGAATTTCACAGAACAGGCGCGGAAAGGAAGGCGCTGGTAACAGCCATTGGAGAAATCCTGGAGTTCAGGCCGAAGTATAAAGGGATGCCAAGCGCCGCTTACGAAATTGACTACTTTACAGTAACGAAAGAAGGTACGCTGGAGTTTGACGACCGGGCTGACAGTGAGGAAGTGGAAAACCTGCTGGAACAGCTTGCCGAACGTGGGATTGTTGCAGCGCCGGCGGAAATGGCGCAGGCTTGGCTTAATGCGAGGGAGGCAGAACTATCCGAAAAAAGCGAAACCGAGCCGCAGGAGGCAAATGCGGGGCTTACGGTGGAAATCCCGCTGGACAAGGTGGCGGTGGGCAATCTTACCAAGCTGCTGGACGCCAAAGGGAATCTGATACGGAAAGCCCTGGGCATCACCGACCTTCGCATCGAGGTGCTGGAAGACCATGTGGCATTCCCCTGGTTCTCCCAGGCGGACTCAGATTCCGCAGCCGCCTACACCCATTTCATCTCCGCACTTTGTGAGATGAGCAGGAATGCCAAGCGGGTGACAGCAACCGAGAAGCCGGTGGACAACGAGAAATACGCATTCCGCTGCTTTCTGCTGCGCCTGGGCTTCATCGGCAGCGAGTATAAAGCGGAACGCAAAATCCTGCTGAAGAACCTGACCGGTTCCTCGGCTTTCAAGAACGGGGGTGTGAGCCATGAATTTTCCGAGTAGAGAGATTGTGGAGCGCATCCGCCGGGATTACCCTGCCGGCACCCGTGTGGAACTGGTGCGGATGGACGATCCCCAGGCTCCGCCTGTCGGTACAAAAGGCACTGTCAAAGGTGTGGATGACACCGGCTCCCTCCTCATGCGCTGGGACAATGGCAGCGGCCTGAATGTGGTTTACGGAGAGGATGTCGTGAAGAAAATTCCGGCAGTCAGGACCGTCTGCTACGGCAGAACTGAGGAATGGTATAGCCGCAGGGAGGCGGAGCAGTTTTTCCTGCGGGCCATGGCTGCCTCCGAAGGCAGTGAACAGAGCCGGTACGCAAAGATATATACAGAACTGAAAATGGGCATGGAAGTTTGCACAGATGAGGAGGATGCTTGAATGGAACAGGATATTTTAGACCGGCTTTATTATGGGAAAATCGTGCCGTGGGAAAACCGCAGGGGCAATACGCCGGAAATGGACTCGCTCAGTGGACAGGTGGATCAGGACATCCAATGGTTGAAAAAAGTTCTGGGCGATGAAGAAAGGAATGTGCTGGGACGCCTTTTGGAGAATGCTTCAGAATTGGAACGGCTGCAGGTTTGCGAGGGCTTTAAGGATGGATTCCGGCTTGGGATTCAGCTTGTAGTGGCTGGCCTTGGCAGTGAGAAACAGCCATAAACTACACAATATCCTGCGGTCATCTTTGTGTAATATATAATGCGGAATTAACTTGCTATTATCCTCTTTTAGAGCGAATATGTGTACACCGAAAGGGAAAACACACAGCCGCAAGGCAGAAAACGGAGGATTTCAGAATGAACGAAAAGACCGCAAGGCAGATTGCAGAGATGAAGAACCAGACCATCGGGGTCGAGGTCGAGATGAATAGCATCACCCGCCAGAGGGCAGCGAAGGTTGCCGCCGCCTACTTCGGCACAGGCAGATACGAGAACACCGCCGGCCGCAACGGATACAGCACCTGGTCGGCTTGGGATGCGGATGGACGCGAATGGAAATTCCAGAAGGACGTTTCCATTGCGGGACCGGACGAGCAGAAATGCGAACTGGTCACCCCGATCCTGACCTACGGCGACATCGAAACCCTGCAGGAACTTTGCAGGCAGCTTCGCCACAACGGTGCGAAAAGCGATGCCTCCAGAGGATGCGGAGTCCACATCCACATCGGGGCGCAGGGGCACACGCCGCAGAGTCTTCGGAACCTTGCCAACATCATGGCGAGCCACGAAAGCCTGATCGCCGAGGCGCTGAAGCTCGACCGGGGCCGCATGAGCCGCTACTGCCGCACGGTAGACCCACGGTTTTTGGAACAGGTCAACCGCAGGAAGCCCCGCTCGATGGCGCACCTTGCGGACATCTGGTACACCAGCAACGGCGCAAGCTACGGCAGGAGCCACCACTACAACGACAGCCGCTACCATATGCTCAACCTCCATGCCACCTTTACCAAGGGTACGGTCGAGTTCCGGCTCTTCCAATTCGATGAGCCGACCGCAGAGCGCAGGGGTGGCATCCACGCGGGGCAACTCAAGAGCTACATCCAGCTTTGCCTGGCCCTCAGCCAGATGGCAAAGGATGTGCGGACGGCAAGCCCCAAGCCCCAGCAGAACGAGAACCCCAAATACGCCATGCGCACCTGGCTCCTCCGCCTGGGCTTCATCGGCGAGGAGTTCGCAACGGCCAGGGATTTCCTGACCCGCAACCTGACCGGGGACACAGCCTTCCGGCACGGCAGAGCCGCCGCTTGAAGGACACGCAGGAGTTAGCCTCCTGCCACCTTACCCCTGACCGCTTCGGCGGTCTTAAGGTGGTAGAAGGGTAACCCCTTCGGAAAGGATGGATACCATGAAAGAAAAAAGATACTACATTGCTTACGGCAGCAACCTCAATGTCCCGCAGATGCGGATGCGCTGCCCCCACGCCACGATCCTTGGCACGGCAAACCTTAAGAATTGGGAACTACTTTTTAAGGGAAGCAAGACCGGCTCCTACCTGACCATCGAGGAATGCGAGGGCGGCACGGTTCCCGTGGTGATCTGGGAGGTAACGGCGACCGATGAAGCCGCCCTCGACCGCTACGAGGGATTTCCCAATTTTTACTACAAGCGGGACATCCGGCTCCAGTACAAGGGCATTCGCACGGGGAAGCGCAGAACGGTGACGGCATTTGCCTACATCATGCATGAGGACAGGCCGATAGGGATTCCGAGCAATCTCTACATGAGGATTTGCCTGGAAGGGTACGACACCTTCTGCTTTGATAAAAACGTCCTGGTTGACGCCTACGATAAATGCAGGGAGGTATGCGGATATGAAGGATAATGTGATCCGAATGGCGGTCTGCCCGCTGTGCGGCAGGACCTACCACGGCGCTCCGGCGCTTTCCAGAGAGGACAACGAAACGCTCATCTGCCCGGACTGCGGCACCCGGCAGGCGCTCCAATCCATCGGCGTGGAGCCGTCAGAGCAGGAGCAGATCATTGAGACGATCCATCGCCACACCCAGGAGTGATATACACAATTTGTTCCTCCAATCTTTGTGCAGATTATGCTCAGAATTGACTTGATAATATGTGCTTTTAGAGCGAATATGTACACACCGAAAGGGAAAACGAAGAAAACGGAGGATACGAAGATGAAAGAAACAGGGATTAAGAGATACGAGGACTACACCGAGAACTGCGTAAACCGCTACCGGCTGCCGAACACCAGCACGATGGAGAACCTTTCGATGAAGGTCACCGCCGGCGAGGGCGCGGTGCTGAAGATGGGCGACAAGGTACTGGTCACCGACCATGCCTGGAAGGGATTCATCGCCGGGGTGTACGAGTTCATCGAGACACCGGAAGAAACCGGGTACAGCTACATTGAGTGTCGCCTGAACCTCATCGCCATGAGCGCAGAACTTTTCGAGGATGGCGGTCACGCCATCGCCTGGGCGATGCAGCAGTAACAACAGCAAAGACAATAACCTGAGATCGAGCCGCATGGCTCTTTCTCTCGTACAGAACCATTTTGGAGGTCGCAGTGATGCGGCTTATTTTTATGCCATTTTGGAGGTGGTGTCCATGCGAAAACTGAAAAAATACAAGCCCACCAGGTTTATGGCGAAGACCTCGCACTACGACAAGGATGCCGCCGACTATGCGGTGATGTTCATCGAGTCCCTCTGCCATACCAAGGGCACCTGGGCGGGCAAGCCCTTTGAACTGATCGACTGGCAGGAGCAGATCATCCGTGACCTGTTCGGCGTGTTAAAGCCCAACGGCTACCGGCAGTTCAATACGGCGTACATCGAGATCCCCAAGAAACAGGGCAAGTCGGAGCTTGCCGCCGCTGTGGCGCTCCTGCTCCTGTGCGGGGACGGCGAGGAGCGGGCCGAGGTGTATGGCTGCGCCGCCGACCGGAACCAGGCGAAGATCGTGTTTGATGTGGCGGTGGATATGGTGCGGTTCTGCCCGGCGCTCTCCAAGCGGGTGAAAATCCTGGAGTCCCAGAAGAAGATCACTTATCTGCCCACCAACAGTTCCTACCAGGTGCTGTCGGCAGATGTAGCGAACAAGCATGGCTTCAATACCCACGGCGTGATTTTTGACGAGCTGCATACCCAGCCAAACCGGAAACTCTTTGATGTCATGCTCCAGGGGTCTGGGGATGCCCGGATGCAGCCGCTGTATTTCCTGATCACTACAGCGGGCAACGACACCAACTCCATCTGCTATGAGGTACACCAGAAAGCTATAGACATAGCCGAAGGGCGGAAGGTTGACCCTACCTTCTATTCTGTCATTTATGGCGCTGCCGAGGATGAGGACTGGACAGACCCCAAGGTCTGGAAAAAGGCAAACCCTTCCCTTGGAATTACGGTAGGTGTCGATAAGGTCAAAGCAGCCTGTGAATCTGCCCAGCAGAATCCCGGCGAGGAGAACGCTTTCCGGCAGCTCAGGCTGAACCAGTGGGTGAAGCAGTCCGTCCGCTGGATGCCGATGGACAAGTGGGACGCCTGCGCCTTTCCGGTTTCCGAGGACGACCTGGAAGGACGTATTTGCTACGGTGGGCTGGATCTTTCATCCACCACGGACATCACGGCTTTTGTGCTGGTGTTCCCGCCGCTGGATGAGGAGGATAAATACTACATCCTGCCATACTTCTGGATACCGGAAGAAACTCTCGACCTTCGTGTCCGGCGAGACCATGTCCCCTATGATCTGTGGGAACGCCAGGGGACGCTGATGACCACCGAAGGAAATGTGGTCCATTACGGCTACATCGAGAAATTCATTGAAAGGCTCGGTGAGAAGTTCAACATCAGGGAAATCGCCTTTGACCGCTGGGGCGCTGTACAGATGATGCAGAACCTGGAGGGCATGGGCTTTACAGTAGTCCCCTTTGGCCAGGGCTTTAAGGATATGTCCCCGCCGACCAAAGAACTGATGAAGCTGGTGCTGGAGGAGAAAATCGCCCACGGAGGTCACCCGGTGCTGCGATGGATGATGGACAACATCTTCATCCGCACCGATCCGGCGGGCAACATCAAGGCGGACAAGGAAAAATCTACAGAGAAGATTGACGGGGCCATTGCCACCATCATGGGGCTTGACCGGGCGATCCGCTGTGGCAACGATACAGGCGCTTCGGTTTATGACAGCCGGGGCCTTTTGTTTATCTGAGCTGCCATGCACAATTCGGGCAATGGATGTTTGTGTAAGATATTCCGCAGAAACCGCTTGCTAATATCCTTATTCAGAGCGAATATGCACCTACCAAAAACAGGAGGTTTTGTTTATAACAAGAGAAGAAGCAGTAAAAATGGCGGAGAGCAAGTGGTACGAGACACAAACGGCGGAGGAAATCGTGGCATTCCAGTTATATGAGGAACGGCTTTGTATGCCATTCCCCTTATTCCATAAGGCTGTGGAAGAGGCGTTAGGCCGTCCGGTCTATACCCATGAGTTTGCCGGTGTGGAGAGCTTACGGCAGGAATTTGAAGCCTTGAGAAAAAAGAACTAACGAAAGAGAAAAATGAGGGAAGGCATCGCGGAGGCGGTGCTTTTTCTCTGTCCATTTATCGGAGAGGAGTGATTGTATGGGATTTTTAAGCGGATTGTTTCGATCAAGAGACGCTCCGAGCAACCGCACCGCAGGCAGCGCCTACAGCTTTTTCTTTGGCAATAGCTCGGCGGGCAAGCGTGTCAATGAACGCTCCGCCATGCAGATGACGGCGGTGTATTCCTGTGTCCGCATCCTGGCGGAGGCTGTTGCGGGACTGCCGCTCCACCTCTATCGCTACAAGGAGGACGGCGGCAAGGAGAAAGCCATCGACCATCCGCTGTATCTTCTCCTGCATGACGAGCCAAACCCGGAGATGAGTTCCTTCGTGTTCCGGGAAACGCTCATGACCCACCTATTGCTGTGGGGCAACGCCTACGCCCAGATCATCCGCAACGGCAAGGGCGATGTGATTGCCCTCTATCCGCTGATGCCGGACAGGATGACGGTGGACCGTGACAGGGACGGCAAACTCTACTACGAATACACGTTCAGCACGGACGATGCGCCCACAGTCAAGGGCACAGTCGTGCGGCTGAAGCCCTCGGACGTGCTGCATATCCCAGGGCTTGGATTTGATGGGCTGGTGGGCTATTCCCCTATCGCTATGGCAAAGAACGCCATCGGCATGGCGATTGCCTGTGAGGAATACGGGGCGAAGTTCTTCGCCAACGGTGCGGCTCCCGGCGGCGTTCTGGAGCATCCGGGTACCATCAAAGACCCGCAGCGTGTCCGGGAAAGCTGGCAATCCACCTTCGGCGGCAGCGGCAACAGCAATAAGATTGCCGTGCTGGAAGAGGGCATGAAGTACACGCCCATCGGCATCTCCCCAGAACAGGCGCAGTTTTTGGAAACAAGGAAGTTTCAGATCAATGAGATTGCCCGGATTTTCCGGGTGCCGCCCCACATGGTAGGCGACTTGGAAAAGTCCAGCTTCTCCAACATTGAGCAGCAGTCGCTGGAATTCGTGAAATACACGCTGGAACCCTGGCTGGTGCGCTGGGAGCAGTCCATCCAGCGGACGCTTTTTTCCCCGGAGGAAAAGAAACGGTATTTTGCCAAATTCAACGTGGAAGGGCTGCTCCGGGGCGATTATGCCAGCAGAATGTCCGGCTACGCTACCGCAAGGCAGAACGGCTGGATGAGCGCCAACGACATCCGGGAACTGGAGAATATGGACCGCATCCCAGCCGAGGATGGCGGCGATCTCTACCTTATCAACGGCAATATGCTCCCGCTTGGAAACGCGGGGGCTTTTGCAGATACACAACCGAACGATGACGGAAAGGAGGAAAATCCCGATGAAGAAGTTCTGGAAGTGGACAAACAGGACGGTGACGAATCAGGTGAATCAGACGGAAACAGTGGAGAGAACACTGTTCCTGAACGGCACCATCGCCGAGGAAAGCTGGTTTGACGACGACATCACGCCGCAGCTTTTCAAGGAGGAACTGCTGGCAGGCTCCGGCGATATCACCGTCTGGATCAACAGCCCCGGCGGCGACTGCGTAGCGGCGGCACAGATCTACAATATGCTGATGGACTACAAGGGCAATGTCACGGTCAAGATCGATGGCATTGCGGCCAGCGCCGCATCGGTCATTGCGATGGCTGGCACAAATGTGCTGGTATCTCCGGTATCCATGATGATGATCCACAACCCTATGACCGTGGCGATGGGTGATACCGCAGAAATGCAGAAGGCCATCGAGATGCTTGGGAGCGTGAAGGATTCCATCATCAACGCCTATGAGATCAAGACCGGTCTCTCCCGCACAAGGCTCTCCCACCTGATGGATGCGGAAACCTGGATGGACGCGAACAAGGCGGTGGAGCTTGGCTTTGCCGATGGAGTTTTAAGCCGGGCGGAAATCCCGGAGGACATGGAGCCGCCTGCGGTGTCCATGCTCTATTCCAAAGCGGCAGTGGTCAATTCCCTCATGGATAAGATCGCGGCAAAGTGCAAGACCAATCCTAAGAAAACCGAAGATTCCAAACCCAAGGGCCGCTCCGTAGAAAGTCTCTACGAGCGGCTCAATCTTTTGAAACATTAAGGAGGATTTCTATCATGACGATTCTTGAGCTGCGCGAGAAGCGCGCCAAAGCCTGGGAAGCCGCGAAAGCCTTTTTGGATTCCCACAGAAACGATAAGGGCGTCCTGTCCGCCGAGGATGACACCGCCTACACCCGTATGGAGCAGGAGATCACTGACCTGGGCAAGGAGATCGCCCGCCTGGAACGCCAGGAGGCGCTGGAGGCGGAACTGAACCGCCCGGTGAACAAGCCCCTGACGGGTAAGCCCATGAGCGGCAAGGAGGAGACTAAGACCGGCCGCGCCACCGATGAGTACCGCCGGAACTTCTGGAACATGATGCGCTCCAAGGCCCCGATGCCTACGGTGATGAACGCGCTGGAGGTCGGCACGGATTCCGAGGGCGGCTATCTGGTGCCGGATGAGTACGAGCGCACTCTGGTGGAAGCCCTGGAAGAAGAGAACGTGTTCCGCCAGCTTGCCAAGGTGATCCAGACCTCCAGCGGCGACCGTAAAATTCCTGTGGTGGCGACCAAGGGTACCGCATCCTGGATTGACGAGGAAGGCGCCTACACGGAAAGCGATGATTCCTTCGGCCAGGTATCCATCGGGGCGTACAAGTTGGGGACGATGATCAAAGTTTCCGAGGAACTGTTAAACGACAGTGTCTTTGATCTGGAAAGCTACATCTCCCGCGAGTTTGCCCGCCGCATCGGCGCCAAGGAGGAGGAAGCCTTCTTTACCGGGGATGGCTCCGGAAAGCCCCTGGGCATCCTGGCAGCCAGCGGCGGCGCAGAGACCGGCATCACAGCTGCGTCTGCCACCGCCATTACCGCCGATGAACTGATCGACCTGTTCTACTCCCTGAAATCGCCTTACCGCCGCAACGCTGTGTGGGTGCTGAACGATTCCACCATCAAGGCAGTCCGTAAACTGAAAGATGGCAGCGGCCAGTACCTGTGGCAGCCTTCCCTGACTGCCGGAACGCCGGATACCATCCTGGGCAGACCTGTGCGCACCTCGGCCTATATGCCCGCCATCGCCGCCAGCGCGAAGACCATCGCTTTCGGTGATTTCAGCTACTACTGGATCGCGGACCGCCAGGGGCGTTCCTTCAAGCGCCTGAACGAACTGTATGCGGCAAACGGTCAGGTGGGCTTCCTCGCTTCCCAGCGCGTGGACGGCAAGATGATCCTGCCGGAGGCTGTCAAGGTGCTGGTACAGAAAGCATCGTAAGGGAGGGCTGACAGATGAGTTACAACGGAAAGAACTACATGGAGCAGGGCGGCGATAAGTGGGTGATCGGAGGCACCCTCGAAATCAAGGAGGGGGCTTCTGTTACCGGTTTGCCCGCCGCCGAGGTTCCCCAGGCGGCAAACCAGGCAGACAGTGTTGCGGAGGATGTTTCCACTCTGGTTTCTGATTTCAACGGCCTGCTGGCCAAGCTGAAGGCAGCGGACCTGATGGCATCCAGTTAAGGAAGGGGGCGGCGGTGATGGACACTCTGCTGGAAAAAGTCAAAGCAAACCTGATTCTGGAACATTCGGTGGATGACGCGCTTTTGCAGAGCTACATCACCGCCGCTGTTTCCTACGCGGAGAGCTACCAGCATATCCAGGAGGGCTATTACACGGAGAATGCGATGCCGGCCACCACCGAACAGGCGGTGATCATGCTGGCATCGCATTTCTATGAGTCCAGGGACGGTTCCACGGGCGGATTCTTTGCTGATAACACAAACGCGGCACAGCAGGTCTGGAACACGGTCAACCTTCTGCTTCGGCTCGACCGAAACTGGTGCGTTTAGCACCAGTGGGGTCCCCGGAAAGCCGTATGGCTTTTTGGGGAGAGGAGGAACAACGGAATGAGCGAGCTTTTCGTGCCCCAACGGAAACGAGCGATATGGAGTTTGTGACGACGAGGAAGGTGTGACATGAGCTTTGGAAAGATGAACACCTTCATCTCCATTGTGGAAAAACAGTTCACGCAGGATGATGAGGGCTTTAAGACGGAAACGGATGTGACCGTGGCAGAGGTACGCGCTTACCGGGAAGGCCGGCACGGCAGTGAGAAATGGGCCAACATGGCATCCTTTTCCACTGCCACCGACCTTTTTCAATTCCGCGTGATACCCGGCGTTACGGTCACAACCGATATGCGCATCCTCTGTGACGGGCATACCTTTGAGATTACTTCGGTGGAGGATATCAAAGGCAGGGGGATGTATCTGGAAGTACTGGTACAGGAGGTGAAACCAGGTGGCTAAAGCGACATGGAGGATGCCGGATGATTTCCTGATGAAGGTATCCCGGCTGGCGGATAAAACCGATGAGATTCTCCCGAAGGTGCTGGAGGCGGGTGCGGAGGTTGTGGAGGACAAGGTGCGCTCCAACCTGCAGGCGGTTATCGGCAGCGGGACGAAGTATGAGTCCCGAAGCACCGGGGAGCTTCTTCGCTCCCTTGGCACATCTCCCGCCCTGCAGGATAAGAATGGGGACTTCAATGTGAAGGTGGGCTTTTCCGAGCCAAGGTCGGACGGCGACAGCAACGCCAAGATCGCCACCATCCTGGAATACGGCAAAAGCGGCCAGCCTGCAAAACCCTTCTTAAAACCGGCCCGTTCCTCTTCCCGGAATGCTTGTATCAACGCCATGAAGGCGAAGCTGGACGAGGAGGTGGAGAAGATTTGAATCTGCTTTCGGAAATCAAGGCTGCGGTCACCGGCTGCGGACTGTCTGTGGAGACAGGCGTGTTCTCCGGGGAGCCGCCGGAGGAATATGTGGTGGTTACGCCTTTGGCGGATACTTATGAACTCCACGCGGATAACCTGCCGGGGTATGAAACCCAGGAGGCGCGGCTCTCCCTGTTCTCCAAAGGAAACTATCTGAAGAGGAAGAGGCAGCTTTCAAAGGCGCTCCTTGCCGCTGATTTTGTGATTACGGACAGGCGGTACATCGGTCATGAGGACGATACCGGCTACCACCACTATGCCATTGACGTGGCAAAACTGTATGGATTGGAGGAATGAACTATGGCTACCATTGGCCTTGATAAACTTTTCTACTCGAAGATTACCGAGGGTGTAAATGGCGATGAGACTTACGCCGCCCCGGTGGCTTTGGCAAAAGCCATGACCGCCGAGCTTTCCGTGGAACTGGCGGAAGCTACGCTGTACGCGGATGATGGCGCGGCGGAGGTCGTGAAGGAGTTCCAGAGCGGGACGCTGACGCTGGGTGTGGACGATATTGGGAAAGGCGTGGCGGAAGACCTGACCGGGGCGGTGATCGATGAAAACGGCGTCCTGATCTCTGCATCGGAGGACGGCGGCGCTCCGGTCGCCATCGGCTTCCGGGCCAAGAAGGCAAACGGCAAGTACCGCTATTTCTGGCTGTACCGTGTGATTTTCGGCATCCCCGCCACCAACCTGACTACCAAGGGCGAGAGCATCGAGTTTTCCACCCCTTCCATCGAGGGGACGGTGACCCGCCGCAATAAGGTGGACGGCCAGGGCAAGCATCCCTGGAAAGCGGAGGTGTCCGAGGATGACTCCGGTGTGTCTCCCACGGTTATTTCAGGCTGGTACGATGAAGTCTATGAGCCGTCCTATGCGGATCAGACATCTGACACAGGCGGCGAAGGGTAAGGAGGTTTTGAGATATGGATGAAAGAACAGCTACTGTCAATATCGGCGGGCAGGAATATGAAATGCTCCTGACTACCAGGGCGACCAAGGCCATCGCCGGACGCTACGGCGGATTGGAGAACCTGGGCGAGAAACTGATGAAAGCGGAGAACTTTGAGATGGCGCTGGACGAGATCGTGTGGCTGATTACCCTTCTGTGCAACCAGCCGATCCTCGTCCACAACCTGAAACATCCGGAGGACAAAAAGCCGGAGCTGACCGCCGAGGAGGTGGAACTTCTCACCTCCCCAATGGAACTGACGGACTATAAGGACGCCATCATGGAGGCCATGTACCGAGGGACGAAACGGAATATCGAAAGTGAGCCGGAGGGAAAAAACACGGCGGCCGGGTAAGCGATGAAGAATTGTTTACCCGGCTTTTGTATTACGGCATGACCCACCTCTCCCTGCGCATGGACGAGGTGTGGCTCATGCCGTTTGGCCTGCTCATGGACCTGTGGGAATGCCACAGGCAGTTTTTGGGGATTGCGAAGCCGAAACGGGAACTGACGATAGATGATGTCATTCCCTATGGGATATGACGGGGGACCCCACAAAGCCAAGTGGCTTTGTGGGGAGAGGACGAATGACGGAATGAGCGAGTTTTCGTGTTTACACGAAAACGAGGGATATGAAGTCCATGAGGACGAAGGAAGGAGGTGCGGCCCGTGGCGGACAATTTTGGCCTGAAAATCGGCATTGAGGGCGAAAAGGAATTTAAAAAGGCTTTGTCGGAGATCAACCAGTCCTTTAAGGTGTTGGGTTCCGAGATGAAGCTGGTTTCCTCGCAGTTTGATGCCAACGATAAATCCATCCAGGCGCTTTCTGCGAGGAATACCGTTCTGAACAAGGAAATCGACGCCCAGCGCCAGAAGATTGAAACGCTGCGGGCCGCCCTCCAGAACGCCTCCGATTCCTTTGGGGAGAACGACCGCCGGACACAGAACTGGCAGATCCAGCTTAACAACGCCGAAGCCGCCTTAAACGGCATGGAACGGGAACTTTCCGCTAATGAGCGGGCCATTGAGTCCCTCTCCCGGCAAGAGACGGAGGCGGCGGATGCCACAGAGCGGCTCTCCCAGGAGATTTCCCGTCAGGAAGAAGAACTGGCCGGGATGAAACGTGCCTATTCCAATGCGGTTCTGGAGTACGGGAAAGGCTCCAGCGAGGCAAAGGAACTGGAGGGGCGCATTTCCCAGCTTTCCGGGGAACTTAAGGAAAACCGGGAGCGGATGAAGGATGCCGGGGATGTGGCGGAGGATTTCGGCGATTCGCTGGAGGACGCATCCAGCGGGGCAGATAAATTAGGCTCCGGCCTTTCGGTTGCCACGGTGGCGATGGGCAACCTCATCTCCTCCGGCATCCAGGCGGCGTTGAGCGGTATCCAGGAACTTGGAAGCGCCATCTGGAACCTGGACGAAGCCACTGAGGAATACCGGGTGGCACAGGGCAAGCTGACCACCGCTTTTGAGGCGGCGGGATACAGCGGGGACGCGGCACAAAAATCCTACACGGAGTTCTATAAAATCCTGGGCGATACGGACACGGCCACGGAAGCCTCCCAGCTCCTGGCGCAGCTTGCGGAAAATGAGCAGGACATTACCAAGTGGACGAATATCGCGGCCGGTGTCTACGGTACCTTTGGCGACGCCCTTCCCATCGAGGGCATGATTGAGTCCGCCAATGAGACCGCCAAGGTGGGACAGGTTACCGGCTCCCTGGCGGACGCCTTAAACTGGGTGGGCATCAGCGAGGATGCCTTCAACGAAAAGTTGGCGGCCTGCTCCAGTGAAAGTGAGCGCAACCGACTCATCATGGAGACCCTTTCCGGAGCCTATGACGAGGCGAGCGGCGCGTTCTACCGCAACAATGAGGCACTGGTGGCGTCCAGGGAAGGCCAGGCGCAGCTGGACGAGACGCTTGCGGGGCTTGGGGAGACCATCTCCAATGTGAAGAACAGCCTCCGGGCGGAATTCCTCCCGGCAATTTCAGAAGTCATCTCCGCCTTTACCGACATGGCCAACGGCGTGGACGGGGCGGATGAAGCCTTTGCCGGGGCCATTACGGGGCTGGTGAACACGGCGGTTTCCATGCTGCCGCAGTTTGTAAACACCGGGATGCAGATGCTGACTTCGCTGCTTTCCGGCATTATCCAGAGCCTTCCGGCTGTGATGGAGGGCGCGGCGCAGATCATCGTCACGCTGGCCCAGGGCATCGCGGCGGCGGTCCCTACCCTGATTCCGCAGATTGTCCTTGTGGTTACCCAAATCGTGCAGACCCTGATCGAAAACCTGCCGATGATCCTGGACGCGGCGCTGCAGCTTATCATGGGGCTGGCCCAGGGGCTGCTTAATGCTATCCCGGTTCTGATCGCGGCCCTGCCCGCCATCATTACGGCGATTGTGGAGTTTATCGTCGGGGCAATCCCACAGATCATCAACGCTGGGATACAGCTATTGACCTCGCTGGTCTCCGCGCTGCCGGAGATCATCACGGCCATTGTGGCGGCGATTCCGCAGATCATTGATGGGCTGGTGACGGCAATCCTCGGCAGTATCCCCCAGATCATTGACGCGGGCGTGAACCTGCTGATTTCCCTGATTCAGAACCTGCCGACCATCATTACCACCATTGTGGCGGCAATCCCGCAGATTATTTCCTCGCTGGTAAACGCCATCTTAAACAGCATCCCCCAGATCATCCAGGCAGGCGTGCAGCTATTTGTGTCGCTGATCCAGAACCTGCCCACCATCATTGTGGAGATCGTAAAGGCAGTGCCGCAGATCATTGCGGGGATTGTGAATGCCTTCACCTCATCTATGGGCCAGATTGTCAACATCGGCAAGAACATCGTGCAGGGGCTGTGGCAGGGTATCCAGAGCCTTGCCGGATGGATCTGGGACAAAGTATCCGGCTGGATTTCCGGCATCTGGGACGGGATCTGCAGCTTCTTTGGTATCAATTCGCCCTCGAAGGAAATGGCCTGGGTGGGCGAGATGCTTGGCAGGGGCCTTGCCGGCGGCATTGAAGACAGCGCCGGTGAAGCGGTCAGCGCCGCAGAGGATTTGAACAACGGCATCCTGGGCGTGATGAACGGTCTGGCGGCGGATATGAAGTCCGCAGTCCCCTCGAACTTTGCCTTTGACACAGCCGGGACGGTGGGTTCCGTGGCCGGCGGTATGGGCGGAGCGGGCGGTTCCTCTTTTGGAACCCTCATCACCATCCAGCAGATGATCGTCCGAAGTGAGGATGACATCCGTAGGATTTCCCAGGAACTATACAACCTGATCCAGACCGGCTCCCGCGCCCAGGGACGGTTCAGCACTGCTTAGGGCTCCCGCAAAGCCGTATGGCTTTGTGGGAAGAGGACGAGCAACGGAATGAATGAGCTTTTCACGCTTGCGTGGAAACGAATGATATGGAGTTTGCGAGGACGAAAGGAGGTGCCTTTGTGGGCTTTTCCTATAACGACATCACATCCAAGAGCATGGGCCTAAAGGCAAGGCTGACCTCCTGGCAGGTCAGCGGAAGTTTACGGAACTTTACTACAACGGTCCCCGGCAAATACGGCGTGACGGATTTTGGGGCGGATTTTGACTACCGGGAGATTGTGGTCTCCTGCAGCATCTTCCCCAGGCACAGCTTTTCCGCCCTGGTTTCCACACTGGATGATATTGCCGCGTGGCTCGACCCGGTGGGCGGCTTAAAGCAGCTCGTCCTGGATGATGTGCCGGACCGGTACTTCATGGCAAGGCTGAACGCGGCGGTGGAATGCGAACGGCTTCTGCGTTCCTCCGGCAGCTTTGACCTGACCTTCTTCTGTCCGGACCCCTTCGGCTATGCCATCGAGGATGAGACCTTTTCCATCACGGAAGCAGGAAACAGCACGGTCACGCGGCTCATCGGGAACATGGAGTCCAACCCCATTTACCGCATTGAGGGCGTGATTACCTCCGGGGCAGGCAATTCCATCAGCATCACCACCAACGGGCAGGAATTAAAGATTGTCAATGCCACCCTTGCGGTCGGCGAGACGCTGGTGGTAGATACCGACCGGATGACCGCCTATGTGGAGGACGCGTACGGGATTATCCTGCGGAACGCCCTGCCGTATCTGGAAGAACTGAATTTTCCCACCTTGGCGGTGGGGAGCAACACGGTTTCCGTAACGGCGGCAAACGCTACGTTTACGGGGCTGGAAATCCAGGCAAGGAGCAGATGGAGGTGAGCGGTCATGGCACTAAAAACGATACTGAACAAGCAGACGGACTTTACCGGGGAGTTCCCGGAAGAATGGGCAAAGGGCGGCCTGTGGCGGTTCAATGAATCAGACCCGGATGAGGACGACTGCCTTTTGGATTCCTCCGGCATGGGACGGGCAGCAACCATCAACAACTGGAGCGGCACCAGCGCGTCCCTTTCCGCAAACCGTCTGGGGAATTACTTCCGCATGAACATTGTGAACCCATCTTCTGAGCAGAACTATCTGAAAGTGACCAACGACGGCAGCATTTTCGCAAGCCTTGGGGCAAGGATTGTCTGCGGCGGCTGGATGAACCCCACCACCTATTCCGTGGGGAATACCTACTGCCCGATTTTTAACACCCGGTACGGGCCGGGGCAGCCAATCTTCTACCTATCCCTCATCCGGGGCGATCCGAGGATCATGCTCTACAACGATACCGGCTCTTTGATCCTGGACGAGTCGGTGGACCCGCCCTTTTCCCTGGTCAACGGCGGCTGGTACTTTATCGCCTGCCTGATCGAGCCGGACAACAAGACGGCGCAGTATGTGGTGGGCGACCGGGGCAGCGGCACGGTGTGGGCATCGGAGGTGCTTTCCTTTACCGGGGAGCTGAACCGCTCCTGCACGGCGGATTTGATTCTGGGGATGCACGCCGACTCCTACTGGTACGCCGGCGGTCTGGACGACTGGTTTCTGGACTGCGATACGAATCTCACAGCCGATGACCTGGTGGACTATTTCCGGTCTTCAGTTATGGCCAACGGCGGCGATACCTCCGGGGATGTGGACGGCATCACGGAGCCGGGAGCAGTCACACTCCGGGCATCAAACGGCGTTTACCCATCCGAGGGTGTGCTGACCACAGCGGCGGCGGACTGCAACCTCTCCGGCACCGGGCGTGTGTCTGTGACCAGTGAGTACATCTCCGGCACCACGGCGGTTTCCCTGGTGGAGACCTCCACCAGCGATGACCTGGAGGAATGGAGCGATTGGGCGGCGGTTCCCTCGGATGGAAAGCTGGCGTCCCCCAACCGGGCGTATATCCGGTTCCGGGTAACGCTGACCACAAACGATACCTCCCGGACACCGAAGGTTATTGATATCCGGCTCTATGACATCCCAAAAGCGCCCTATGAGAAGATCGGCTATGCACGGCCAGTGGTATTGGACAGTAACGGCGCATGGGAGGCGGTACTGGAAAACGCTTATGACATCATTGTGACCAGCGAGATCAACGGCGAGGACACCCTTTCCTTTAAGATTCCCTACCGGGACGGCAAGCGGGGGTATATCGACAGTGAGAAGAAGATCCAGATCGTGGATGATGTGTATAAGGTCAGGACGGTCACGGACACCAGGGACACAGACGGCCGTGCCGTCACAGAGGTGTACGCGGAGGCGGAGTTCTATGACCTGACCTTCTCTGTCCGCAAGGAGGAACGTACCTTTGAAGCGGAGTACCCGGAAACGGCGATGGCATACGCCCTGGAGGGTACGGAATGGAGCGTCGGCACAGTGACGGTGCGGACACAGCGCACCTGGACCAGTACGGAGAAAAACGCTTTGTCCATCCTTCGGAATACCGCAGACCTCCACGGCGGCGACCTGGTCTTTGACTGCCCGAACCGGCTGGTACATCTGCTGACGGTCAACGGCAAGGACAGCGGCGCCCTTTTTGCCTACAAGAAGAACATGAAATCCATCCAGCGGGTGGTGGACACCAGGGAGCTTGTGACCCGGTTGTACGCCGTGGGCGCGGAAGGGATGACCTTCGCGGACATCAACGGCGGAAGGCCCTATGTGGAGGACTTCACCTACACAGACGAGGTGAGAATCTCCACCCTGGACTGCTCCTCTTTCACGAATCCCTACCAGATGAAGGAATACGCCGAGATGCGGCTGGCTGACTACGCAAAGCCCACCATTTCTTATGTGTTAAACGCAATGGACTTATCCGTGCTGACGGGCTACGAGCATGAAGCCTGGGAACTGGGAGATTACGTCCGGGTGGAGGATAAGGAGTTGGGGCTTTCGGTCACCACAAGAATTGTCCGCCGGGAATACAACCTGCAGGAGCCGTGGAACACGGTGCTGGAGCTTTCCACC
>ERZ773155.413-NODE-413-length-38113-cov-4.409533_pt1 | contig 38113 bp, 45 predicted proteins | sample MGYA00511262_ERZ773155 | MGnify/ENA primary metagenome ERZ773155 (study PRJEB29015, sample SAMEA2737828) | human gut metagenome | biome: human gut; feature: human-associated habitat; material: faeces | place: China | collected 2012 ... | reverse complement strand
TGATGAGGTACGAACAGTCGGAACATCAGCGGGCCATGGGACTCAAAGAGATGGAACTGCTTCGGAAAGACCGCAATATCATGGCCGCCGTTTTCGCGATGCTGCTCGTGATCGGTTTTTTCCTTTATGCCTGTTTGCTTTATCGGCGGAAGAACGCGACGTACCGGGAACTCGTGCGGCAGAATCTCAATTATCGGGAACGTCTGAACGAATGCGAACGGCTCGAGGGTGTTCGGAAAGCGAACGCGCAGCAGGCGCAGTTGAAAATTTACGAACGGTTGGAGGCGTTGATGCGGAACGAGAAGATTTACCGGAGAAAGGACCTGACGCTCCAGATGCTGGCGGAAACGCTGGGTACCAATACGACGTATATGTCCCATATCGTCAACAGTTTCTCGGGTAAGTCCTTCCCTAATTATCTGAACGCTTATCGCATCGAGGAAGTGCTGGACGCTCTTTCCGATCCGTCCGACGACGAACCGATCCATGCCGTTTTCGAGAGAGTCGGATATGCGTCCCGTTCCACTTATCTTCGGATTTTCCGGAAGGAGGTGGGGTGCGCTCCTTCGAAGTATCGTCAGGAGATACGGAAAATCCGTGCCGAGCGAAAGAATGTACGGATTTAAAAAATATGCGAAATGACACATTGGCCGAAGGGTACATTCTGATGGCGGCGAGTATCTTTGCCTGCAATCATATTGTTAACTGTAAACTTCATTGCCATGAAATCGAAAAATCGTATCTTCTTCCCGTCCGTGCGTGCCGCGCTGATCGCGCTTGCGGCTTCGGCGATGTTCGCCTGCTCCGACGACGACGAGGGTTTCGCCGATCTGGCCGTCGATTCTCCGTCGCTCGAGATTCAGGCCGGACAGACCGGTCTGGTTCGCATTCTCGCCGGAAGCGGAGAATATACCTGTACGGGAAACAACCCGCAGATCGCAGACGTGCAGCTTGCGGAGCAGACGATCTCAGTCCGGGGACTTGCCTCGGGGAGTACCTCCTTTGCCGTGGAGGATACCCGGACCGGACAGTCGGTGCCGGTCGACGTGACCGTGTCTCCGGTGCCGTTGGCACTGTCCTATACGGACGTGGCGCAGTGGTTCGCCGGCGAGCAGCCCGAGGGGGCCGGGTTCGCCCGATGGAAAGCGGATATGGTCGAAGGAATCGAGAGAACCGGCTTTTATCGCGTAGGGTTCGCAAAGGTGGCTGCGCAGTTGGAAGCGACGTCGCTGAATGAGAAAAACTGGATTTTTTCGGTGACTGCGACCGAATCGGCAGACGATGCGACGATGTTCGAAGAAGCGTTGACGGCCTATCTGAACGACGACGAATACACTTTCAGCGTCGGGCAATACAGCAACGAAAAAATTTTGGCCGAACACGGACGGCCGCAGAGCGTTTCGCTCGACGAGTTGCAGAGTGTCTTGGAGCGTGCGGATTTCAGTAAAGAAGCGTTGCGCGTAGGTTTCCTGACCGCAGCGGTTTCCGTAGAGATTTCGATTTCGTGCGGCGAGGCGGCGCTGATCGTCCGTCCGCTTTCTTTCGGGGATAATTGGATGTGGTATGCCGAAAACTTCATCGGTCGGGATTTCGACGAGTTGCTGACGGAATACTATTTCTCGGTCAAATCCGCGGGGATGATACCTCCTATTTATCAGTTGATGATTTTCGCCGGCGCTGATCGGAACGATATTCCGTTCAATCTGGTGTTGTTCGCCCAACCCGATACGCCGGTCGAAAAGATCGAGGCGGCCTATACGCTGGACGAGGCGCAGATGAAAGCGTATTGGATCGCCATGTTGGAATCTCCGGATGCGGAAACGGAGATGGGCGTTTTCGAGCAGACGATCGTTTTTTATTCCGACAGTGCGCGGGAACCGATGATTCTGCGTTCGATCGCGGAAACCGTCGAGTGGATCCGCGACGACGACTTCGCCGGCGTGGAAAGTGTCATGCCGATTTTCCGAGTTTCGGACGAACGGGTGATTATCCCGCAAGTGAGCAGCGACGGTAGCGGACAGAAAAACCTGACGGTAACGATGGCGGTTCTTGCGGCTTTAATCCGCAAAACGAAATGTTCGTCATTTCCCAAACGAAGTGACTAAAATCAAAAAACGAAGCGTACTTTTCGGTGCGCTTCGTTTACATTAAATCCGTTTGTCGAAAGTCGCATATTTTTCGATCTGCGGCACCCTGCGCTTAATCCCTGTTCGGAGGTTGTTTAAACAGCGTTCTAAGGTCCTCCGCATGGCCGGAATGATCTCCTGCTCATAGAACACTCTCGGCCGCAGGTCGTAGTCGATCCGCACGATCTCCTGTTCGCAGATATCGCCCGTATCGAGTCCGCTGTCGGCCCAGAACCATGTGGCCGCCGTTATCGGTTCCTTGCGTCTGTACGCCCACCGGATCGATGACGCGCCCCGGCCGTAAGGAAGTGGTGACGGGTGAAATATCAATGTTCCCAGCCTCGGTCCGGCCAGCTCCTCGTCCCCGACCTTTTCGGTCAGTAGCGGTGCGATGGCCACGTCGACGAAAAAATAGGTTTCGTCCCATACGGCCAGCCCCATCTCCTTAACTACTTGCTCAGCCTCTTTATAGGCCAGCGTGTCCTTCTGTCCCAATATCCTAACAACCATATCCCCTATATATTTAAATGCCTGTACGGCCCGGAAATGGCCGCCATAACCGCAGTTCGCTCGACTTGTGCAGCCTTTTTTCTGAGCCGACTTTGCCATTGAATTGTGGGATTTGGCTTTGTTGGTCCCGTACAGACTTGCGGCGGTCTGTACCCACTTCCGAGAGTGCCGGAGAGCTCCGCACAATTGCGGGTGCGACGTATGGAAGAACACCGGGAACCGCTTGCCGCATCGGCCGCGCCCCTGCAGATGGTAGTCGCATACGGCGGCCAGAAATTTCGTGCCGACACCGATTCCCTGCCATTCGGGCATGACCACCAACCGCGTGGCCCGATAAGCTCCAGCCGTAAACAGCGGAGCAACGGCCAGGTGGCAAACCGGTTCTCCATTGATGAAACCGACAAAATACTCGGCGGCTACCGGAGCTGGAAGGTCTAAATAATAATGCTGCTTAAACAGTCGGGGGAATACAGTTCCCCGGACTTTATAAATTTGAAGTTCGAGCGGCGGGCGGCGCTGAAGACAGTCCCGGTTGTAAAACCGGGCCTCCGCCGTGTCATAAACCCAATCGGGTTGCAGCCATTCGATGATGTCGTAGTGGCAGGATAAGAGCACGATTTGCCCCGTACCGCGTCGCCAAGTCTTGGCGAAAGCCGCTGCGCCCACTTTAGCGATCTGCCGGTCGATTACGGAGGTGAACTCGTCGACGACGGCGTGTTCCGGCCGTTCGCAGACCAACCGGGCCAACCCGGCACGAAACTTTTCGCCGTTGCTCAGTACATGAAAAGGCCGCAGCCATGCGGGAACGTCTCCCAACCCTACGGCCGAGAGTGCCCCGGTTACGGCATTGAAATCCCCGTTCGGGGCTATGCAGTCTACGATGGGTTTCGACTTGTCCCAGTCTGCATAAAGGTCATAAATAGGCTTCCGGAAAATACGGCTGCCGATACTGGTCTTACCGCTGCCGGAAGGGCCGACGATAAGGCCGATTTTCCACTCCATGTCCTCGATGGGGAGTTCGGCAGTGCGTTCCCAATTGCAACCGTTTTCAGCGTTGAAAAGACTTTTTACCCGCGCAGCCCGGTAGCTATCGAAATCGCTGCAACGGTGTTTTACCTCGATTCTCATACCGTCACGATTTTAAGGGTCAAACCTTCGGCACGGAGACGTTCGTAAATCTCCTGCTGTTCTTTTTCATCTTTGCAGATGACGATCACGCCATACTGCTCCTTGTAGTTAAATGCCATTCAAATATTGTTTTAAAGTGAAGAATATCTATCTTTGTCGCATCTCACTCACATACAGCAACACAAACGCCAACACGCGACCAAAGGTTTAGCCCTCGGTTGTGCGTGTTGGCGCATGCTTGCGTAAGTATGTGGGTGAGATCTCTACTTACGGCCGGGGGCTTTCTTTTACCCCCGTTCAAAGTTTACGTTGTCATTCGAACGCTTTATAGGCGTGCCGGCTGCGGTGCTCGAGATATTCCGGCCACGGGGCATAGATTCTCGCCTCCCGCTCGAAAGGGACGTTCTTATAGCCGTATTTTATCCAGTAGCCGAGATATTTCACATAAAACCGGCAATAAGCCCAGAACTTCCGCCAGCTTTTGAACTCTTTGCCTTCCGGGACAAAATCGGCGGCCTGAGCCCGGTGTATCTCCTCGTGGTTTATGACCAGCGAGCCAAGCGGTTTGTACTTTTTTCGGGCGAAAATCACCCCGAACAGCATCATGGCCACATAGCCGGGAAAAGGAATAAGGATATTGTAAATGATTTTCATTGTGGTTTATGCGTCAAATATTCCCAAAATAAATCAGTGTTCTGTATTCGACCGTAGTCGGGGACATCGCTGGTGCGTTGAAATGCAAATCGACTTCGCCGGACAGTTCGCCAACACGATGGCCGCTATGATTGCTGCGATTGTTATACAACTTTGCCGTAGGTTATTTCTACCCAGTAATCGACTTGTTCCCGAGTTACCGCCGAACCGCCTGTGAAATTGGCCATAACTTGATATATGGATGACTGGTTGACATAGGTGGAAAACATATATCCGGCATTGTTTTGGCTGTTGACAGGCACGATAGCCAAAGTCGCTTTTGTGGAATAGTCGATGAACTTAGCGTATCCGCGAAAAGCGATAGGCACATATTGGGAGTACGTTCCCGGGAATTGAGTCGAAGCAAAATTATCGAGTACGACAGTCGCAGGACCTGATTTATTGGGATACGATCCTTTGACGAGCTTCTTGATAACGGGAGCGTCGTTGAAATGCGTCGCGTCTAATTGTTGTTTAAAATAGACGTTCCGTCCGAAATCGCTGTTTTCCGCAAAGCAACTCCACGGGGAGAATGTGGATGCTGAAGCTGTAAGGGAAGTACGATAGAAAGAAGGGCCGGCATATGATGTCGAGTAGAAAATGGTAACGAACTGTATGATTTTATCGGTAAGTACTATTTGAAGTCCTCCGCCTGCTTGGGGCATAGGGGCGTTCGTCGTCGATGCGGCAAATTGAAAAAAGCACGTACCCTCTGAAATAAGCGTATTCAGATTAGTGGTAGTAACTTTCTTTACAACTCCGTCTGCTCCGGCAGCTCCCCTTGGGATTCCGAACTTGAAGTCGAACACCTTCGATGTGTTGGCCCCGGAAGCGGTTACGGTTACGGTAGGATTCCCGCCGGCGGCAACGGCCGTAGCGGATGCCGTGGGCGTGCCGAACCCTGCGGCAGCACCGGCAGCGCCGGTAGCGCCTTTCGGGATTCCGAACTTGAAGTCGAACACCTTCGCATTGTCAGGGCCCGACACGCTCATATCGACCGTAGGATTACTACCCGCCGGTAGAGACGTGGCCGAAGCCGTAGGAGTGCCGAGGCCCGTAAGGATGCCTTCTGCGATCTTTTCCGCCGTCACGGCTCTGTCGGCGATCTTTGCGGTGGTCACTTTCCCTGCGCCGATAGTTGGGTTAGGATAGGTCCCGGCCAAATCACCACCGGCAGCGCCACTCGGAGGCAGGGACGCAGGCTTATCCGGTAGGCTGGCGAAGGTCGTGCCGTGCGGATTTCCGCTTTTGATCTGCGAATGATCGTAAGCCGCTTTCCCCCGGTCACCTCGGTAAGCTGTGGACGAAGTTTCGCCCAAGGCGAGGGATTCGGAAATGATCGCGTACTTCGACCCCGACCAGCGATACTCCTTGTTCGTCGTAGTATCGAGGTAGATCTTTCCCGATTCGGGCGTATAGGGTTTTCCGGTGGCCGGATTGTTGAATGTCGTCTCATTGGTGAGTGTCCCTTCCAGCACATCATCTACGTATGATGGCAATTGTCCCGACGGAACCCGTCCGGTTTCATCCAGAGAGGCCACACCATCGGGCTGTCCGATCACGGCCTTGTCGATCTTCGTTTCGTCCAGTTCCTCGAGTCGGTCGTAAATCGTCCCGAACTTCTCCTCCGAATATTGTTCGTGCGTGTTCAACTGTACCTCGAGCTCGGCGGTTTTCTGCTCGAGGAGCTTGCCGTCGGCATCCGGGTACTTGCCGTTGAGCTGGTCGGTCAGGCCCTCGACAGAGCTGGGTGCGATCTTATCCTCCTTATGCAAAAAACTGTCAAGCCAGTCGTGGAATTGCTCCTGTGTAGGATACAGGCCCCGTTTGAACCATGCTTTGAGTTGTGCGATGCTGCGAATTGCCATTGTGGTGTTCTCTAAGGTTGGTTGTTATTTGATGCGCATGATGTAGGCGAGCGTGTAGTAAGGCGGACGGTTCTCGTGCGCTTTCCCGCCGCCCGCCGCATCGGTTTTCCCGTCCCCGGAGTTGAGCTCGTTGGCCTTACCTCCTCCGGTAAAGCGCGTGCCGCTGTGCTGCAGGAACAGTCCGTGCGTGTGCGAGGGCATCTCCTCTACGGTCAGAGCGTGGGTCTTTTCTCCTCCGCTCCGGGCTATGGCGTTATAATCGTTATCGTTGGGGTTATACCCGACGATGAATCGTCCCCGGAGATCGGGCAGGCAGAAAGTCGATCCGGACACGCCGCCGTGCAGGTTTCCCAGCACGGCATACAGTTCCGGGTACTCCTCCACGGGCAGCGTGCTGCCGTCGCAAAGACGGTATCTGTCGGTCGGGATTTTCCCGATGTTGCCGGCCCACATCTGTACGACACCCAGCGGGACCGTTTCCAGTCGTGCGATCTGATCACCTATTGCCTGATTGTCTTCATCGAGCTGGGCGGGCGTCTTGAAGGTCTTGAACGATCCCCAATCGTAGTTCTCGCTGCCGATGCCCGGAGCGAGCGACCGGGTTACATACGCTTGCGGGTATTCGTACCCCTGAGCCGTAACGCCGGTTACCTCCTCTTTGAGATACATGCCCCCAGCGACATTTCCGCCTTCCCAGCAGAGCACTTCCCCCTCGGGGTGCGCCTGAGTGCGGAGGAACACGTATCCGGCAGCGCGGCGCGTTCCGCCTTCCTCGGGTTCGCATCCCAGCAGAATCGCTTTGTCCCCGGCGATATTGCCGAGGATGGAGATGATGTGCATGTTGGTCTGCAGGGCGTCGAAGGTTTCGCAATCGAGCGGAAAGTCCTTGTTAGGCTGCAGTAAATAGCGTCCGTGTACCTGTTTCATTGCTATGCGAATGTTATTGAAAATCGTTTGGAAGCGAGTTTGTATTGGTTGACGACGGCCCTGATCCGATCTGTATCGACTTCGCCGTAAAGGGCCAAAGGCACATTCACCCAAAAGTCGTAGGCGGACACGCCGCTGAATCCTCTGCGGTTGACGATCAGCACCCGGCCGCTTTCCCGGCGAGGAAGCAGTTTTTCGAGATTCTCGTCCCTGTGGTGGACTGTGATAAACCCGATGTTGTCCACAGTATCGGAAATAGTAATGCGCCGCAGTCCCGGATCGAACATATCGTTCAATACGGCCCGCAGGTAGCACACCTGCCCGTTATTGTTGAGCCGGTAGTCGGTATCTTGCTTCCATCGGATGAAGCGCACGTATAGGTACTGTACCGGGATCACCGAGGCATAGGCCACTGCGGCGATGAGCGGTCGCCGCAGGAAGGTCGGCAGCAGCAGAAGGGCCAACCGTTTGAACTTTACATCGTATTTACTCATCGTAAGCCTTCATGGTCAGTTTCACATCCTGCATCACGAAATACCCGGCTACGGGAACCGTCCGCGCATCGATGGCCGTCGTGATGCTTTCGCCGGCGGGCGAGGTCGAAGCGCCTTTGAACTCGACGATCTTCACCCCCTCGACCTTTTGCAGCTCGTCCACGAGTGCCATGTTCGTATATTCGCCGTTGAAGGGCAGATTTTCGATATACTCCCGGATCGCTTCGCGGCAGGCGGTCTCGACCGTCTGGGCGACCAGCATCGGATCGTAGTAAATGTCGACTTCGCAGTTGAAACGGTCCGGATCGGCATTCACCAGAGCCGGGCGGACTCCGGCGTCTTTGATCTCGGCAATGTAGGCCGCCAGTTGCCGTTCGGTTTCGGTATCGAGCTTGCAGCGGCGGCCGCCCTCTTCGCCCGCGACCTTGATCGTCAACAATGAGGCATCCTCGCTTTCGGATGCTACGGCGTGTTTGACGACTTTCGCCGCCGCGATGGCATCCTCGCTCATGCCCGTCGTGTCGTAACGGTCCGTCTCGGGGATCAGCACATGGTCCTTCATGAAGTCCAGCACCTTGTCCCGGTACCACTTCGGACGGTGAGGAATGATCTCGTCGATACGGGCATCCACCTCCGTGCGGTAGCTGTCGAAAAGTTTTTCCAACGTCCACACGGCTACGGCGAAAACGTAGAACAGGATGCTCAGGATGGACACCTTACTGAAATGCGCCGTGAAACTCTCACCCGGTGTGAATCCGAACGACTCCGCGACATACTCGTTCCGCATGAATTCGGCGGTAATGTCCTTTTTGATCTCTTCAATTGTCCGTGCCATCAGCCATCAGCTTACAACAAAATCTACTTCGATTCCCATATATCCGATCCCGCCGTAAGGAGCCATCTCTATGTCCTCGGGGGAGGGTGCTGTCGCAGGCTTTACTCCATCCGCTGCCAATTCCTGCGCTACGGTTTCCGAGGAAGGAGTTGTCACGGGGATATCGAGCGTCTGCCCGGTTTGAAGTTCGTCCGTCAGTGCAAGATCGTTGCGTTCGGCGATCTCAAACGCCGATTCGACATTACCGCACTCCTGCACGGCAACGTCCAGTAAGGTCTGGTTATTTCGTACTGTACTCTGCATCGACTGTCAGTTTTTGGGTTGTCATATCTATTTCCACTTCGTTCACCTGCATGCCGTCTGTCCTTAATTGTTCGATGATTTCACGGGTCCATCCGGTAGTTTCGTGATCATTGACGATATTCGCAATACCGACACCGAGGGTCGGGTACTCCTTCGATTCTCCTTTCATCATCTGAAGGATAGTTGCTTGATTTTGGACCGTTACTTCTCCGATTTGCAGCCCCTGCGCATAGATTCCTTGGTTATTTTTTCGGGTGTCGATCTGCAGGTCGCCCGTATCGGGATCAATCAGTATGTCGATATTCTTTGGCATTGTCAATGCGTTGCTTTTTTGTCTTCCAGTTCTTCGATAGTAATGGCTGCGGCGGCCATCTGTTCGGAAAAGATACCCGCTCCTGTGGGGCCGCTGGCTGCCGCACCCGCTCCGACTCCGGAAAGTCCTGCAGCGACAGCCTGCTGCATCGTCGCACAATAGCGCTGGATACTCTCCAGCGAACGGCGTAACGCTGCGGCCAATACCAGTCCGCCCTGCTCCCCTCCGTTGATCTCTACACCTTCGGAGGTGACCTTCACGCGCATTTCCCCCACCGAGGCAGAAACGGAAGTCCCGTCCGCTTCAAAAACGGTATCCCCGTGATGATATGTCAGAGAATCGATCTCCGAATAACCGACCACAGCGCATTCGCGTAGCTCGCCGCACGAAAGGTCGGCCACCAAAACAATACTTCCGACGGCAGGTTTTAATAACAAACCCTCACCCGAACCGCCTGCAATGGAGGCCAGACGAACATCCGGCAGTTCCAATTCGCCTAATCGTGCCCGACAGGTATCGCCGTCAACAGACACGACCTCCATCGGTTGGAACAGGAATCGGGGGCGTTCCGTACCCGTGACCTGTTGCAGCAATTGTTTTATTTTCGATGCGTTATCCATTTCCCTCGATACGTTTTCCGATAGTGACGACCCGGCTCGCTCCCTTATCGCAAAAGGTCGTTTCGACGCTCAACACGTAATAACTTCCGTTTTTGTATTCATACTCTCCATCGCGTATCTCAGCCAGCCAGGTCGGCTCGACGTAGGGTTCGAGCCATCCTGTGAACGAGCCTTCATAGCCGGTATAAGCCCGAACCTTCAGCTCTTCGTCGGCCCGTTGTTCGAGCGATTTCCGGTCGGATACCCCCGGTAACTTGAGCGTGAACTTATCGCCGCCCGTCGTACCACGTTCGATGCGGATCGTCTTGCCTCGGGCATCCGTACCTTCGACCACGGCAAGGAATTTCCGCTTTGTCGCATCCCGGTATTTGAGATCGGACTTTTCGATGTTCACGGCGAAGTCATAGACCACTTTCCCCCCTATTTGGGCATATTGCGGATGAACGTGCAGGGTTTTCCCCCGCAGATAGATATTGGCTTTGGTTTCGCTCTGCACTTTGCGTAATACGTCGTAACCTGTCGCCGCATGGATGGTGAAACTGTCATACGTGAAGTCGTAGTCGCACTCTATTTCATAACTTCCGACTTCTTGAGCTACCGATGTCAACAGCGCCTTCACCGTTATATTTTTCAGGACCCGGTCTTTGAGGTCCTTGCGGAATTTGTATAGTTCATCCTCACAACGGATGCGAACGGAATCGTTATCGGTGGCTATCTCGTTGACATATCCCGCAAATTCTTCACGCAGCACTTGGTCGTACCCCAAAAGGATTCGGACTGCATCGCCTTCGGCGATCTTACCTTCGATCTCCAGCGTCCCGTTGAAAAGCGTTCCCGGCAGCGTAATATCGGCGGTATCTGCCAGATTTTCGACACTGCATTTGATCGCAGCCTTTTCGAGTGCCGTCAACCGATACTTTCCAATCACTATGTCGAAGTTCATCGAATACATTTCAAACGTCGTTAAACCGGAATGAAAAGCGAGACAGGAAAATCGCTGTAAGCCTTGATTTCGAAGTTCTGATTTTGCATACCCTTCGTATGGGGAAAGCTGACGCTCTCAATCACAAGGCGTGTGATGCCGAGTAATAGCAGGACTTCATGCTCCACGTCGAGGTGATCCGCCGTATCGAACAGGTCGCGCAGTCGTCGCATACTTTCCGACGGGTATTTGTCCCCGGAAGCGATAAATACGCCCTGAATCGAAATTTCATAGTCGCCCTGACTCCACCGTTCCTTAACCGTTCCCGTGTTTGTGCCTTTGGCTATCGTGCGCCGTACAATTACATTCTTACCGCTGACCGACACCCACGGTTCGAGCGGAAAAGTGAACCAATTCGTCACACCGTCAATCGTGCGTTTGAGCCGTAGGGGCATAACCGAATTTACCGTGCCGGTGGTCGCCATTTCCGCTCGTATCTCATCGGCATCTACATCCCGGATCGTATCGGTATCCTGCAGGAGAAAATACGGGGGAACGGCACCGAGTCCGCCGAGCGCCTGTGTCGTCCGGATACGAAGCGGATTACGCAATCCTTCCGACGAAACGACAACGTCCGGGGTCGCTTTCTTGATATTGAAAAATACCTTACCCATTTTATCGTGCCGTAGAGGCCATTTGCAATAATTGAATCAGTCTGTTTTCCAACTCGCGCTGCATGTCGTCGCGCGAACCCTCGTAGCCTCCCTCGAAGATCAGTTTATCGACCAGCGACCCAAGCGTGATGTGGATCGTCGAGGAACGTTGTCCTCCCGTGGCAATCCCCGAAACGGCTCCGGCCCCGGTAGTGCTACCGGAAGTTCCGCCTCCGGTTCCGGCCGTGTTCGTCGCCAGTTCCCCGCTCATACCGGGCAGGGATGGAGACGCGATCCCTAACGAGGTTTTCAGCTTTGCGGTGACGTCGCCCAGCGATCGTTCGGAATCCCATTTGAGGTGAATGCCATCGAGCGATGCTTTAGCCTTGGCTGCATTATCCGCAACCCGTTTCGCCCCTTCGAGGATCGCCTGCTGGCGGTTCTCGATATCGGTATTGATTCGGGCGATGGCCGCTTGGTTTTCGGCGCTGTCTCCCAGTCCTACGGCTTCTTTGAACTTATACCATCCGAGTTTAATCTTGTCCAACCCGATCATAATACCGTTGATCATCGTGTTGAAATAGAGCTTTACACTTTCGACGAAAGCTAAAAACGAATACTTCATGAATCCTACGATCCCATCCCACAGCGTTCCCCAGCCCTGTACCTTGTAGCAGACGTAACCGATAACGGCGATCAGCCCGATGATTGCGGCGATGATCCACGTCATGGGACACGCCAGCAGCGCGAGGTTCAGTCCGTTCTGTGCTGCGGCCCATGCCCATTTCGCTGTGGTGACGATTCCCGCCCAAAGGACCATTGCCTTGGATTGGAGCGTCACGAGAAACATGGAGGTCGCCAGTATGCCGAGTGCCACCCCTAACACCGTAACGACCGTCACATGCTTTTGCATGAATTCCGAAACCCATCCGATAGCGGATGCCAAGGCATCGATGCCTTTTCCGACAAGGCCGATAATCCACTCCAGAACGGTCATGGCCGGGATGACCAACGGCTCGATAATCCCGTAAAGTTGATACAGTTTATCGCCAGCCAAGCCAAGAAGTGTGGACCACTTGCCCGCGGCCGTCTGTCCCATCTTTTCGGTCATGCCGTAGAATTGGCCCCCGGCCTGTGTCGCCGAATAGAATGCCTGCGTCACCATATCGGCCGAGATCTTGCCTTTCGACATTTCGTCCTTCAGTACACCGATGGATTTACCCGTTTTGCGGGATATCTCCGAAAGCGGATTGAAACCCGCATTGATCATCTGCAGCAAATCTTCGCCCGAGAGTTTTCCCGCCGAAGTCATCTGCGAGAAGGCCAGCGTCAGGGAATTGAGCTTGTTCTTGTCACCCATTGCGATGTCGCCCAACGCCTTCATGTTGGGCATAATCTTGTCCTGTGCGATACCGAATGAAAGCATCATCTTCGCGGCTTCCTGCAGATCGGCCGTCATATAAGGCGTGATCATGCCATATTGCCTGATTTCTTCTCGAAGCGCTTCCGATGCTTTCGTATCGCCACGTAGCAGCACGTCGAACGCAACTTGTACTTTTTCCCGTTCGAAACCTGTCTCCAGCGCTTTGAAACCCGCCATACCGGCCATCACGATGGGATTGGTCAGCGTATTGGCAAACGGGATACTGTTGAAGGCATCCGACAGCATGGTTTTGATTTTGCCGCCGTTCACCCTTTCGAGTTGGCGGATTTGCCTCTCAAGAGCTTTGACCTCGATGTTGGTACGGCGTATGGCATTGATGTTGCTGGCCGGAATCCACTCGCGCTCGGCACGCAACGCATCGACACGCTCGCGGAGACTGCCCAGCGAAACCCCGCATTTCTGCATGGTGCTGTTCGCGCTGTTCACCCTCTGCTCGACTTTCGCCCAAACCTCCAATGCCTTGCTGTTGGTGATGTTGATTTTATTCAACTTTCCCGTAACCCGGTCGTTCAGAGAGAGCGTATATTCGATAACATTTGCCATTGTAGTTGATTCTTCGTAACTTTGGTCCTATGGTAACAGGACTTATAGCCATCTGGGTCATCATAGCCGCCGTTTTCTACGTGTTGAAAGCCGCGCGGGTCGTTGTGCCCTATATCCCCAAAGTCCTTGCGGTGCTAATTTGTTTACCCGCGATGCCCTTTGCCGTAGCGTATAAGAACCGTGAGAGGCATCCGTGGCAGGCACGGTTCATCTTCATCGGGTGGTCGCTGCTCTATGCGCTGCTCGTTTTCATCCTCTATATGGAAAGTTAAAAGGCCCGTCCTGCGGGGTTCTTTCCCTCGTGCATGGCAACGGCGCTACTCGCAGAAAGTGACCCGAGGCGAACGCCAACACGGCCATCGATGCTGCCCGTCGCACGAGAGTAAATCTTCCGACAGTCCGAGCCTTGCAGTTGTGGGCCAGCTATTTCTGCCGGACGGCTTCCGCTTCCTGCTTGCGTATCCACAACAGTTCGTTTACTCGCATGGCCCATTCCCAATCCGTGAGGCTATCGGGGTCGATATGGAGGTAATAACGCAGTTGGGTGTCCAGTTTCCGAATCCAGTCACGTCTCTCCGCAGGATCGACCTCGGTAGCCTTTAGAGCTTTTCCAACTCGGCCTCCGCATCGGGGATGATCTTCTCCAGAAGTCCCGACGCGCCCATGAACTTGTCGTCGTCGCGGCGGATCGCTTCGCTGCCGCCCAGCCAGCAGTCGCGCAGCAACGATTCGTTAAACTTCAACGGGTCTTTCTTGCCCGCACTCGATGCGAACGAAAGATCGCGCCGGGTGGGTTTGCGTAGGTAACAGATATGGCCGTCCACTTTGAAGGCGAAAATATCGCCGTGCTGCTCTTTCCATGCGTTGATCTGTTCGGTTGTTGCCTGTCCGATAAGATTCTCCTTTTTATCCATGATGATATGTTTGTTTGTGCCCGGCCGAAGCCGGGCGGTTATTATTTCCTCTCCAAGAAGACGAAAGGCAATTTGAGGTCTTGGAACTTATCTCCTTGGTTAGCTTCGCGGGGGTCTTCCGTGAATTGCACGCCGATCAGTTTATGGATCGTCGGGGCATCGCCTTTCTCCGGATCGCCGTAGGCGACTACGATGTCGAGCTGAATGTCGAGCAACGAGCCTCCCGCGGCGAGTTCCAGTGCCTCGACTTCGGACTGGGTGAGTCCGATTTCTCCGTCATTGCTGATGTTGCCGCTCTGAATGGCCAGAGCTTTGTTGCCCTTGCCGTAGAGAGCCTCCTTTTCTTTCTTGGTCGTGTATTTGATCGAGCGGAAGCCGATCACGTCTCGTCCACCCGCATAGGCGGTGATGTCCTCCCAACCGTATTCTCTGCCGTTAATCATTGTTTTGTCGTTTTATGCGGTTTTGAAGCCGAGTTCCACATCGATGTACTTGGCGTATCCGTTCGGTTTGACGCGCAGCCCGATCTTAACCTGCGAAGTGCCCAGAACGTTCTGATCGTAGTCGATCTTACACTCTACACCCGTGTCGGAGGAGTCCGACGGGTCATTCCCCAGATTGCCGTTGGCGGTCATCTGTGTTTCGATGGCTTGTTCGACGTCGGCCTCGACAGTCGAACACCAAGCGGGAACCAGCGTTCCGGACTTCGATATCGGCACCTCGTCGTTGAGCCACTCGATCAGTCGTGCGTAGGCAATGCGATAGGCTTTGTCGATCACGCGGCGGTTGGTCAGTGATCGGTAATCGTCCTCCGGAGTCGTGGCCAGGTTGTCGTCGGTGATGAAATAACCCGCCTTGCCGACAAAGGTGCGGAAAGTGATATAGCCCTTGTCGTTGATCGTCTCCAGATCGGCCAGTTCGGCGGGATCGTCTCCCACGTAAAGCACCAGCGGCTGAAGTGCGCCGTCGCGCACGCGGCTGATCTTCCTCTGAACGGCCGAGGCGGCAATCCGTCCGGCGACGACACCCATTGCTGCGTTTTTCGATGAAGCCGTGGTGTCGCCGATCACCACTCCGACACGGTTGTACTCCGTTTCGGTGAGGTCTTTGAGTGTGGAAGGACTGCCGGCATAGCCATAGCCCTCGATCAGCGAGAAGATCGGAGCCCGCAGCGTATCCGTAGCCCAATCGCCCAACTGCTGGGCCTTGGGCAGCGCGGTGAAAACATCGGCATCGAGGCCCTCCGTGGTTGTCAGTTCGTAGGCCCCGGCCGGAGTTTTGAACCCGATCAGTCCGCGGATTTTCCCGTTCGATGCTTTGAGCAGGGCTTTTGCCCCCGTCGCGTTGTCTTTGTCGAAGGCATTGGCAAAGGTCTCGCTCTCGGCAAACCCCATCAGCCAAAGTTCCGTTCCGTCTCCCGCCCCGGCGTAGAATTCTTTAATATTGCGGTACAGATTCGGGTTGTTGTCTGATGTCACGCCCAAAGATTCCAGATCGGCGAGCTTGCGAAGCGTGTACGCTTTACCCAGCTTGAACTTGTCCTCGCCGGTCACTTCTTTTGCCCCCAAAGCCACGATGCCGAGGCATCCGTCCGCCATCGCCGCGACCTGTCCCAACGCTCCGTTGGCATAGATGATTCGTATTCCCGGTAACATTTACTTGCGTTTTATGGTGATTACTGCTTTGTCGCGGAGCGTATTCGCATGGTTGCGGGCTTCGGATTCCTTGAAAAAACCGAACCCGTTGGAAGTCATGTAGACGACCGAGGCATCGGGATATGCGGCAAAGATTCGTTCGGCCTCGGCTGCCAGGCGGTTTTCAGTCCCCGATTCCCTTTCCGCGCGATTTTCCTTCTTTTCCTCTTTTCGGGCTGCAGCTGCGGCCGCTTTGCGGTCGGCTATCTCCTCCGGGGTGTTGGCGAATGCCGTCGCCGGGGAGGGCGGTTGCTTTTCCCCTCCCGTCTGTTCGGGAGTGGATTCCGGCTGCTGTTCGCAGTTTTCCTCTTTGGCCTGCGTTTGTGCGGTTGCAGGCTGTTCGGCGGATTCGGACTTGGCCGGAGCTTCTCCGACAATCTTTTCGGGTTTATTGTCTTTTGCCATTCGATTGCTGTTTTAACGGTGTTTGAATAATTTGTAAGAGCCATAACCTACGGCCAGCAGCCCGATGATGCACAAGGCGTACCCCCACCATGCAAGGCCCCGCTGTCGTTGTGTGTCGACGGAGGTTTCAGCAGTTTCCTGCCGTGAAATATCCCCGGTTTCTCGGATTTGCTGTCGGGTATGTTCGCCACCGAATGCTGTGTCGGCTCTGATCCGGTGCTCGGTCTGTTGTACACGGCTCGCCTCGCATATAGAATCCGTAAGGCGTTGCCGCTGGGTCGTCTCCCGTCGAAGGGGCGGTTTTCCGGTCAACGTATCGACCGGACGATTCGTGTCGTACTCCCGCGTAATGGTTTCGATCTCCTGTCCGATGATCCGGTTCCGCACCCGCTCGCTGTCGAGCCGCCGGAGTAATTCTTCACATAAGGCCCGAAAAAATAGGCTGTCGCGGGTTGAGAACTCCTGACGGATTGCCATCTCCCGGATGTCTCGTTGTTCGCGGCTCCGTACCGCTGTCGTCCGGAGAGAGGGTGCACAGGCACAGAACAACGACACGGTGAGAAGTAATGCGAAAATTTGCGACCGTATCATACCGGATATTTTACGAACAGGTCCCAACCGGCCCGGACTTCATCCATCTGTGCGGGTGTTCCGTTCTCCACGCGGCTCATGGCCGCAACAATAGGGATCATCGTATTCCCGTTCCGGGTATCGAGCGCCTCGTCGGGCGACACCTGAGCCTGCGTAGCTACGGCCCGGATGTAGTTCTCCGTATGGTTCTCCGTGGGCGGTGCATAGCGCGAGATCATCTCCCGCAAGGTGCGGCATCCGTTACGTACCCGGTAGGTGTGGAGCAGTACGAACATCGCCCGATAACCCCACGGCATCGACTCGAACGCCTTAAAGGCCGGGTCGGAACTCTTCGTCTCCCCCTTGTATCGGGTCGCACTCCGGCGGATATTCCCCGGATTGCAGTTTCTTAATCCTCTGCTCATCTTCTTTTTGATCGTTGAATTCGAATAATTTGATCAGTACGGGACATTTGAGGGAGGGCGTTTTACAGCGGAAGGCTTCCTGAATAATCCCGCTCTTGCGCTCCGACTCGTGCTCCTTGATCTCGACTTTGGCCTCCAGTTTTTCGACTTTGGCCGTCAGGCGGGTGATCTCCTCCTGAAGGAGAGCTACCAGTTTCGACGTTTCGTCGATCCGTCGTCCGTTCTTGCCGAGAATCCAACTTACCAGTGCAATGGCGATGGGTGCAATGACGTAGATTATCCAGGTTTCCATTCCTCACATATAGTTAAGCGCTCTCTTCCTCTATTGGTTTCGGAATTTTAGTCTGTCGGCGTTCCCTGTTTGATCAGTACGACACCCGCCTTGTCGGCACGGATGCTCTTGCCCCCGGCACGCTGCAGGAAGGAGATGATGTCGCCGTAGTAGAGCGGGTTGCCCTGATCGTCGAACAGAATCGAATCACCCAGCGCACGCGACACACAGTCCTCGTGCCATGCCAGACCGGCGGCGCAGTCCGTTGCGGCATTGGCCGCACTCCAAGGCTTCAGCGTGCCGTCCGTAGCGACTTTCGCCACCTTCGAACGTTTATAGAAGTCGAATCCCAGATACTTGCCGATCACACCGCGGGCAGGGTCGGCACATACCAGAAAGCCGTTGCGCTCGGCGTCCGTCATGGAGTTCAGCAACTGGTTGTACATCCGGGCGTCGAGCAGGATGCAGCGGCCCTCCTCCGGAATGTCCTGCTCGTCGAAAAGCGTCTGGAGCTCCTCGACCGTTTTCTTGGTCATCAGCTTGCGGTTACCCGTAGCTTCTTTGATGTGTGCGGCAACGGCCTCGCCGAGTGTCTCGACCACCTTTACCCCTTCCGGTATCCAGTTGTAGATGATCGAATCGTAGATGTCCTGCGCGAGCTTCCGACGCGACTGGCGCGTAACACTCTCACGCTTGTTGTAGGAAAGCTCCACCTGGTCGGCATGGGGAATGCGTACCGGGTCCACCGTGAACTCGTCCATCTGATAGGTCAGATCGACGTCTTTGCGTTCGGTCACTTTGGCAGGAAAGGTGTCGCGGTTTTTCTCGACATTCGGAGCGGCCCCCGCGTTGGGAACGTGTACTGTTTTGTTGTTCACGAACTCGCTGTGATCGACCGAGCGGGATGCGAACGTGTTGTTGGCGAACAGTCCTTCGATGATGGACTTCACCCAGATTTCGACTTGTAATGCCATTATCTTCTAAAATGTTTTGATTTGACGTTCATTCTGCGTTATCCCCGGCTGATGTGCAGCGAAGCGGACATTTCCTTGTACTTCTTTTCGTACAGGTCGGGGTGGTTGGTTTTGATTTCGGCGAGCACCCCGGCCCGGTCCAGTTCGTCCCACGACATCGCAGCATATTTGCTCGCATCGCTGCCCTGAGTTCCGACCAGACTGGAAAGTTTGGTGCGGGCCGGTACGCTGCCGAAGATTTTGCGGGCGTTCTCCGGATTGGCCTTGTAGGTCTCGATGACGGCATTCTTGGCATCGGCGGCGATCTTACCCGTCTTGATGAGCTCGTCGGCGAAACTTGCCGCTTCGGCCGCAACGGTATCTTCCCGTTCTTTCTTGAAGCGTTCGATCTCGGCATCGGCCTTCTCTTTCGCAGTCTTGAGGTCGGCGATCTCCTTGTCCTTGGCGGCGACCGTCGCAACGATCGCCTCACTTACGGCAGCCTCATCCATCTGGCCGCTCTTGCTTCCGAGAGCTACGATGGCCTCGGCCGACAAATTGATTTTTTCCATCTTTTCGTGATTGTTGGTTTGGTATTCTGCATCGACCGCGGCAACGAGCTGCAGCGGATTCAAATTCATAAATTCGTTACGGGCCGAGGAGGTGATCTCGTCGCACAACCCCGTGGCCTGAGCTTCCTCAGCAGAGAACCATGTCTCCTCCCGCATCAGTTTCGCCATCGTCGTCTCGTCTTGGCCCCGGCGGGAAAGAATCTGCCGCAGCATATCGGTAAGCCGTGCCAGAGCTTTCTTTTGCTTGGGGCTCATCGTCTTTTCGTTCGCTCCGGAAAAATAGGGATCGTGGATCATCATTTTAGCGAAGTCCATCATGCACACCCGATCCGCAGCCACGGCAACCACGGCGGCCATCGATGCCGCAATGCCGTCGATATGTACGCAAACTGGGGTGTTCATGGAAAGGATGGCTGAAACGATACTCATGCCTTGAAAGACGTTACCGCCCGGAGAATTCATCCGGATATGGATTTGATCGAAATCGTCCCGGTCGAGCGATGCGAGCTCATGGGCGAAGTAGTCACCGTCCACCCTCGACCCGATGGTTCCGTAAAGTCGCATGGTGGCTTCCCGAGATGCTTCGTTTACGGAATCTATGTACGTCGTTTTTTCCATTTGCTCAAAAAAGCAGCGGCTTAACCTCGGTAGCAACTCACCGCTGCGCGATCTTATCGCTCGGAAGCCGACCGTTGCTACCCGGCACCCGGTTCCGTCCATCCAATAAACAAGGTATTGTTGCGGAAGGGGGATTCGAACCCCCGACCTTCAGATAATGAGTCTGACGAGCTGACCTCTGCTCCATTCCGCTGTTCATGGTGCAAATATCGCCCGGTAATTCGGCAGCAACAAATTGAATGTAAATTCTTTACACTCTATTTTTATCAGGCGCGTGAATACCCCAATTTTGCGCTGTACAAACCGCCCGAAAGGGCCGAATAGAATCACTATGAATGTTTTCGACGGACGAGAGACAAGACCGTTTGCGGGCTTGGCCGAGCGAAGAAAACAAGGATTGAAAGTCAATGGCTAAAACGACTAAAAGGCAGAGAACGAAGCGAGAATTGGACGTTCTCCGGGATTATGCGTCCCGCTTGTTTCTCAGTGGCGAAACACAACGTATCATCGCTGCAAAAACAGGACTGACCGAAGCTACTGTCAGCAAGTGGGCCAAGGAGGAAGACTGGGATGCCCGGCGCAAAGAGCAGAACTCCTCGTCGGTTGCCTTGGTCAATTCGCTGATGCTGGCGGCCAAGAAAATATCCGAACTGATCATCACCAAGTTGAACAAAGGCGAAACGGACGATATCGACGGCATTACCAAATTGTCGGACAACATCGCCAAGGTCATGGCTTCGGCTAAACGTATCGCCAAGGGTATCACCAAAGACGAAGTCATCGACGTGATCATCGATCTGGAGCAATGGATGATGCAGCGGTCAGAGACCGACGAGGAACTGACGCCTGAACTGATCACGACCATAAACGGGTTACACAAAAAATATATCGAATACATTTCCGCGCAGGAGGCCTAACGAATGGTATCGATCAGTAGAAAATACAAAGAGGCGCAGGAGCGATGGATTCAGCATTGCCACGACATCGAACGTTCGACGGCCAAGATTCCGAAGGGAACGGAGCAGGAACGAAAGGCCCGCATTACACGGGCGCAAAAGGATTACAGGTACTTTGTGAGCACCTATTTTCCCCATCTTGCGACGACCGAGTGTGCAAATTTTCAGGTCGATGCCGCGGTCTATATGCGGGATCACGAAAATGCCCGCGGCCTGTTCGAATGGGCTCGAGGTCATGCCAAGTCCACACATATTTCGCTGTTACAACCATTATGGCTAAAGATTCAGCCCAATGCCCGGCCGTTGATTATGATTCTGGTTTCAAAGAATCAGGAAGCGGCCCGGCGTCTGCTGGGCGATCTGCAGGCGGAGTTGGAATCCAACGACCTCTACAACGCCGACTTCGGCAATCAACGGGGGACGGGAATATGGACGAACGGCGAGTTTACGACGGCCACAGGAGATCTGTTCATCGCGCTGGGACGCGGACAGTCTCCGCGCGGTATCAAAAAGCGCGGGCTGCGGCCCAATTATATCGCGGTGGATGACATCGACGACGACGAACTGGTGCGTAATCCCCGGCGTGTGGGCGAAGCGGTGGACTGGTTGCTGACAGCCCTGCTCGGAACGATGGCGATGGGGCGCGGTCGTCTGGCCGTAGTGGGAAACCGTATCGGTCGTACTTCGGTCATCAGCACTTTAGCGGATAACCCTCGTTTCCACCATACCGTAGTCAATGCGCTCGACAAAAAGGGCCTTCCGTCTTGGCCACAAAATTATACTTCGCGGGAGATTGCCGAAATGCGCGGCCTCATGGGAGAACGCCGTTTTCAGCGTGAATACATGAACAATCCGGTCAACGCAGGGACAACTTTCGAGGAGAAAAACATCCGTTTCGGCAAAATGTTGCACCTGCGGGAATACCGCGGCATTATTTGTTATACCGACCCTTCGTTCAAATCATCGGCGACGGCCGATTACAAAGCGACGATGCTAATCGGCCTTACCCCTAAAGGACAGTATCATCTACTGAAAGCCTACGCCGACCAGACGAAAGTTTCGACGATGGTTGAGTGGCATTACGAAATCCATGATTATGTCGGCGATAATCCGATACGTTACGAAATGGAGGCGGGATTCATGCAGGATCTGCTTCTCGACGAGTTCCGCAAGTACGGTGAGAAGGTCGGCTACCAGATACCCATCGTCGGAGACACGCGCAAGAAGCCGGATAAATTCGCCCGTATCGAAGCCCTGCAGCCATTGTTTGAACGCGGGGACATCATTTTCAACGAACTGGAACGAGAGTCGCAGGGAATGCAGGTGCTCGTCGAACAGCTTCTCTGTTTCGAGAAAGGCAGCAAGATCAATGATGACGCCCCCGACGCGCTGGAAGGGGGAATATGGAAGTTGAGCAACTCTGTACGTAAGATTAACAACCGCTATGCGGTGGGCCATCGCGCCAGCCGCAAGTGGTAAAAATTATAGATTGATGTTTCTGACCCCAGAAGAACTGAAAAGCCACATGTACGCCCATATCGTCGGGGAGATCACCGAGGGCGACGAGCAGATCGTACTGCAGGCCATCGAAGCCGCCGTCGAAGAGGTGCGTTCCTACCTGCGGCCGCGGTATGACACGGATCGGATTTTCGCCGCGGAGGGCTCCGAGCGCAATGCGCTCGTCTTGGAAAATACGAAGATCGTAACCGTGTGGAATCTGATCAAATTGTCGAACGTCGAAACCATATACGAAATATGGAAGGAGCGTTACGACCGCGTCATCAAATATCTGGAGGGCGTAGCCGACGGTATCCGTACCCCGAACCTGCCGGTGCTGACCGACGAGAAGGGAGAGGTCAGAATCAAAATGCGCTGCGGTTCCAATCCCAAATTCAGACACTCGTTCTAATGAAAAAGATCGGATATAAAACAAAATCGGCGGCCGCTACGGAGGCCGCTGCCAAATCTACGGGGAAGTCCTCCCGCCGGAATGAAGCGGGAATTATCCGCCGTGTCATCAAACGGCAGGAGTCCGTGACCCGTAAAGACATCGCAGACTGGAAACGCGCCCGCCTGCAGGCGACCAGTACCTATGAACCGAAACAGGTATTACTGCAGCGTCTGTTCGAAGAGGTGATGGACGATGCGCTGATGACCTCGCAGGTGTCGGTTCTTCGCATCGGCAAGAGTCAGGGCGCGGAATTCGTGCTGAAAAGGAATGACCGCCGAGATGACGAGCAGACGCAGAAACTCAAGGATTCGGGATTGTACGAGAACCTCGTCAAGCTGATTATCGAAGCCCAGTTCTTCAACCACTCGCTTATCGAATTCGACTATGATAAGGACGGAATGGTCGTGGCCGATCTTGTACCACGTGAGAACGTGTCACCCGAGGTCGGGAAATTCTATCCGGACACCGAAGGAACGATAACGGAAGATTACCGTCTGTTGCCGGAATTCGGCCATTGGCTCATCGAAATATACCCGAGCAAACGCAGCCTCGGCCTGCTGAACAAGGCCGTGCCGTATGTTCTGATCAAAAAGTTCGCCCTCTCATGCTGGTCGGAGCTCTGCGAGATTTTCGGCATACCGCCCCGCGTCATGAAGACGAACACTACCGACGATGAGATGCTGGAGCGTGCCGAGAGGATGATGCGCGAAATCGGATCGGCGGCCTACTTCATCATCGACACGACGGAGAATTTTGAATTTGCTCAGGGCGTATCCACAAATGGGGACGTTTATAAAAATCTCATATCGACCTGCGACCAGCAGCTCTCGCTACTCAACCTGGCGGCCGTACTCGGACAGGACACCGAAAACGGCAACCGTTCGAAAGAGGAGAGCAGTACCAAACTCATGGAGGCCGTTGTGAAGGCTGACAAGAGACTGATCGAGTCGTCTTTCAACCGAAAGATTCTCCCGGCATTGGCCGCTATCGGCTTCCTCAAACCGGGCCTGCGGCTGGAGATCACCAAAGAGGTGGACTTGGAAAAACTCTGGAAGATGACTTACGAGGCGTCCCAGAATTACGACGTCGACCCGGGGTGGATTCGGGATACGTTCGGTATCGCCGTTATAGGGAAAAAGGCATTGTCTCCCGTTCTGCCCGGCGGCAATGATGATGACGATAGCAACGGCGGAGAACGGAAAGATGGGGAAGGAGACGACGAGGATGGACACGCTTTTTTCGTCCGCGCCCCGCAGGGCGGGGCATCCGATGGCGAATCCCTCACGCCGCGGGACGAGGCGCTGATCGGGCGCGTGGCAACCGGAAAGTCTGACTACTGGGATGCGGAACTGTTCGAATACATTGCCTCCGATCTTTTAAATGCCGTTCGGACGTCGTTCAAACACACTTCAGGAACGATAGAAGCGGAGGTCGAGTATAATATACCGGACGACGTATATACGGCAGCTCTCGAACAAAACTTGTTTCACTTCTCCGCAGCCAAGACGCTCGCCGAGGTACAGGAGTTGAACCAAGTATTCCGAGAGAGCAAAAGTTACGGAGAGTTTAAAGCTCGTGCAGCGGAGATCACCCGTACGTTCAACGACCGATGGCAACGCACGGAGTACCGCACGGCCGTACAGGTTGCCGAGTCATCGAGCACCTACCGCCGGCTGCGCCGCAGAGCCGATATCTTCCCTTATTGGGTCTATCGCACCGTAGGCGACGACCGGGTGCGCCCATCCCATGCCGCGCTGGACGGATTGACTCTCCCGGCATCCGATCCGGCATGGCGGAAGATCTTCCCGCCGAACGACTGGAACGACCGTTGTCGGGTGGAGGGTATCATGGCCGACGAGTTCGAGGGGGACTTTGACGGGGAACAGGAAAAGGTCCGGAAGTTCCTCTCCGGCCCCGAATGGAAGCGAGCGGTGGCCCAAGGTTGGGGAGTGAATCGGGCCGAAACGGCCGAGATCTTCACGGCGAACCAAATGTACATCCGTAAATTCCCCGACCGGGCGGCATCGTTCCTTGGCAAACTCCATTGCCAGCATTACGGGTTACCGTCGTTCGGGAAACGGTTGGCAGCCGCCATGCAGGAGTTCGCCCCGTTCACGGGCGATCCTTCGGACTGGTTCGCCCAAAACGGCCGTTTTACGGACTTTTCCGGAAAAACGATAGAACTGCCCGAACGGACTTTTAAAACTCACACAACGGGCAAATATACCGTGGCACGCGTGCCTTTGCTCGATGCGATTGCCGAAGTTCTGCGACAGCCCGACGAGGTGTGGCTGAACAATTACGACGGTACGGCGTTCGATTGTTTGAACTATATACGTTTTTACCAAGGCAAAGCGATCGATGTCGTGTGCAAGATTGAGAACGGGAAAACGCTCGCCGTCCGGACGTGGTTCGAAATAGTCATTCGGCCGACGACGAAAAGCGGCGGTAAGATCGCTTCGGAGAAAGACCCCCGGCTCAAGTATCGACGGGGGCTGCTGGTGAAAAAATAAGGGGAGCCTTTCAACTCTCCCCTTGTACCTCGCGGCCCGGCTCCTGATAGTCGCCCGTACTGTTTCAACGGGTTGATGTCCCGGTGTTACCGAACCACTTCGGACTGACACGCTTCGCCGCCGTATAGCGCCCGGACTGGCCCGGCCCCCATCATCCGCGAGGGTTGGCCGGGATGATTCACCCCCGGCGTTGCGTGCTTCGACACAAATATAATGATTTTGTACAAACGGCCAATGATACCGAAACAAATACTCGACGATGCGCGGATCGATATGCAGGACGTCGCCGACATCGCGGCCATGACCGGAGAGGCTTATTTCAAAGGAGCTTTCCGTAAAAAAGGATTCGATGGGACCCCATGGCCGCTGGCCAAGAAAGACAGGGCCGGAACCCGGCGGCGTGGGTCACTCATGGTAGATTCTGCGGCGTTGATGAACAGCGTCCGGATCGCCCGTGCAACTCCGCAGGAGGTCGTATGGACCGCAGGTAACGATAAAGTGCCCTATGCGGAGGTGCATAATACGGGAGGCCGTGCCGGACGCGGCCGGGGGTTTCAGATGCCCAAGCGTCAGTACATGGGCGATGCCGAGGAGCTGCGGCGGAAGATCATCGCACGAATCAGGGCGTACATGGAGAGCCGGATCAATAAATAAAGAAGGGAGCGACAGACGCTCCCTTCTTTCGTCGCTCATTTCACATCCAGACGGATGGACGACGGCGGTAGTTCGACGCTTTGCCCCTTCTGTACGCCGGGCAGGGTGTAGGCGGTCTGGTAGAGGACTTTGTAGCATTCGCCCGCACGGACCGCGGCGACCTTCTTGATCTGCGTGCGGAACATCGGGCCGAACGTCCCGTCGGTGAATCGCTGAAGGACTGAATGAATCTTATCGAGCAACTCGATCAGCAGATAGGCATCTGCCTTGTTAGGTGCTGCAGCTGACGAACTGACCAGCCGCAGATTCGCCGCCAGTATCTCCACGGTCACCCCGTCGGCGATCTGACCGCCTCCGCCTATTTGGGTGAACGGCACCTCGTCAATGTCGAGCAACACGCAGGGCCATTTGACCGGAGGCACGTCGTAGTCGAACTGCCCCCAGTTCTTGTCGATGTAGGCCAGCTCGGAGACCTGCTCGGTCAGCCGTTGCTGGACGGCCAGCAGGATCGTTTTAATGTTCGTTTCCATATTCAAAAAGTTTCAGTTGCCGATGGTTTTCAATCGGAGCGAGCTTATCCAGTTCGCTCGCGGGTGTTTTTAGGTAACTAAGCATCGTTCGGTAGCAGCATGGGTAAACGGGATTCACATACCGCTCCCAAACCTTGTAATAATTTTTTGCATTGTTGCCCGGTTCGTAGTGCTTTTCCACGATGTCGAGAACCAAACGAATGCGCCGGAGTGTATTTATGTGATGTTTACCCATTGATTTGGCAGGTTTTGTGATTACTTTTGTAGAGACTTTCTTTAATCACTCGGCCCGCATTGTCTCACTCCGGCAGGCGGGTCGTTTATATTATCCCCGCATGGTCGATGCCGTTATGCCTCGGTCATACCCAGCGGAATATACCGCCATATCCCATTGTCATCTTTCCATTCTGCACGGATGTAGGTTTTCGAGAAATTCGGAATGTAAGCCTCTTTGATAATGGCGATACCCTCGTTGAGCCGCTCGTTGTTCAGTTCCTCGGCCAGTTTGTCGAGCTGAAGAACCTTGTTCGCTTTGAGGTTCCCGTCCTGATCGCGGGCTATCAACCGCACGATCTGATTGACCAGCGCTTTCGTCTCGTCGTCCTTGATCAGACCGATAACGGCATCCTTCACGATGGCGATGCCGTCCTCGACCGTATCGCGCCATCCGTCCACGACGCACCGTCCGATGGTGATGCGCTTATCACCCGTCGAGTTGGTGAACGTGTGACTTTTCTGCCCGTCTTTCGTCCGTTTCAATACGTCGGCCTTCATTTCGAGTATCTGACGGAAGTTGTCGATTACCCGCTCCTTGACCGAACGGATGTCACCGCTCAACTCCCGAAGTATCGGTATCGCCTGTTCGACCTCCTCGTCTACCATCTGACTGTAAATTTCGCGCTCCTTCTTGGCTCTGTCGGCCGCTGCTTTCCGTTCCTGTTCGGCTTTGAATGCCTCGTACCGTGCCGCTTCCTCGGCGGTCATTTGTACTGTTTTAATTTGTTCCATAATACGATCAATTAAAATGTTTGTAGAATATTTATTGTTTTGAAAATCGTCTGCTTCATCAAAATGTGTAGCCGGGCCAGCAAATTGTTTCGATCCGTTTTCATGTTGTTACAGGTTTTTGGTTTTTAATATTTCACCCAGTTTGATAATGAACACAGGATAGTCAGGTGCGCCCCAGTCGGGATTACCGATACCTGCGGTAATCTCTACGCAATCTACCTGCATAATGGGTGACTTTTTAGAATAACCGTTACGGAATTCCACCGCATCATACCGCCTGAATTGTCTTATTTTAGGATAATAAATATGATACAGTCTTTGTTCCCAATACGGTTTTATTTCCCGGTATTCCTCCTTTTTCTCCCCGCGCAAAATCATGTCGAACCATTTGCGGGTCAAGGTCAGCTTCAGTGTTTTCATCACCTGTCCAGTTTTTTGAGGAAATCATCTCCATCCGAGGACAAATACCCTCCATGCATTTGCTTCATGTGCTCTTTAAATGCTTCAATAGCTTTATCGCTCATTTCCTGTTCAGCAAGTTCTACCGCCTTTACAGCACAATCGAAATGAACGTAGCGGTAACCGTAATCGTCCATAAGAGAGGATACATCCAGTAGCTTTTTTGCCTTTTCGCTTTTCATTTCTTTAAAGTTTTTAATGTCCTTTAATCATTTTTATTCGCATAATCCGTAGAAACTCATACAACTGGTGGCAGTATCGTCGTCGAACAGGCTGCCTGTGGAGTTTAACCAGGTGATATACCGCACAACGTCCGCAATCACAGGATATGAACCTTTGTACGCCCGGGAAGGTATCTTGTCCGGTCCAAAGAACGACGAACCGATCTCCCGCTCCTTCTGGCCGATATACTCAAACCGCGCCGGGTCCCGGCGGATAATATTCAATATATCCTGCTGGCTGGCCATGATGCAGGGATAACACCCGACTCGTTTGTAACCCATCCGGTACAACGGGTTAGGTTCCTGTCCGTGGTCGAGGATATAGTCGATTACGTCTTGTCCAGACCAGTCGAACACCGGACGTTGTACGTCGGTTGCGTACTGTTTGCAATAGGCCAGCACCTCCCGGCGGCGATAGGTGTGATATTTCGGCTTGCCGTTCTTGCCTGTACCATAAGGCTGGAGATAGTATTTGAAATAATTGCATTGGGCGGTCATTTTCGCACGGCTGGTACTTTCGGCGGCACGGATTCCCTGAATCACAATGAAATCGTCCTTTACCTCATCGAGAATATAGTCGATCGCCGGGATGCTCTTTAGTTCCGAGGTGCAGAACCGGCGCCGTGAAGATGGCCAACGTTTTCTCATGGCAGCCAAATTGACCATACCGTCGTATTTCTTCGACTTCAGGGTGATAAGCCCTAAACCCAGCGCTTCGGTGGTTTCTCTGACGTGCTTATAAGTCAAAGGGTGTTCCCACCCTGTGTCGCAAAACATGACAAGGGGGGTGCGCGTCAGATGTTCCAGCGTCCACAGCAAAGAAGCCTGACTGTCCTTACCTCCGGAATAGGTCACAATAACTTTCATAAATTATCAATCTTTTCTATCGTCCCGAATATCCGCAGCGCTACCTGCGGGACTATTGCGTTTCCGTAGGCCTTGATGGATTCTTTTCGCCATCTCGGAAAGGTGATGCCGACCAATCGACCGGAAAACCCATCATCTCTGCGACAAACAGGGGATTGAGTTGGGAAGTCTGACCAGTCTGGCGGTATGCCAACTCGCTCATTTCCTCGCCGAGGTTGCTCTTGCCTCTGTCTCTCATGGCATGGCGGCAATCCTGCGCTTTCGGTGTGGGAAGCAAATCCAGCGGCATGAAGACCGTCTTCCCTTCGACACATATCTTCAGACCCTGAGTCTGCGCAGTGGGCAACAAACCACACCCTGTCCCTGCGATGGGGAGCGTCGACACCACAAGCCGGAAGTACGAACGGTTGGACATCGTAGCCTTCATCTTCCAAGTCAACGCACACCTGCTCGAATACCAATCCGTTCGACCAATAAACAATTCCGAGAACGTTTTCGCCCACGACCCAACGGGGACGAATCTCCCGAACAGCTCTAAGCATCTCCGGCCAGAGGTAGCGGTCATCTCCCGTCCCTTTGCGTTTTCCGGCGACGCTGAACGGCTGGCAAGGGAATCCGCCGGTGAGCACGTCGATACGGTCTCGCCAAACGGTAAAGTCTGTTGTCCGTATGTCTCCATATTGTTGTGCATCTGGAAAATGATATTTTAACACGGTTCTGCAAAAAGGATCGGTCTCACAATTGAACAGGTTCCTCCAACCCGCCCACCGGGCCGCCAGGTCGAAGCCGCCTATGCCGCTGAAAAGAGAGGCATGAATCATATCAACTTGGCAGGTTGTCGAGTGGTATATAAACAACTTGTTCTTTCGGCATTTTTATCTGAAGCATACTCATTGGCTGAGTTGACCGGGGATTTAGCCCACCGTTGCGCCGGATCGTGCGGAGCTTTACGGCCAGCGCGTCCAGTTCCTCCAAGGTCAGCACCCTGAATTCTTTCCCGGCAATCCGACGATCCCGGCAAAAGGCATTGATCCGCGTCCAGTCCGTCGTATCGATGCCGAGTTGCTGCATCAGATGGAGCACAATCGACCGCTTCTTTTTCCGGAGCTCGCTCTGCGGATCGGCCGTCGACTGATCCAAAGCGTTGCACATAGTATCGTACTCGGTTGCGGTCATTCCCCGGAGACTCGATGTCCTGCCTCCGGTATATTGCAGTACCAAACGTTCCTTCATCTCGTCGTCATGAACCGGTAGTCGGTTCAATAATTTGTAAAATCGCTTATAGGTCATAGCAGAATCGTTAGTTATTCGGTTAGATAATATTTCGCTGCACCTTCCTCCCAAATGGTGAAATACGCTTCGGCATCGTCGGCATAACGGCCTTGACAGTAAGCTCGGAACCCTTGCGTGTGAATTTTTACGCCGCAGTCGAAACGGATGTCATCGGCCATCTTTCCCTTCGGTCTTCCTTTGTAGACCTGCGACACGAGGACGAACGATTTGCGGGGAAACCGGTCGAACAACTCTTTTTTCAGCCGATCGAAGCTCCGCACGTCGAGATATTGTACCGAATCGATGACGACGAAATTCGCGCTCTTGGGCCTTTTCAGCCGGTCGATAAGGTCGCTAACTTTCAATCCCGTCACAACTTTGAATCTTCCTGCAACCTCTTTCATCTGCAACCGCTTGATCCGCTTCTTGAACGAAAGGCCCATGCCTTCCTCCAAACTCACGTAATCGACCCGCCCGTAATCGCAAAGTTTTTTAGCCAGTAGCATTACAAATGTGCTTTTCCCGCTGGCCGAATCACCGGAAACAAACCAACGTTCGAACCGGGACGGACGACCGAAGGCAGCCTCCCATTCACCGTCCAGCGGAAGTTCCGGGATATTCAGGTTTTCGATCTCCGAGGGTGAATAGGCCCGCATGATTACGCCTCCTCTCCTTTGGTGATCAACGAATGGACCCGGCGCAGGCTCCCGCCGCTCTGACGGGCGATCTGCCGAAAGTCCGTACCCTCCGGGGCATTCGCTTTGGCGATCATCATAGCCTGTCCGAGCAGGAACTTCCGGCGCTCGTCGCCTTCGGGCGGTGTGATGCTGTTGTACTTGTCGCCGCAACGGCTCCGAATCTCGGCAAAGCCGACCGTCTTGAACTCGATACCGCGCTCCAGCTTGGCCTTGAATCCGTCGGCTCCCATCAGATACCACGAACAGCAACCTTCCGTTCCGTTCCATGCCGCTTTGATCTCCAAGAATGCTTCATATACCAGGTCGCCCACTTCGTCGAGGATGATTTGCGGGTGATCAAGCGTGCGCAGGTAAAACACCAGATCATCGTACACATCCGCGTAACGACTGACGGAGTTCAGCCCGAATTCTCGGGCAATGAAACGGAAAAGTCGCTGCTTGGTCTTGACCTGCGAACAGTCCACATAAACGACGTTCTTGTGCGTCTTGGCATGGTATTGCGCGGCAACCGTCTTGCCGATATTCGGAATATCGCAGAACATACCCGAAAGGCTCTTTACGCGGCACAGTTCCAATTGCGAGCTGATGTATTCGAAGGTAGGCGTCTTGACGATCTGCCACTCCGCACCGTCGTCGAGGTTCACGCCCAACCGTCGGGCAATGGACATCCATTTCGCGTCGCTCAACTTCTGTTCAGTGTTGCCCTTCTTGATCTCGCTGTAAACCGAAGTCGAAATGCCCAGCGCGACGGCGTGTTTAGCGTCCGTGGCGTAGTTTTGCCTGTTGCCGGATATGGCCAGCACGATGCGGGTTTTAATGTCGTTCGAAATCATATCTCAAAGTGTTTTTATCGTCGTTCTAAAGTTCCTGTCTTGCCAATGCGGTATAGTCGATATCGAAGTTGAATTCGTCCGGGTCCTCCGGAGGTGCGGCCGGAACCCTCTCGACGATCTCCGCCTCTTCATGGGCGGGAGCGCCGCCGGGCAGAACCCGTACTTTGCGGATTTTCTCCCGCCTTACCATAGCATCGAACTGCGCGTTGTACTTCGCCTGTTCGGCATAGGCTGCACGGTCCTTGTCCGTCTGCTCGGCCGTGGCTTCGTTGTAAGGCTCAATCCGGCGGCAAGTGGCGATATAAGCGCCGTTTTGGTAGATATACACCTCCGGGACATTGCCTTCCCCGTCGGGCAAATAATAGGCTTCGACAGCGTAGTCGTTCGGTGCGAGCCGCCCGATCAGTTCCGGCGAGGGCAAAGCATAATCCTCGTAATTGACCCTGCAATACTTGCTGCGCCGGATCGACGTGCGTGCCATTTCGCCGATGAAACGGTATAGCAGCGCTTTGTCTACGGGAGCGAGGTTCGGGTTTTGGTGATGGCAAAGTACCTCCCAGCGCGTCAGCCCCGGATAGAGTGTTTGGTTCGGGTGCAGCTGGTTGTTATATGCCCGGATCGCCTGAATGTCGTCGGCCACGAGTTGCTCGTAGGTATATTCTCGCTCTTTATATGTATTGTTTTTCTCATCATATACTTTTTCAATTTGGGGCCTGTTTGCCTCCAATTTGGCCCACCAACGCCCGATACCTATTTGCATCCGCTTTTCAACAGTGTATTTTTTTACCCGGTTGAAATGTTCCGCCCTCTTTTCCCGTGAGTTACCCGGATTACACCAACGCACGAAAGGAAACACGACACCCGCTCGAATCAATCCGTCGGCAAAGTTGCTGACAAGATGATGCTCGACTTCGACCTCGGCCGGGCAGTTCCAGCCTTGCCGGTCGATCAATCGGAACATATCGCGGACGCAGTCGAGGAACAGATCGGCTGTTTTGAGACGGTTGTAGGCGTAACCGACAACGCAACCGCTCGCAACGTCGTAAGCATAGTAAGCCTTGACACGATTTCCTCCAATCATAGGGCGCGGCAGGTCGCGGTCGTCGAGCGAGATCTTCGAAAATGCCCATACTGGTGACTTGCGCTTGTGGTTCGGACGGTAGCGGTTATTAAAATCCCATGCAGTATCGTGCAGCTTGGCCCGTAAGACTCGGTTCTTGGGATTGTTCAGATAATTGCGGACGGTGGTCTCGCTCAGCATGACGGGTTCCCCCGTTTTGTCCGTATACTCCTCCGGGTCGAACAGTTCCCCCGTTTCCGGATCGTAAACGTCCAGCTCCCCACAGATGAACTGAAGGTACATCTCGTGCACTGTTGTATTGAACGGACGCTCCGGCAGGCTGTCGAGTGAAAGCAGTAGCCGTTCGATTTTATGGTTGACCACGCGGGAATTCTGATTTTGAAACTTACCGGAAATAAGGCAGGAATAACCTTCGCGCCGGAACTCGGCGACCTTCTTACGAAAGCGGAGAGTGCTTTCGGGTAGCGTGTGGCCGAACTCCCGCTTGAAATATGCGATCACTTCGCTCATGGAATCCCACTCGATCCGGCCGACCCGACGCAAAGCGTTGGCCGATGCCATCAACCGCAACACCGCCCTGATCACGGAAGCGTTCACCGTATATTCGTTGACTTTCTCAACCGGCAAAGCCGAGCCATTGTCGAAACGGAAGGCCGAAAAGTAATTCCGCGCCTCGGTGTCGAGCGTGTAGTTCGCCCGAAGCCACTCCTGCAGAGGCAGCGTCGAAAGATTGGGGTAGAGTTCTTTTACTTTCTCTTTATATTTGTTAGGAAGACTATCAACAACTACCAGTGCATAATTCCCTGCCCCTTTGCCGGGCCGAGCGACTTGTATTTTGCGGCGATATACCATTTTATCGTAGCAAGCCCGGGACATCACTACGTTCAGTTCCTGAGCCGATATACAGAGCGTATTATTGTAATATTCCATGGTCGATCTGTCGTCGTTTACTGTGTTCCCGTGCCGGTATCGCTCCGAGGGTAACGCCTGCGCGTTCACGGGAGAATCGCTATATTTGTTCTCTCAACCACAAAATTTTAGCGATTATGAAAAAGTATCGTTATTGCTGCGAGGTGTCTATGGGCAACATGTCCATCGTCGAGACAGAAATGCAGAAGAAAGCAATGGCTAATTTTTTGAAATCGTTTTTGATAAAACCCCATATCTCGAAAGTAAGATGTGGCGAATCACCGAAGGCCGACTACTACTATTCAACCGAGATATGCTACGACTCTTTCGAATATCTGCGGGTACTTCGATTCGCCGAATCGTTGCATGCGTTTTGTTCGTTTTGGCAGATGTCGCTGTTTGAACATTGTCTGCACCAGTTGGACGAGTGATCCGGGTCATACCGTAGCCTGTTTGCGGATTTTAGACTCGATAGGTTTGGCCTTCGACGTATAGGCCGGGTGCGAATTGCAGAGCCTGTTATAGATCATCTGCAGGGCATAAAGCATGTTTCCCCACGACGAAAGGGTCAGATCATCGAAACTGGCGACTTGGTGGCCATCGATGTTGATGACTGTCTTGTTGCTCTCCATGTGGACGACCACTTCGATACGGCGGCCGAACCATTGGTGCATATACCCGTTCTCGAATGTGGTATCCACATCCGGGATATAACCCTTCGGAGCAGTGATGCCCCGGTAGATCATTCCGCCCCGCTGAAGGGCCGCATGCCGCAACATATTGTCACGGGAGCTGTTACCTGCGTACCGGAGTGCCCGGTTCAGTACGACCTGATGTACGTGAAATGTCTCTCGAAGTTCCCGAAGAACAGCCGGAGGCAACAAAATTTGTTTTTCCATAAGGTTTATAATTCGTTATTACCTATCTTTACTGCATTGTTTATCTAAAACAACGATACAAATATATACAATTTGTAGAGTATAAACAAATTTTTGTAACTAATATTTACAAAACGCGGATAAATAGGGCGATTATGAACAAATCATCAATGGTTTTAGCTCTCGTCAATAAGTTTACAAAAGGGAATAAGGCACAATTTGCCAATATGTTGGGCGTGTCATCTCAAACTGTAAGCGCTTGGGTCGCCCGAAATACATTTGATGCTGAATTGATATATGCAAAATGTAGCGGAGTGTCTGCGGACTGGCTCCTCACTGGGGAAGGGGAGATGATCAAGGAACAAGACCGTCAACTGGCGGAGCTCCGAGTGCAAGAGAAATTCCCACTCAAAACCGATAACCTCGTGCCTCTTCAGCGCATTCCTCTCTATAATTTGGAGGCGACGGCCGGGTTGGTCTCCTTGTTCGATGATGTCAATGCAAGAATTCCGATCAGCTATATTTCTCTTCCAGACTTACCTACTTGTGATGGGGCCGTCTATGTACGGGGGGATTCGATGTATCCTTTACTCAAAAGCGGTGATATTGTTCTCTATAAACAGGTGCACGATATGCAACACGGTATCTTTTGGGGTGAAATGTACCTGATATCTGCTAATGTCGATGGAGACGAGTTCGTGACGATCAAATACATTCACAAATCCGATCAGGAAAATTGTGTGAAGCTCGTCAGTCATAACCAACACCACGAGCCCAAAGACATTCCTATTTCGATGATCCGCGCTCTTGCGCTGGTGAAAGCGAGTGTACGTTACAATACCATACGATAGCCTCGCGTCTATCCCTCACACACTCATAAAATGGGGTGCACACACACTCAAATCAGGATAAAAGATGTTAATTTATTGAATATAAGTTGTTTGAATGAAAATCAACCCGTAACGGAGTGGGCAGTTTCCTGCCTTCTATTCGCCGATTTTCGGGGTTTAACTCAAAATTCCGGGCATTTTCCTCTATTTTAGAGGGGGTCCAAAACCGGGTTTTGTCCGTCTTATCTTAAAATTTTGTCCGTCTTAGTTGTCCGTCTTTCTGTCCGTCTTATCCGGATATTACCCAATTTTCAGCATCTACTCAACTATACTCAAAGATGGGGCAACCATGTCCGTTCCTACGCCATTTGACAGCTCTTAAAACAGCCTTTATAGCGCCATAAAAATACCTTTGACATACACGAGGCCGCGAATTCAAAGAAAAAGGGCAGAATCGCTTGGATTCTGCCCTCAACGTTATACCGACATTATAGCGGCGTCCGGTTTTCGCTCGAATTATTATACCGAAATTATATCAAATTATACGTTTCGTTTTGTGCGGCGCGTCCGGGGTCTGTCGCGCATCTGATTGTCGTACAATATGATATCGTCATTTCCTGTCGGTCCCTCTATATACGTTTCGTTATCCCCCTTAAAGATAGGCCGGAAGGGGAAGTCATGCTTTATCTTTGCCGTCGGCCTTGCATTTCAACCGGAATTGGCTAACTTTGATATCAAACCGTCCGACCATGATACGCACGCTGACGACCCTGGTCGTCCTTCTTTCCGCCGCAACCGGCCTGTCCGCAGGAAACCCGCCGGAATGGGAACGGCCCGAACAGGCCGAATTCCCTGTCGTTCAAGGACAGGGATGGACTCGGGAACTGGGCGGAAGCTACCGGAGATTGCCCGACCGGGCCGAGGTTCTCGTACCGCCGGCCGTATGGAAACTATCCGCTCACTCGGCCGGAGAGGCCCTCCATTTCGTCACGAACTCGCCCGAAATCCGCGTACGTTACGGGGTGAAAGGTCCCGTGGACATGAGCCATATGCCCGCTACGGGCGTATCGGGCATCGACCTGTACCAAATAGACAACGACGGAACATGGCTGTTCGTTCCGCGCCTGATCGACCGGACATTCTCCGATACGGTGAGTTATCGGTTCTGCCCGGTGCCGGGCGAAGGATACGATCGGCTGGGATACGAATTCCGGCTCTACCTTCCGCTCTACAACGAAGTCGAATGGATCGAAGTGGGCATCGATTCGGCTGCCCGGTTCGAATGGCTGCCCCTAAGGGAAGAACGGCCCGTCGTGGCATACGGCACCTCCATTCTGCAAGGCGGATGCGCCTCGCGTCCCGGCATGGCATGGACCAACATCCTGTCGAGAAAGATCGACCGGACCGTCATGAATTTCGGATTCTCGGGCAGCGGAAGGATGGAACGGGAAACGGTGGAGCTGATCGCCGAAAACGACGCGAAAGCATGGATCATCGACTGCGTACCCAACATGAACCATCTCGAGGACTCGTTGTTCGAAGCCCGCTATCTCGAAGGCGTGCGGCTGATCCGCAACCGCAGCGAGGCGCCGATCCTGCTGGTCGAGAGCGCCACGGCATCGACGGGTTACGCCGATCAGGCCACTTTGCGCAAGAACCGGCTGTTGAAGTCCTGTTATGAAAAACTGATCCCCGAAAACTACGAGCCAAAACTGGTAGAGGTGCCCGGCGGTGAGAAAGTAGATGAACGCATCTATGATCCTCTCATGGAGATGTTGGAAGCAGCAAAGGAAGGAAATTGGGATCAACTGCCTATGGTCGTATCCGGTTACCGCACGCAGAAAAAGCAGCAGCAGCTCTATGACGACAAAGTGGCTGGATACCTCAAAGAGGGAAATTCCCAGAGCGAAGCGGAGGAACTGGCAAAGCAATGGGTATCTGTTCCCGGATACAGTGAACATCAAATTGGTTTAGCCGTGGACATCAACGGGGCCACCTATGATCTTTATTTATGGCTGCAAGAAAACAGCTACAAATACGGTTTTATCTTCCGTTACCCTGGAGATAAAACCGACATCACGGGCGTTGCCGAGGAAGTATGGCATTATCGGTATGTTGGCGTTGAGGCCGCCACAGAGATGTATGAAAAAGGGCTGTGCCTGGAGGAATATTTGGCAGAAAGGCAGGCAGAGCAATGAAAAGATTGAAAATCGCTGTTTTGTTTGGCGTCTGCTCTGTGCATGGACAAAGACCGCGCTCACAAGCTTTTCGTCTACTCGCTGTAATCCTTGTGGTAGCCAACCACACCCGCTCCGCCGACAGTGAATTTCTCTGGCTTTTAATGGAAAAAAACAATGCCAAAAGGATGGAATGATCTGTCGGAAGAGGCCAAGCTTGGATATTTGAGCGCGGAATTTGTGGAGAAGGTGGAAGACGCGATGTCCCTTGCGCAGGATGAGATTGATGCGCGTAAGGATGAGACACGTACCATGACGGCAGAGGAATATATGAAGTTTTGCTCGAAAATAATGCGGAAATATGTAGATCCGGTATAGCTGACAGCCAATTCCCCAGCAAGTAACTACCACGAAAACCTCAAATATTTGATATTTTATTTAGGTTATCGCCTTATTACTATCAAAATAATATTTC
>ERZ773155.397-NODE-397-length-38662-cov-3.849328_pt1 | contig 38662 bp, 29 predicted proteins | sample MGYA00511262_ERZ773155 | MGnify/ENA primary metagenome ERZ773155 (study PRJEB29015, sample SAMEA2737828) | human gut metagenome | biome: human gut; feature: human-associated habitat; material: faeces | place: China | collected 2012 ... | reverse complement strand
GACGAGATGAAGACCGACGGCACGCCTTCGGGCAAGTGGCCGCGCATCTCGGCGATCAGGTCCTCGTCGAGCATGTCGCACTTGGTGACGGCCAGCAGACGCTCCTTGTCCAGCAGTTCGGGATTGTACTGCGTCAGTTCGCCCAGCAGGACGTCGTAGTCGCGGCGGATGTCGTCGCTGTCGGCGGGAATCAGGAACAACAGCACCGAATTGCGCTCGATATGGCGCAGGAAACGGGTTCCGAGACCGCGGCCCTCGTGCGCACCCTCGATGATGCCCGGAATGTCGGCCATGACGAACGACTTGTGGTCGCGGACCTCGACGATACCGAGGTTCGGCTCCAGCGTCGTGAAGGCGTAGTCGGCGATCTTGGGCTTCGCGGCCGAAACGACCGAGAGCAGCGTAGACTTGCCCGCATTGGGGAAGCCCACCAGCCCCACGTCGGCCAGCACCTTCAGTTCGAGGATGAACGTGCCTTCCTCACCCTCCTCGCCCGGCTGGGCGTAGCGCGGCGTCTGATTAGTGGCGCTCTTGAAATGCCAGTTGCCCAGACCGCCCCGGCCGCCCCGGAGCAGCACGAGCCGCTCGCCGTCGGCCGTCACCTCGCCCACCGTTTCGGTGGTCGCAGTCCCGTCCTCGTTCTCGAAAACGCGCTTGGCGACCGTGCCCAGCGGAACCGGGATCACGATGTCGCGGGCGTCCTTGCCCGAGGAGCGCGCCCCGGAGCCGTGCTCGCCGTCCTCGGCGAACTGGTGACGCTGGTATTTGAGGTGGATGAGCGTCCAGTACTGCTTGTCGCCTTGCAGGACGATGCTCCCGCCCTTGCCGCCGTCACCGCCGTCGGGACCGCCGAAAGCCACGAATTTCTCGCGGCGAAAATGCGTCGAGCCGCCGCCGCCGTGCCCCGAGCGGGCGAATATCTTTACGTAATCTACGAAATTGGAACCTGCCATGTCATTCATTGTTCTTGAAGCGACAAAGGTACATAAAAGTCGGACGAGAACAAAATTGATTCGCATGCAGTTCGGTAAAACGCCGCAACAAAAATAAAAGTGTCGTTACGACACCCAAAAAAGGCAGACCGCGAAAAAACGGTCTGCCGGCAATTCGGAATAACGGGATTAAATCTGCGAAGCGACGTAATCCCCCACCTCGGAGGTCGAACGGGCCTTTTCGCCCGGCGCTGCAAGGTCCTCGGTGACGACTCCTTCGGCCAGCGCCCGATCGACGGCACGCCGCACGGCCCTGCCCTCGGCATCGAGACCCAGGTGCTCCAGAAGCATCGCGGCCGAAAGGATCGTGGCCATCGGGTTGGCGATGTTCTTTCCCGCGGCCTGCGGATAGGAGCCGTGGATGGGCGCGAAAAGAGCCACCTCGGCGCCGACGCTCGCCGAGGAGAGCATGCCCAGCGAACCGCTGATGACGCTGGCCTCGTCGGTGAGGATGTCGCCGAACATGTTTTCGGTGACGATGACATCGAAATAAGCCGGTTGGCGGATGATCTGCATGGCAGCGTTGTCCACGAACATATAGTCCACCGCCACCTCGGAATACTCCCGGGCTACCCGCTGGGCCGTTTCGCGCCACAGACGCGAGGTTTCCAGCACGTTGGCCTTATCGACGACCGTCAGTTTGCGGCGGCGCGACACGGCCAGCCGGAACGCCACGTGCAGGACCCGTTCGATCTCCGAGACCGTGTAGGTGCAGGTGTCGAAGGCGCGCGCGCCCTCCTCGTCGCGGCCCTGCGGACGGCCGAAGTAGATGCCGCCCGTGAGTTCGCGCACGCAGATGAAATCCGTGCCGCGGACCACCTCCGCCTTGAGCGGCGAACGGTCGGCCAGGGCGTCGAACAGCGCCACCGGACGCAGGTTGGCGAACAGCCCCAGCGACTTGCGCATCCGCAGCAGCCCCTGCTCGGGCCGCACCTTCGCCGTGGGGTCGTTGTCGTATTTGGGGTCCCCGATGGCTCCGAACAGCACGGCGTCCGCCGCAAGACAGACGGCGTGCGTCTCGTCGGGATAGGGGTCGCCCACGGCGTCGATGGCCGCGGCGCCCACCAATGCGGGACGGTATTCGATCTTGTGTCCGAATTTTTCCGCCACGCGGTCCAACACTTTCGTGGCTTCGGCGACGATCTCGGGACCGATGCCGTCGCCGGCTAAAAGAGCGATTTTAACATCCATTGTCGTTATAGTTTATTTCAATGATATTCAACATTTTGACAGTCGCCTTGATGGCAGCCTCCGTCTGGTCGGCGTCCAGCCCGCGGGTCTTGAACTCGCGGCCGTCCATCTCCCAGGTGATGATCGTCTGCACGAAGGCGTCGGTGCGGCCTCCGGGCGGAATCGAAACGGTATAGTCGCGCAGCATCGGAAACTCGCGCCCGAGCTGTTCGCGGTAGATTTGCCGCAGGGCACGCATGAAGGCGTCGTACTGGCCGTCGCCCGCCGAGGTCCGCTCGTACGCGCAGCCGTGAATCTCGATCCGGAGCGTCGCGACGGGGTGCATCCCCTGCGCCAGCGAGAGGCTGTAATTGAGAATCCGGACCGGGGTGTCGACCGGGTCGTAGCGCAGCACGTCGGCGATGATATACGGCAGGTCCTCGGCCGTCACCTGCTCCTTCTTGTCGCTCAACTCGACCACCCGTTCGGTCACCTTGCGCATCGCGGCCTCGTCGAGGTCGATGCCCAGCGCTTCGAGGTTTTTCAAGACATTGGCCTTGCCCGAGGTTTTGCCCAGGGCGTATTCGCGGACGCGCCCGAAACGCTCGGGAAGCAGTTCGTTGAAGTAGAGGTTGTTCTTGCTGTCGCCGTCGGCGTGGATGCCCGCGCACTGCGTGAAGACGCTCGCGCCGACGATCGGTCGGTTGGCGGGAATGCGGATGCCCGTATAGCTCTCGACCGTGCGGCTGACGCGGTTGATCTTCGTTTCGTCGATCCCCGTCGTGCGGCCCAGGCGGTCGTGCAGCACGGCCACCGCGCTCGACAGCGGCGCGTTGCCGGCCCGCTCACCCAGCCCGTTCACGGTGACGTGAACGCCGTGGAAACCCGCACGCACGGCGGCGGCGGTGTTGGCCACGGCGAGGTCGTAGTCGTTGTGGGCGTGGAAATCGAAATGCAGCGACGGATAACGCTCCACCAGGTCGCGGCAGAAACGTTCGGTGTCGTAGGGGTCGAGGACGCCCAGCGTATCGGGGCACATGAACCGGCTGACGGGAGCGTCGGCCAGTCCGTCGAGCATCGCGTAGACGTAGTCGGGCGAACGGCGCATGCCGTTGGACCAATCCTCAAGGTAGAGGTTCACCTTCATCCCGCGGTCGACGGCCGCAAGTATCTCGGCGCGCACGTCCTCCAGATGCCGTTCGGGCGTGCGGCGCAGCTGCCCCTCGCAATGTTTCCGCGAACCTTTGGCCAGCAGGTTGACCACGCGGCATCCGGCGGTCCCGAGCCAGTCGAGCGACACCCCGCCGTCGATGAATCCCAGCGCTTCCACACGGTCGGCATAGCCCTTGGCGGCAGCCCATTCGGCGATGGCGCGCACGGCCTGCTGTTCGCCCTGCGAGACCCGCGCCGAGGCGATCTCGATGCGGCTTACGTGCAGTTCCTCCAGCAACAGCCGGGCGATGGAGAGTTTTTCACGGGCGTTGAAGGAGACGCCCGAGGTCTGCTCGCCGTCGCGCAGCGTGGTGTCCATGATTTCAACCGGGGGAAACATCGGCGCAGGCTATTTGCGGGCGGCTTCGAAGGCCTCGATCCGGTCGGCGATACTGCGCAGGTAATCCACGTCGTCGTAGCCGTTTTCGAGACAGCGTTTCTTGTAGGCGTCGATCTCGAAACCCTCGCTGCGCCCGTCCGACACGATGGTCAGCGTCTGGTTGCCCAGATCGACGGTGAACTGCGCCTTCGGGTCGCGCCGGATCTCGCCGAAAACGGCTTTCAGAAACTCCTCGCTCACACGGATCGGCAGCAGGCCGTTATTCAGGGCGTTGTTGCGGAAGATGTCGGCGAAGAAGCTCGACACCACGACGCGGAAACCGTAGTCGGCGATGGCCCAGGCGGCATGCTCGCGCGAACTTCCGCAGCCGAAATTGTGCCCGGCGACGAGGATTCGCCCCTCGTAGCGGGGATCGTTCAAAGGGAACGAAGCGATCCGCTGCCCCGCGGCGTCGTAGCGCCAGTCGCGGAAAAGGTTGTCGCCGAAGCCCTTGCGTTCGGTGGCTTTCAGAAAGCGCGCCGGGATGATCTGGTCGGTATCTATGTTTTCCACCTCGACGGGAACGGCCCCCGAGGTGAAGGTTACGAATTTGGGTATGGACATAATGATAATCTTTTACATATCGAACACTTCGCGCGGATCGGAAATCACGCCCGTCACCGCGGCGGCGGCGGCAACGGCCACACCCGACAGCATCGTACGGGCGCCGGGACCCTGCCGGCCCTCGAAATTGCGGTTCGAGGTCGAAACGCTGTATTTACCCGCCGGAATCTTGTCGGCGTTCATCGCCAGGCACGCCGAACAGCCCGGCTGGCGGAGTTCGAAACCCGCTGCGGCGAGGATGCGGTCCAGTCCCTCGGCCCGCGCGGCGGCCTCGACGCCCTTCGAGCCGGGAACGATCCATGCGGTGATGTTGTCCGCCTTGCGGCGGCCTTCGACCAGACGGGCGAAACGGCGCAGGTCCTCGATGCGGCCGTTGGTGCAACTGCCGACGAACACGTAGTCGACCACTTTGCCCAACATCCGCTCCCCGGGTCTGAAACCCATGTACTCCAACGCCTTGGGATCGGCGTCGGCGGGAATCGTTCCGTCGACGGCCATCCCCATTCCGGGATTGGTTCCGTAGGTGATCATCGGGGCGATGTCCGCGGCGTCGAAGCGGTACTCCCTGTCGAAAACCGCGTCCGCATCGCTGTAAAGTTCCCGCCAGCGGGCCACGGCCTCGTCGTAGGCGGCTCCCTGCGGAGCGCGTTCGCGGCCCCGGAGGTATTCGAAGGTCTTCTCGTCGGGGGCGATCATGCCGCCGCGCGCGCCGCACTCGATGCTCATGTTGCAGACCGTCATGCGGCCCTCCATCGAGAGCGAACGGATCGTGCTGCCGGCAAACTCGATGAAATGGCCCGTGCCGCCCGAAGCGGAAATCCGGGATATGACGTACAGGACGATGTCCTTGGCCGTCACGCCCGGGCCGCGCCGTCCGTCGACGGTAATGCGCATCGTCTTGGGTTTGGGCTGCAGGATACACTGCGAGGCGAAAACCATCTCTACCTCCGACGTACCGATGCCGAATGCGACGGCGCCGAAAGCCCCGTGCGTCGACGTATGGCTGTCGCCGCAGACGATCGTCATACCCGGCTGCGTAATGCCCAGCTCGGGGCCCACGATATGCACGACCCCGTGACGCGGACTGCCGAGTTTGAAATACTCGACTCCGTTCGCCTCGCAGTTGCGACCGAACGATTCGAGCTGCATCCGGCTCTGCTCTTCGGCAACCGGTTTGTCCTGATCGACGGTCGGCACGTTATGGTCGGGCGTACCGGTCGTCCGGTCGGGACGGGCTACCTTGATTCCCCGGTTACGCAAGCCCAGAAAGGCCACGGGCGAGGTCACCTCGTGGATATAGTGGCGGTCGATATACAGCACGCTCCGGCCCCCGTCCAGCTGACGGACCGTATGAGCGTCCCATACCTTGTCAAAAAGAGTCTTTCCCATCTGTTCGGTATTTAAGTGTTCTTATTCTGCCTTCTCCGTCGCATTGAGCAGATTCAGCGCATCGACGAACGCCTCGACGGCCGCCTTCACGACATCGGTATTGGCCGAAAAGCCGTGGACGAGCATCTGTCCGCAACGCACCTGCACGTGTACGCGCCCCACGTCGTCGCTGCCCTTGTTCATCGCCTGAATCAGGAACTCGGTGATCTGCACCGTCTCGTTGATCAGCGTCTTGATCGCCTTGACGGCCGCATCGACCGGTCCGTTCCCGGTGCAGGTCGCCGTGCGCTCGTTGCCGCCGATCTTCAGAATGACCGTCGCGGTCGGAATCAGCGTACCGGTCAGTATCTGCAAGTATTTCAGCTTGATCCGCTTGGTTATCTTCTCGCCCGTCGTCGCGCCGACCAGATAGAGCAGGTCGTCGTCGCGGATATCCTTCTTCTTATCGGCCAGATCGAGAAACTTGGCGTACACCTCGTCCAGCTCGGCCTGCTCGAGCTTGAAACCGAGCAGATCGAGACGATGGCTCAGCGCCGCGCGACCGCTGCGGGCCGTAAGCGCGATGACCGACTCGTCGAGTCCCACATCGACCGGATCGATGATCTCGTAGCTCTCGCGGTTCTTGAGCACGCCGTCCTGATGAATGCCCGACGAGTGGGCGAACGCATTGCGGCCGACGATCGCCTTGTTGGCCTGAACGGGCATGTTCATCATACTGGCGACCATGCGGCTCGTCGAAGTCAGCAATTTCGAGTCGATGCTCGTATCGATGCCCAAGTGCTTGTGACAGCGCAACGCCATCACAACCTCCTCGAGCGCCGTGTTGCCGGCCCGCTCGCCGATGCCGTTGATCGTCACCTCGACCTGACGGGCTCCGCTGATCACGCCTTCGAGCGTGTTGGCCGTCGCCATGCCCAGATCGTTATGGCAATGGGTCGAAATGATCGCGCGGTGGATGTTGGGCACATGCTCGACAAGATACCTGATCTTGCGGGCGTACTCCTGCGGCAGGCAATAGCCCGTCGTATCGGGGATGTTGACGACCGTCGCCCCGGCCCCGATCACGGCCTCGATCACGCGCGCGAGGTACTCGTTGTCGGCACGCCCGGCGTCTTCGGCATAGAACTCGACGTCCTCGACATACTTCTTCGCATGCCTGACGGCCGCTACGGCCCGCTCGATGATCTGCTCCGGAGTGGAATTGAGCTTATAGTAGATGTGCGAGTGCGATACGCCGATGCCCGTATGTATCCGTTTGTGCTTGGCCAGAGCCAGCGCGTCGGCCGCCACGTCGATGTCGTTCCGCACGGCCCGCGTCAGCGCGCAGATCGTCGGCCGGGAAACGGCCTTCGATATTTCCCGGACCGAATTGAAATCGCCGGGACTCGACACGGGAAAGCCGGCCTCGATGATATCCACGCCCAGCGCTTCGAGCGCCCGGGCCACCTCCATTTTTTCGATCGTATTAAGCTGACAGCCGGGAACCTGTTCCCCGTCGCGCAGCGTCGTGTCGAAAATGTACAATTTCTCGCTCATGACTTCTCCTCCCTATTTAACAACGTTCCAAAATCGCATTGTTACAAAATTAGCCCGATTGTTAAATTTTATCTCGAATTGCAAATATATAAATACGACACCTAAAATCAAAATGAATCGCCGAACCGCTTCCCGGCCGCGCGGAAACCCCGGTTTGCCATCGGAAAAATCCGACCGCAAAAAGCGAAAAAAACGCACGGCCGATCCACCAGCATTGCAAAAAATCACCCGACGTCCCGACATTCCGTCACGCGATACGAGGAAATCCCGTCTCGGAAGCCGGGACGAAATACCGGAACGTCCGGACCTCCGTCAGCAGGCCCGGTCGCCGAGCAGCAGGCGGGCCTGCTCGCGCGCCGCCTCGGTCACGTCGGTCCCGCTGAGCATGCGGGCGATCTGCTCGACGCGTTCGGAAGGCGCCAGCTTCCTGATACGAGTCGCCGTGCCGGAGGCGGACTCCTCCTTATATACGAAAAAGTGGTCGCTCCCCTTGGCAGCCACCTGAGGCAAATGCGTGATGTTGATTACCTGCAAGCCGGACGAAAGGCGAACGATGATCTCGCCCATGCGGTCGGCCACCGACCCGGAAACGCCCGTATCGATCTCGTCGAAGATCACCGTAGGAAGCTGCCCCGAACGGGCGACGAGCGACTTGAGACTCAGCATCAGCCGAGACATCTCGCCCCCGGAGGCCACCTTCTCGACCGGCTGGAGCGGCATCCGCCGGTTGGCCGTGAACAGGAAGCGTATCGTATCCGCACCGTCGGGCCGCAACTCCGCGGCCGGCGCGATCTCGATCCGCAGAACGGCCGACTCCATGCCGAGCTCGGCGAGCATCCCCGCTATCTGCTCTTCGATCCGCGGAGCGGCCGCCGTACGAACCGCCGTCAGCTCGCCCGCGATCCGGACAGCCTCGGCACGCAACCGCTCGACCTGCTGCCGCATTTGGGCAATCGCCTCGGTACCGCCTTCGATATCCGCCAGTTGCGCTTCGTATCGGGCCTGCAATGCGAGCAGTTCGGAAACGGAAGCGACGCGATGCTTCTGCTGGAGCGAATAGATGCGGTCCAGACGGGCAGTTACCTGTTCGAGTCGCCGGGGATCAGCATCGATCCGGTCGGCGCCGGAAGCAGCCTCGGAAGCCAGATCCTTCAGATCGAGCGCCGCCGCGTGCAAGCGGGCATAAAATTCCTCGGCCCGGGGATAGACTTCGGCTATGCGGCCGACCGACGTTTCGACGCTCTTGAGCCGGGAAAGCAGGCTATTCTCGGCCCCTTCCAGCTCGGAAGCGGCGAAAAGCAACGTATCGCGGATCTCCGAGGCATGCGACAGCTCGGACAGACCGGCCTCCAGCTCCTGCTGCTCGTTCTCCGACAATTTCGCCCCACGCAGCTCGTTCAACTGAAAGGAAACATACTCCCGGTCGCGGCCGCTCTGCTCGGCCCGGGCCCGAAGTGTCTCCAACTCGCTCTCGCAACGGCGGAGCTCGCCGTATATCCGGCGATACTCCCCCAGCCTGTCGCCGGCCTCTCCCACGCTGTCGAGCAAACCGGTCCGGAAACGGCTGTCGCCCAACAGCAGCGTCTGGTGCTGCGAATGAATATCGATCAGTCGGACGCCGATCTCGCACAAGGCCGTTAGCTGGACTGGAAGATCGTTGACGTAAGCGCGGCTCTTGCCGGCGGGCGTAATCACCCGCCGCACGACGGTCCGCTCGTCATAGTCCACATCGAGCGACCCGAACAGCGGCTCCAAGCCGTAACCCCGGACGTCGAACTCGGCCTCGACGACGCAGTTGCGCCCCGAGTCCTTGATCGCGGCCGCGTCGGCGCGAGCTCCCAGCACCAGCCCCAGCGCGCCGAGCAGGATCGACTTGCCGGCTCCGGTCTCGCCGGTAATGATATTCAGTCCGGCAGCGAACTCGATGTCCAGCCGGTCAATCAGCGCATAATTCTCGACCGTCAAACGACACAGCATATCCCGTATGAATTAAACGGACCCTTCCTCGCCGGAAAAGTCCGAACTACAAAGCGAAAGTTACGAATTTCCGGTTATTCCTCCTTTTTCCAGAACGCCTCGATCTCGTCCGCGATATCCGAAGCGACCTCTCGCTTGTTCTTGAGCCCGAAAGCGTTCCGCCGCCCGTCGCGGTGCAGAATCGTAACGCGGTTCGTATCGACGCCGAAGCCCGCGCCCGGATCGTCCAGCGAGTTGAGCACGATCATATCCATATTCTTGCGCTCGAGCTTATCCTCGGCATGCTCGAGCCCGTGATCGGTCTCGAGCGCGAAGCCCACCAGCAGACGGGGCCCCTTGATCTCTCCGATCGCCGCGGCAATGTCCCGCGTAGGACGCAGCTCGATGCTCCGCACCTCGCTCTCCTTCTTGATCTTCCGGTCGGCGACCGAAACCGGAGTATAATCGGCCACCGCCGCACACATTACGGCTCCGTCGCAACGCTCGAAAGCATGCAGGGAGGCCGCGTACATCTCGTCGGCCGTCGTAACCTCCAGCGCCTGCATCCCGTCGGGAATCGGCAATGCCGTGCGTCCCGTCACCAGAATCACGTCGGCTCCCCGATCGCGCAGTTCCTCGGCCAAGGCATAGCCCATCTTGCCGGACGAATGGTTCGATATGTAGCGAACGGGGTCGATCGGCTCGATCGTCGGGCCGGCCGTCACGAGCAGGGTCCGCCCCTGCAGCGAGCGCCGGCGGGCAAAATAGTCCGACACCGCACGCGCGATCGCGGCGGGCTCCTCCATCCGTCCTTTGCCCGAAAGGCCGCTGGCCAATTCTCCCGAAGCCGGTTCGATGATCCGGCATCCGTAGCTCTTGAGGCTGTCGAGGTTATAGCGGGTCGTCGGATGAGCGTACATATCGAGGTCCATCGCCGGGGCGACGAACACGGGACAACGCGCCGACAGATAAGTGGTCAGCAGCAGGTTGTCGGCCACGCCGGTAGCCATCTTCGCAATCGTATTGGCCGTAGCCGGAGCGACGACCAGCGCGTCGGCCCACTCGCCGAGCGAGACATGGCTGTTCCACTGTCCGCTCTCCGGATCGAAAAACTCGACGAGAATCGGGTGGCGGCTCAACGTCGCGAGCGTCAGCGGCGTGATGAACTGCTTGGCCAGCGGAGTCATCAGTACGCGCACTTCCGCGCCCTCGCGGATCAGTTCCCTGACGAGTATCGCAGCCTTGTAAGCTGCGATACTGCCTGTTACGCCGACGATTATTTTCTTGCCTCCGAGCATGTCTGCGACCGTTAAAAACTATTCGGCGATCGTCTCGGGCTGAGGCTCCGGTCTGTTCTCGCGGAAATAGACCTTTCCCTCCAGAAATTCCTCGGTCGCCACGAGCGTAGGCTTCGGCAGCCGCTCGTAGTATTTCGATATCTCGATCTGCTCCCGGTTTTCGAACGTCTCCTCGAGCGAATCGGTGACGCTCGAGAAATCGGCCAGCTTCCGGTTCAATTCCTGCTTGATCTCGCTGGCGATCTGATTCGCACGGCGGGCGATCACGACCACGGACTCGTAAATGTTGCCCGTCGGCGCGTCGATGTCGGTGAGCGTCCGGGTGACTGTGTTCGTCGGAATGCTACTTTTCTTGATTTCCATCTTTCGTTTCGGAATTATCTGATTGATTCGTATTGTCGCTGTTCGAGCCGTTCTGCAGGTCGCCGTACTTGGCCAAGTGCTTCTTGGCCTCCTCGAGCATCTTGTCGACCTCCTTCTTGTACTTGCTGTCAGGATATTGGTCGACGAAATTGTAATAGGCGTTCTGCGTATCGAGATACCGCTGGCGCTGCAGCGAAGCGACGCTGTTGCGCGCATAGAGACAGTGGGCGCTGACGATCAGATAGGCCAGCTCTTCGCGGTGACCGCTCTCGGGATACATATCGATGGCGTTCTGAAGCGCCGTAACGGCCGAATTGTAGTATCCTATATCGTAGTACACCTTGGCGTTCATGAAAGCCTTGTCGTAGAGTTTCTGCCTCAGCTCGATCATGTTCTCGATCAGCTGGTCCTTCTTCACGCTGTTCGGATAGCGGTCCAGATATTCCGTTATGGCCTGAAGAGCCTGATGCGTGGCCGTCTGGTCGTACTCGGGCTTAGGCGAGGAAAAGTAAAAACCCTTGGCATACATATACTCCGCGTCCTCCAGAAACGGGCTGCGCCCGAAACGGCGGCGGAAGCCGTCGAACAGCTCGGCGCTCGAAACGAAGTCCCCGCTTTTGTAGTAACAGAGTCCCGTATAATAAGCCAAAGTATCGGCGCGGGCCGACTGAGCGTACACGTGAGCGACGTCCTGAAAAAGCGTCAGCGCCTTGTTGTACTTCCCCTTATCGGTGTATTCGATGGCCGTCTGATACTTCAGGTTGCTGTCGTTGCTCTTGAGGACCTTGCTGTATCCGCTGCACGAGGCGGCCGTCACACCCGCCAGCACGACCAAAGCTTTGTTTACGTCGATTCTCATCTTCAATTCATTAAGGATTAGGCGCCTACACCGACTCCGAACCGTCCCGAGAACGGTTCGTCGCCTAATTTCGGCAAAGTTATGTATTTTTAACGAGTTGAAAAAATATATATTGCGTTTTCGGGCGGATATTATCCGCAGCCCCGGACGCCCCGGCATAGCCGGCACGGAGAGCGAGCCGCGCACCCGTTCCGCCGCCCGCCCGCAACGGACGGCCAATCCGCACGAAGGCTCTCCCCTCCGCAGAGACCATGATAAAAAAAGCCGTTTTTGTACGCGCATACGGAAAAAAATAGTTAGCTTTGTACGTTTGTTTCCGAAACGATTACTCAATTTAAATACAATTTAAAACGGATACGATTGTGGATATTTTCGAACGACTCAAACAGAATGCCGGGGGTCCGATCGGCCAATACCAAAAGCTGAGCCACGGCTACTACTCTTTCCCGAAGCTCGAGGGCGAAATCGGCCCGCACATGATCTTCCGCGGCCGCGAGGTGCTGAACTGGAGCCTGAACAACTACCTGGGCCTGGCCAACCATCCGGAGGTGCGCAAGGCCGACGCCGAGGCGGCCGCCGAGTTCGGCATGGCCTATCCGATGGGGGCCCGCATGATGAGCGGACAGACCAAGTGGCACGAGCAGCTCGAGCGCGAGCTGGCCGCTTTCGTGGGCAAGCCCGACGCCTTCCTGCTCAACTACGGCTATCAGGGAATGATCTCGATCATCGACTCGCTGCTCACGCGCCGCGACGTGGTGGTCTACGACTCGGAGGCGCATGCCTGCATCATCGACGGGCTGCGGCTGCACACGGGCAAGCGCTTCGTATATCCGCACAACGACATGGAAGCCTGCCGCAAGCAGCTCGCCCATGCGACGAAACTGGCCGAGGAGAACGGCGGCGGCGTGCTCGTCATCACCGAGGGCGTATTCGGCATGAAAGGCGATCTGGGCAAGCTCGACGAGATCGTCGCGATGAAAAAGGACTTCAACTTCCGCCTGCTGGTCGACGACGCGCACGGCTTCGGCACGATGGGCAAACGCGGCTCGGGTACGCCCGAACACTTCGGCGTGACCGACGGCGTGGACGTGCTGTTCAACACGTTCGCCAAGTCGATGGCCGGCATCGGAGCGTTCGTATCGTCCGAGAAGTTCATCGTCGACTATCTTCGCTACAACATGCGCTCGCAGACCTATGCCAAAGCGCTGCCGATGCCTATGGTCAAAGGAGCGCTCAAGAGGCTCGACCTGATCCGCACGCATCCGGAGTTCAAGGAAAACCTGTGGAAAATCGTCCGTGCGCTGCAAAGCGGCTTCCGCGAGCGCGGATTCGACATCGGAGGCACGCTGTCGCCCGTCACGCCCGTCTATATGAAGGGCGGCGTGGACGAAGCCTGCAATATCGTCGTCGACCTGCGCGAGACTTACAACCTGTTCTGCTCGGTGGTCGTTTACCCGGTGATCCCCAAGGGAGAAATCATCCTCCGCATCATCCCGACGGCCGTGCACACGCTCGACGACGTGAACTACACGCTCGACTGCTTCGAGAAATGTCACAAGAAGCTGCTCGCCGGCGAATACAAAAAGCCCATGCCCGACATGAGCGAGAAATAAGTCCCTTACGGACGACACGAGACACGGGGCGCCTGCTATGCAAGCGCCCCGTGTTAGCGAACACAGGACACACATTCGATCAGCCCTCTGTCACAAATTCCCCTCCGGCGCAGGGGACTTCATATCGAGAAACCGGAATCGTCGAAAACCCGAGGGCCGGTTATTATATAAATTCATTCCCAGCCGTTATTTCAGCCGGCGGACGACACGGGCCGGATTGCCGGCCACGACGACGTCCGGCTCGACGTCGCGCACCACGACGCTGCCTGCGCCGACGACCGAGCGAGGCCCGATCCGGACGCCCGGACAGAGAATCGCCCCGCCGCCGATCCAGCAGTCGTCGCCGATCGCGACCGGACGACAGCTTTCGACCGGGCGGCGGCGCTGCTCGAAATCCATCGGGTGGGTGAAGGTGTAAATCTGCACGGCAGGCCCGATCAGCACATGGTCGCCGATGCGGATCGGCGCACCGTCGAGCATCACGCAGTTGAAGTTAATGAAAACGCCACGTCCGATGAACAGGCTGTAACCATAGTCACAGTAAAAAGGCGGACGAATCAGGCATTCGTCCGAAGCATGAGGCAGCAGCTCGCCGAGCGCCTCGCGGTACCCGGGCGCATCCATCGACAGCGCGTTGAGCCGGCTCAGCAGCGCGGCCGCCCGGCGGCGATCCTCGCTCAGTTGCGGGTCGAGCGTCTCGAACTGCTCGCCCCGGAGCATCTTTTCCCTTTCGGTCATCGGTCCGCTCAAGAAGTAAATGTAAAGAAATAGTTCATAAAGAAGTTCCACAGCGTCACGACGCCGATTGCGATCAGCTTCGACAAATAGAACCCGACACGGGCCCGGTCGTTGAGCAGATAGATAATCAGGTTATTGATCAGCAGCCCGATAGCCGATATGCCGATAAACTGCATGTATTGCTGGGCCACCTGCGGATCGCGGCTATGGAAAGTCCACAGCCGGTTAAGCACGTAGTTGGTCGAGGCCGCCGAAATGAATCCCAGCGAGTTGGCGACATACTTGTTCAAGCGGAGCTTCTCCTTGCCGAGGAAGGTAATGCCGAAATCGACCGCCATGCCGGAAGCGCCGACAACGCAAAATTTGATGAATTGAATAAGCATATCTCGTTATTTTGCAATCGTTCTTATCCGTTCCGTCGGCCCGTTGAACCAAGTCGTCACCGGAAGGTTGGACACGGTGAAGCCTACCTGCCACGTGCGCTCCGGCAATTCGGGCACGACGAAACGCGCCTCGCGGCGGAGCGTCCCGCCGGCAGGAAGCAGGCCCTGCACTTCGGGCAAATCGTAGCGACGGGTCGTCTCGCTCAGGTTGCGCCACACGATGCCGACCTTCACCGAGTCGCCGTCGAAACGGTAGTCGTAAGGATAGGGATTGCGCAGCGTCAGACTCAGACGAAGCGTGTCGCCCGGCCGGACCTCGGAGGGCAGCGAACCGGTCTCGACCGCGATGCGGCGCACCGGAACGAACCGTCCGCAGCGCAGATAGCGGAACGTCCGGCCGTTCGGCAACTGAACGTCGCGCGAGCCCGGCACGCTGTCCCACACCTGAATCAGCACGGGGCCTCCGGCCATCCGGTCGTCGTCGTCGCGCAGCTCGTACTGGCTCGTCCGGTAATAGATCGACGGCTGGGCATACGCCTGTCCGCCCGTATAGAAGGCATATTTGGCCGCCGCCGTATACTGGCCGTCGAATATCACGGGAGCTCCCGCAGCCTCCTGCGCGATCCGTCCGTAGGACGTCCGGTTGTCGAACACCTCGAAGCGCAGGCCGAGCGGGTTGAATATCATCTCGATGCGAACCAGCGCGACGAGCGCGACGGTCACCCACCCTACCCGCACGACGTAGCGGCGCGGACGACCGCCCCGACGGGCATGGAGGAACAGCAGCGCGATCACGCCGAACGCAACGGGAATCTCCCATTGAGGCTGCACGTACCCGCGCAGAGTCGTCGACAGGAAAAAGAGGACGAACCCGGCCGAAATGAAGTTGAGAGCCCGCAACACGGGCGTTTCGGCTCGGGTCTTCCACCAGACGGCGACAAAAACGGGAAACAGCAGCGGATTGAAGATCGCCAGCAGATTGAGCAGGTACTCGGTCACGAACGAAAACTGAAAATCCTTGTTGCGTCCGGCCAGATGATAGCGGAACGAAACCCAGTCGTGCCCGGACTGCCATCCCAGATGCGGAAGGATCAGCAGCAGCGTCACGACGCAGGCGGCGTAGAATTTCGGATTGCGCAGCAGGCGCAGGTTCGACAGCACGGTCAGCAGCACGACCAGCGCGCCGTGATACTTACTGTACGCGAGCGCTGCCATAGCGACGCCGAGCCACAGGGCATGGCTCCAGCGGTCGTCCTCGGTCAGGCGCTTGTAGCACCACAGGAACAGCGCGGTAAAAAGCATCAGCGGACCGTCGGGCACGGCCAGAAAGCCGTAAAGCTGCAGGATCGGCATCGCAGCGGCGATCAGGACGAACAGCCCCGCGTCGCGCACCGTCGCGGAATCGGGACGGACGACCCGCCACAGCAGATAGAGGTAGAGCGGCTGCAACAGCGTGAAGAAAAACCGCACGCCGAACTCTCCGCCCCAAAAACTTCCCAAGCGTACGAGCAGCGCCGTCATCGGCGGATGATCGAAATAGCCCCACGCCAGCGACCGGGAGAACATATGGTAATAAGCCTCGTCGTTGGCCAGCTCGGTGCAGCCGGCCTGAATCAGGTTGGCGATCCACCACAGGCCCAGCAGCAGCCACAGCCGTACGTCGGGATTTCGCGATTGCAACAGTTTTCTCATTTCGGTCGAGTTACCCCGGACTTTCCGCGCGGGGAGGTTTCGGTCGGAATCTATCTTGCAAAGATACGAAAAAAGCCGCAACGAATCGCGCTTGCCCGCAGCTTCCCGCCTCACGCACCGCGCCTGTGCCGGAAACGGCCGGTCCGCCGGAGAAAAAACGGACCGCGGCCAGCCTTTTTCAAACGGTCTTCACCGGCAGAGGCACGGCAAAACCGGAATTTTCGCCTCCCGGCCCACGGGAAACGGCTTCGTCGCAGACATAATCCGAAAACACGCCGCCCCCCGAAAACAGGACCGAACGCCTTGTCCTTCCCGAATCGCCGGAAACGGTATGCCGAGCAACCGAAACACGTCGCAACAGCCGAAAAGGCCGGCATACGCCGATCCTACCCCTCCTTTTCAAAACTTTTCAGAAGCTCGATCTCGGCCGGCCAACGGCTTTCGTCGGGCGTCTCGAGAATCAGCGGAATGTCGTCGAAACGCTTGTCTCGGGCGATAAAGCGGAAAACGGTCATACCCAGAAAACCGTCGCCCAGATTCCGGTGACGGTCGACCCGGCTGCCCAGCGGCTTCATCGAATCGTTCAGGTGCATACCGCGCAGGTAACGGAATCCGACCGTGCGGTCGAACTCGTCGAAGGTCCTCTCGCACGCCTCGTCGCTCGTCAGGTCGTAGCCGGCGGCAAAGGCATGGCAGGTGTCGATGCAGACGCCCACGCGGCTCTGATCTTTCACGAGCGAGAGGATCGTCGCCAGCTGCTCGAACGAATATCCGACATTGGAGCCCTGCCCGGCCGTGTTCTCCACGACGGCCGTCACGCCCCGGGTCCGCTCGAGCGCCCAGTCGATCGACTCGGCCACGAGCCGCAGACATCGGTCGGCGCCGATCAGGCCCAGATCGCTGCCCGGATGAAAGTTCAGCCGGTCGAGCCCCAGCTGCTCGCAACGCTGCATCTCGTCGAGGAAGGCAGCGCGCGACTTCTTCAGCTCCTCGTCCTTGGGATGGCCCAGGTTGATCAGGTAGCTGTCGTGAGGCAGGACGACGCCCGGAGCGTATCCTCCCGCCCTGCAATTGGCCTCGAACGCGCCGATCGAGGACGGCTTGAGCGGCGCGGCCGACCATTGCCGCTGATTCTTCGTAAACAGGGCGAAAGCCGTCGCCCCGATCTTTTCGGCGTTCAGCGGAGCGTTTTCGACCCCTCCTGCCGCACTGACATGCGCTCCAAAATATTTCATCGTACCATGTTATTGTCGCGTCCGTCTCCTCGTCGCGCCGGAAAGGCGGACGCACCGGAGCAAAAATACGGATTTCCGAAGCAAAAAAAAGAGGGTCCGCTCAATCCGGGTCAAAATTGCTATCTTTGCGCAAGACTCAACCCTGCGCAGACTATGAAACCCCTGAGAATTTTTCTGTTGCTTGCAGGACTTCTGCTGGCTTCGAGCCGAGCCGAAGCCCAGTTCTCCATTTCAAAAGTCACACCGAAAGAGGCGGACGTCAAAAACTTTCGGGACACGATCAAGCAGCTGTCGGCCGTCAACAACCAGTTCTTCAGCGAAGCGCGCTACCGGGCCGAGAAAAAACGTTTGCGCAAGGAACGGAACACGATCACCTGCACGGTCGGGCTATCGTTGAACCAAACCGGCTTCGACAACTGGGCCCCGGGCGGAAACAACACGTTCGACGCGACCGCCTCGCTGCTCTATACGCACGTCTACACCCGCGACAAACTGAACATGACCTACTCGTTCGACTCGAAATACGGCATGAACGTCATTTCGGGAACGACGTTCAAGAATCTCGACTACTTCATTTTCAACCTCAACACGGGATGGGCCATCTCGAAGAACTGGTCGTACAGCGCCAGCGCCAACCTGCGAAGCCAATGGTCGAAAGGATACAAGTCGGTCACCGAGAAAATACTGGTCAGCAACTTCATGTCGCCCGGCACGCTGACGCTCGGCGTCGGCTTCACGTACCGGGCGCTGAAGAAAGTGCCGCTGATCGTGACGGTCAACCCCCTGAGCGGCAACATGCAATTCGTTCTGGACGACTCGCTCTCGCGGCAGGGCGCCCACGGCGTGCCGGCCGGCAAGCACCAGAAAAGCTCGCTCGGATCGACGCTGCGCATCGACCTGAGCCAGCCGATCGCGGGAGGAAAGATGAACTACATCACTTACTTTTATGTCTCGACGAACTACGAGCAAAACAACTACGTCGAATGGCAAAATACGTTCAACATCATCGCAGCCAAGATATTCAACATCGGGCTTTTCTGCCGCATGGTCTACAACGAGCCTCAGGCGACGCCTCGGAACCGCTCGCTTCAATGGACCTACAAAATCGGGGTCGGATTGTCCTATACGTTCAAAAACAAGTAGCTTCGGGTACGGGAATTGCCCATGGCCCCGACAAGAAACTTTCGCTAAAACGACATGTACAAAAACAGTAAATTCACGATTCTGCTGCCGACCGTGATCGCCTGCTCGCTGGCAGCAGGGATGTTACTCGGCAGTTTTCTGCTGCGCAGCGGCGCGGACCGACCTGCACGCAGGGCCGCGCTTTCCGTAGCTGGGACCGATAAGCTCAACATGCTGCTCCGCCTGATCGACGCGCAATATGTCGACACGGTACGGATGGACTCGCTCACGGAAGAAATCATCCCGCTGATTCTCGAAAATCTCGACCCGCATTCGATGTATTTCAGCGCGAAGGACCTCGCTCAGGCCAACGAGACGATCGAAGGAGAGTTCGACGGCATCGGCGTCGTGTTCAACATGGCGACCGACACGGTCATCGTGCTGAACGTCATCGCCGGCGGACCGAGCGCCAAGGCAGGCATACAGGGAGGAGACCGGATCGTGACGGTCGAGGACAGCACAATCGCCGGAGTCGGAATGGACCAAAACGAAGTAGTGAAAAGGCTCAGGGGTCCTCGAGGCAGCGAAGTCCGGCTCGGAATCCAGCGCTCCGGAATCGACGGGCTGATCCCGGTCACCGTCCGGCGCGACGCCATTCCGATCAAGAGCATCACGGCTTCGTACCTGATCCGCCCGGATATCGGTTATATCAAGTTCGATCAATTCTCGGTCAACGCCTACAAAGAACTGAGCGAAGCGATCGGACAGCTCAAGGGACAAGGCATGCAGAAGCTCATCCTCGACATCCGGGGCAACTCGGGCGGCCTGCTCGAACAGGCCATCGCGATCTCGAACGAGTTCCTGCCCGCCGACAAGATGATCGTCTACACGCAGGACCGCGCGGGAAACAGGGAGACCCAATACAGCGACGGGCAAGGAGAGTTCACCGACGAACAGCTGGTCGTGCTGATCGACGAATACAGCGCCTCGTCGAGCGAGATTCTGGCCGGAGCGCTTCAGGACAACGACCGGGGCACGATCATCGGCCGCCGCTCCTACGGCAAGGGACTGGTCCAAAGTCAGATCCCGTTCCCGGACGGCTCGGCGGTCCGTCTGACCGTCGCGCGCTACTACACGCCGACGGGACGGTCGATCCAGAAACCGTACAGCGACGGAACGGAAAGCTACAACCGCGAGCTGCTGTCGCGCTACGAGCATAACGAGCTTTTTTCGGCCGACAGCATCCATTTCGCCGACAGCCTCAAATACGTGACCGAAGGCGGCAAGGTCGTCTACGGCGGAGGAGGCATCATGCCGGACATTTTCGTACCGGCCGACACTTCGGACATGACCCCTTATTTCAGAGAGGTGGCCGGGCGCAACATTCTCTACCGTTTCACGCTCGACTATACGGATCGCCACCGCGCGCAACTGAACGGAATCCGGACGCTCGAGGAACTGGACCGCTTCTTCGGCTCGCAGCCGGACCTGCTCGGCGAATTCGTCCGCTATGCGGCCCGGCAGGGCGTGGCACCGAAACCGGCCGAAATCGAACGCTCGAAAGAGGTCATGCTGGCCCAAATCAAAGCCTACGTAGGCCGCAACACGCCGCTGGAGGACAATGCTTTTTACCACAACATCCAAAGCATCGACAACGTGGTAAAACAGGCGCTCGAGGTGCTGTCGGCTCCCCGGCCGGACAACGAGCTCCATGTCCGGGACACGGTCGCGCGGACCGAGCCGTCGCTTTAGCGCAGCGGGAAACAACGCGACGTCGCATGCTTACGTCACACCCGACATACTTTTATTGCAAGTATCCTCGACATTACAATCGACTCGCCCGGACGACCCGGACAAACGGACCGTTTCCGATCGGAACGATGCCTTGTCGCTAAGACGGCGAAAAGTCGGGAGAGCTCCTGCAAGCACGCGATCGCGAAAAACCGGGACGGTGTGCGTAGCCTCATGCACATTTATTTCAAGACGCTTACATGACTATGCTGTCGCGTAAGTCGCCTTCGATCCTTTCCTTTCGTTCGGACCACCGTCCGATTGTTTCCGGGTTATATGGGAGAATCAATGCCGGCGCACCGAAATATGCTATCAGGGGCTTGAAATACCTTCTCCGAGCGTTCGGCCGTCGATATTTCTCAACCGTATATCAGATAACCGGCTACGCCCGAGAGCACGATCAGCAGGATCGGATCGATCTTGCGCAGCGAAGCCAGAAAGACCGCGCCGAAAATCAGCCAGCTCTTGTAGTCGATAAAGGTGACCGGAGTGAACAGCACGGCGCCTGCCAGTGCGATCATGGCCAGAATCATCGGCCTCATGCCGTACATGACTCCGCGGATGTAGGCATTGTTCCGCAGGGCCAGATAAAAGCGCGTCAGTACGATCATCAGCGTCATGGCGGGCAGGCAGACGGCCGCCGTCGCTACGACCGCTCCCCAGACGCTGCCGGTCACGACGTAGCCGATATAGGTCGCGCTGTTGATCGAGATCGGCCCGGGCGTCATCTGCGAAACGGCAATGATGTCGGTCAGCTCCTCGTTCGTGATCCAGCCGTGGGCGATCACCACCTCGTGCTGAATCAGCGACAGCATCGCATACCCCCCGCCGAAGCCGAAAAAGCCGATTTTCAGATAGGATAGGAACAGTTGCAGATAGATCATGGCTTCAGCCCCTTTCTTTTCAGACAGAACGTCCAGCCCAGCCCTCCGACGGCCCCGACCAGAATCAGATAGACGGGCGAGAATCCGAAATACCACGTCGCGCCCAGCGCCAGAGAGGCCAGTACGAAACGCCATGCCCCGAGCCCCTTGGACAGATGAATGATCGGGGCCAAAATCAGCGCCACCACGGCCGGACGCATGCCCTTGAACACGGCCTCGACGACCGGCTCGTGCTCGAACGAAACGAAAAACAGCGCCACGAGCAATATGATGACGAACGAAGGTACGACGACACCGAGCACCGAGCTGAACGCCCCCCGGTAACGATCGATCTTGTAGCCGACGAAAACCGCCGTATTGAGAGCCAAGGGCCCCGGCGAAGTCTGGGCGAGCGTCAGCAGGTCGAGGAATTCCTCGCGATCGATCCACGCCCGGCGATCGACCACTTCCTTTTCGATCAGCGGAACCATGGCGTATCCCCCGCCGAAGGTAAATACCCCGACCTTGAAGAACGACCAGAAAAGATTCAACGATTTCTGCATAAAGTCTTTTTCTCCTGTAATTCGCCCGCTCGCTCGCTTTCGTCCGTTTCCGCACGGACTTTTCTCCCGGAAACGGACGGAAGCGCCGGTCGGGCCCCTTCCGCCAAATCCGCGGCTTCGCCGTTTCCTCTATGACGGATACGTACGCATTCGGAAACAGAAACCGCGAGCGACTTCTTCCTCCGATTGCGTCCGCCGCCTTGCACCAGTCCCCGAAGGAGTCCGGAAACACCGGTCTTGCGCAACCGGATACTGCGGGCACCTGCGGCACGGCGCGCACCGCTAAAGAGCGTCCCGCAAAGTTCCTACCAGCCGTTTACGAACGCGACCGAGTGCGCAGCCACGACGCCGGCCGTTTCGGTCCGAAGACGGCTGCGGCCGAGCGAAACGGCCCGGAAACCGCTGTCGAGCGCCGAGCGGATTTCATCGGAAGAAAAATCGCCCTCGGGCCCTATAAGGATCAGCACCTGCTCCCGGGGGCCGAAAGCCTCCCCGAGCGGAGTCCGGTTCCCGCTCTCCTCGCAATGGGCGATCAGCCGGCTACCCGCGCAAGGGAGCTCCAGCAGCTCACGCAAAGGCATCGGAGAATCGACCCGGGGCAGATAAGCCTTCAGCGACTGCTTCATCGCACCGGTCACCACACGGAGTATCCGGTCTATCCGGAGCGTCCGCCGCTCGCAGCGGTCGGTCAGCACGGGCGTGATCCGGTCGACGCCGATTTCGGTCGCCTTCTCGGCGAACCACTCGTAACGGTCGACGTTTTTCGTCGGCGCGACGGCCAGATGCAGCGAGTAAGGGCGTTGCCCGAAGCCCTGCTCGCAGCCGAGTATCTCGAGCCGGCAGCCGCGCGGCGAATCGTCGGCGATCTCGGCCCGGCACATCGCGCCCCGGCCGTCGGTCACCCACAGGCTGTCGCCCCGGCCCAGACGCAACACGCGGACGGCATGCTTCGACTCCTCTTCGCCGAGCAGATAGCTTCCGGAAGCAGGGTCCAGATCGGGGGCATAAAATAATTGCATAGAAATAGGCGTTTTGTGGATCGGTATCGCTACTTTTGCAATAGCGTCCCGAACTCTCCGGGCAAAAGTACAAAACAACCGACGAACTCACAACGTTTGCCATCGATGAAAAAATTTTCGTTTCCGCTCATCGTTCTCTTATCGATAACCGCCATGTCAAGCTGCCGCAACAAACAGGCGGAGGTCAATCCGCTGCTCGCCCCGTGGGACACGCCCTACGAGGTTCCTCCTTTCGACAAGATCGAAATACGCCATTACAAGCCGGCCGTCGAGCAGGCCATTGTCCGTCACCAAAAGGAAATCGACTCGATCGCATCGAACCCGGCGGCCCCGGATTTCGAAAATACGATCGCGGCGCTCGACCGGAGCGGGGAAACGCTCGACCGGGTCTACACGACCTTCTCGCTGGTCGCCGCAGCCGACAACAACGAGGCGATGCAGCAGGCCGATCTGGAAATATCGCCGGCGGTAGCGGCCCATCGGGACGACATATACCTGAACGAAAAGCTTTTCGAACGGGTGGAGGCTGTCTACGAGAAGCTCGACTCGCTGCCGCTCACGCCCGAGCAGAAACGTCTGACGGAACTCACGTACAAAAACTTCGTGCGCGCCGGAGCCGGTCTTACGCCCCGCAGCAAGAAACGGTTGCGCGAGATCAACTCGGAACTGACGACACTCGGCATCCGCTTCGGCAATAACCTGCTGGCAGAGAACAAGGACTTCGCGCTCGTGCTCGACAGCCTCAAGCAGACGACCGGCCTGCCCGACGACGTGATCAATGCGGCGGCGGCCGAGGCCGAGGCCCGGGGTATGAAGGGGAAATACGTCTTCACGCTCGGCAAACCCAGCCTGATTCCGTTCCTGACCTACGCCAAAGACCGCAACCTGCGCGAGCGGCTCTACCGGGGCTATTTGAACCGGGGAGCCAACGGCGGCGACCACGACAACACGCGGATCGTCGAGCGGATCGTCAGGCTGCGCTCCGAGAAGGCCGCCCTGCTCGGCTATCCGTCTTACGCGGCGCTCAAGCTCGACGGTACGCTGGCCGCGACGCCCGAGCGAGTATACGAGATGTTCGACCGGCTCTGGGAACCGACGCTGAAACTGGCCGGCGAGGAGCTCGCCGAAATGAAGGCGATCAAGGCGGCCGAAACCGGCGACAGCACGTTCGCCTCGTGGGACTGGTGGTACTATGCCGAGAAGGTGCGCCGCCGCGACTACGCGCTCGACGACGAGGCGCTGCGTCCCTATTTCACGCTCGAAAACGTGCAGGGCGGCATCTTCTTTCTGGCCAACAGGCTCTACGGCATCACCTTCCGGCCGATCGTCGCACCGCTCTACAATCCCGACTGCCTGGTCTACGAGGTGCTCGACGAGGACGAGAGCCATCTGGGCGTACTCTACTTCGACTACTACGTGCGCGAGGGCAAGAGCGGCGGCGCGTGGTGCGGGAACTTTACTGAACAGTATTACGAGAACGGCGAGCGCGTGGCGCCCGTCGTAGGGGTGGTGACCAACTACGCCCGTCCGACCCGTTCGACGCCGACGCTGCTCAGTCTCGACGAGACGAAGACCCTCTTCCATGAATTCGGCCATGCGCTGCACAGCCTGTTCCGCAAGGTGGAGTACCGCGGGCTGGCCGACGTCGAGGGCGATTTCGTGGAGCTGCCGTCGCAGGTGATGGAGAACTGGGCTACCGAATCCGAGATGCTGGAACAATATGCGCTGCACTACCGCACCAACGACAAGATTCCGGAATCGCTCGTGCGGAAGATCCGTCGCAGCGCGCAGTTCAACCAGGGATTCGAGATGACCGAGCTGCTGGCCGCCGCCCTGTCGGACATGGACATCCATTCGCAGCGGGAGTATGCGCCGTTCGACGTCGATGCCTTCGAACGCGAAGCGCTCTATACGAAACGGGGGCTGATCCCGCAGATCGAACCGCGTTACCGCTACCCCTATTTCAGCCATATTTTCGACGGCGGCTATTCGGCGGGTTACTATTTCTATATCTGGGCGCAGGTGCTCGACAAGGATGCCTACGAGGCGTTCCGTCAGAGCGGCGACATCTTCAACCGCAAGATCGCCCGCGCTTTTCGCGAGAAGCTGCTCAGCCGCGGCGGCGAGGCCGACGGCATGACGCTCTACCGCGATTTCCGCGGTCAGGATCCCGACAAGGCGCCGTTGTTGAAGGCCTGCGGATTCTGGGTGGAGCCGGAGCCCGAAACCGACTCGCTGGCGGTCGTCCGTCCGGCTGCGGAGCGGCAGCTCATGCCGCCGGCGAACCTGCTCGAACTGCGCGATAAGCAAGAAAACCTCAAATAAGTACGTTACAATGAAAAAAATTCTGTCGTTTATGTCACTGACGCTTCTGGTCGCAGGGTGTGCCGATCGCACGATGCCCGTGGCCGACCTGCCCGAGATCGATACCTCGAATCCGCTGCTCGCGGAGTGGGAGACGCCCTATGCCACGCCCCCGTTCGAGCGGATCGAACTGAAAGATTACGAACCGGCGTTCGATGCGGCCATCGCCGTACAGCGGGCCGAGATCGAGGCCATCGTGAAGAATCCCGCCAAGCCTTCGTTCCACAATACGATCGTCGCGCTGGAACGTTCCGGCGAACTGCTTTCCCGAATCGAGGGGTTGTTCTACAACCTGCTCGAAGCCGATTCCAACGACGAGATGCAGCGCATCGCGCTCGACGTGCAGCCCAAGCTGACGGCGCTGAGCAACGACATCGCGCTCGATCCGGCGCTCTTCGCCCGTGTGAAGGCCGTCTACGAGAATCCCGGCTGGTTCCTTTCGAAGGAGGACAAACGGCTGTTGGAGAAGACCTACAAGAGTTTCGCCCGCAACGGTGCGGCGCTTCCGGCCGACAAGCAGGAGCTCTACCGGCAATATACGACCGAGTTGGGGGAGGCGACGCTCAAATTCGGTCAGAATTCGCTGGCTGCGACCAACGCCTTCACGCTCAACATCACCGATCCCGGGCGGGTCGAAGAGCTGCCCGACTTCGTGAAGGAGGGGCTGGCGGCCGACGCCAAGGCGCGCGGCGAGAAGGGTTGGACGGTGACGTTGCAGTATCCGAGCTACGTCCCCTTCATGACCTATTCGTCGGACCGCGAGGCGAAGGAGCAGCTGTGGCGGGCGTCGAATGCGCGTGCGCTGGGCGGCGAGTTCGACAATTGCGAGAATATCCGCCGCATCGTCGATCTGCGCCGCCAGATCGCAGGTCTGCTGGGATATGAAACCTACGCCGACTATGTGCTCGAAGAGCGCATGGCCGAGAATACCGCTGCGGTGAACGCCTTCTTGCAGGAGTTGCTCGACGAGACGATCGACTATGCGCGGGCCGACTATGCGATGATCAACGACTATGCCCATGCGCAGGGCTTCGAGGGCGATGTGATGCCGTGGGACTGGTCGTACTACGCCGAGAAGTACAAGAACGAGAAGTATGCGCTGAGCGACGAGCAGGTGAAGCCCTTCTTCGAATTGGAGAAGGTGAAAAAAGGGGTCTTCCTGCTGGCCAACAAGCTCTATGGGCTGAATTTCGCCAGGCGCGACGACATCGCCGTCTATCATCCCGACGTGACGGCTTACGAAGTGACCGACGCGAAGGGCGACTTCGTAGCGGTGCTCTACCTCGATTTCTTCCCGCGTGCGTCGAAGCGCGCCGGTGCGTGGATGACCGAGTTCCGCGGTTCGAAGGTGGTAGAGGGCGTCGAGACGCGCCCGCTGGTGTCGCTGGTGATGAACTTCACCAAGCCGACCGAGACGAAACCTTCGCTGCTGACCTTCGACGAGGTGAACACCTTCCTCCACGAGTTCGGCCATTCGCTGCACGGCATGTTGGGCCAGGGCGAGTACGAGTCGCTGAACGGGACGAGCGTCTACCGCGATTTCGTGGAGCTGCCGTCGCAGATCATGGAGAACTGGGCCACCGAAAAGCAGTGGCTCGACCTGTGGGCCGAGCACTACGAGACGGGTGAGAAAATGCCCGCCGAACTGGTCGAGAAGATCGTCGCCGCGAAGAACTATCTGGCTGCTTACGCCAATGTGCGCCAGCTGTCGTTCGGCATGACCGATATGGCATGGCACACGCTCAAAGAGCCGTTCACGGGCGATGTCGAGGCTTTCGAGAAGCAGTCGATGGCACCTGCGCAGGTGTTGCCTGTCGTGGACGGTACGGCGATGAATCCCGCCTTCACTCATATTTTCTCCGGCGGCTATGCGGCCGGATACTACGGTTACAAGTGGGCCGAGGTGTTGGAAGCCGACGCCTTCAAGGCGTTCGAGGAGACGGGCAGCATTCTGGGCGGGCCGGCGGCCGATGCCTTCCGCAAGCACATCCTCACGCAGGGAGGGCACGAGCATCCGATGAAACTCTATGTCGCCTTCCGCGGCCACAAGCCCGAGACGAAGGCGCTGATCGAGAAGATGGGACTGACGAAGTGATCCGGCGGCGTCCGGATGACGGAGCCGAATCCTGCGGGGTTCGGCTCCGTTTCGTTTTTTGGGAGGGGCGGGACGAATGTGACGGTTATCCGCAGTGAAACCCCTTCGCTTCCGGCGCATCTGCGCTTCGTTGCCGTCGGCCGGCAGCGTGCAGGGTCGGGGCGAAGCGCGGTTTGCTGCATGGGGCGGCGGCTTTCCTGCCGGCATCGTCCGTCGTGTCGCCGGTCGGCAGGAATCGGGGTCGGGATAAATTGCGGCCGGGCATATTTTTTCATTTCCGATAGGGTATTTCGCCGCGGAGGTGTTATTCTTATAGTGAGGGCGGTTGCGGAGGCGGCGTATGGAATGCCCGATCCGCTCCGCAGTTCTCCTTTCGAACCACCGAAATACGAATGCCTATGGAGTAGAACCGATTACAAAGGGCCGTGCCGACGGCTCGTCCGGCAGTACGAACGACTGCGACTTACCTTAAACCGAATATTCATCCGGATACGTGCCCGACGGAGATCGCGTCGGTGACGTGTTCCGAAAAACACAACCGAACGAATGAAGAGATTTATCCTGATCCTTTTCCTCCTGCTGGCCGCGCGCGAGATACGCGCCTTCGGACTGGCCGGCCATGCGGCGATCGCCTGCATTGCCGAACATCATCTTACGCCGCGCGCCCGAGCCAACATCATGCGCTACACCGACCACCGTTCGATCGTCTACTACGCCTCGTGGATGGACGAGTGGCGCCGTTCGAAAGGCTATGAGTTCACGACGCACTGGCACGCCGGAACGGTCGATGCGGAGTTTCGCAGCACGCCGGCCGTGCGCGAGGCGTCGGGCGCGAAGGGCGACTGCGTCGTGGCCGTCGAACAATCGATTGCGCTGCTCTCCGAATATGACAAGCTCGACGACTCGACGGTATTGGTGCATATCAAATATCTGGTGCATCTGCTCGGCGACATGCACTGTCCGACGCATGTCTATTATTATCCCGACAACATGACGCTCGGAAAATTTCCGGTCAAGCTGCATGGCGTCGAGACCAACTACCACAAGATCTGGGATGGACAGCTGCTCGACAGCCGCCATAAGTTCTGGGGATTCCAGGATTACCGTCATGCGCTGGACAACTATACTGACGAGGAGATCGCCCGTATGACGGAGGGGACGCCCGTCGAATGGTTCGAGGAGTCGGCGCGGCGCTGCCGCGAGATTTACGACTGGGTGCAGCCCGGCGACGAGCTGGGGCAGGAGTTCTACAATGCGCACGCCCCGTTCGCGGAGTATCAGCTCGTGCTGTCGGGGTATCGGCTGGCCAAGGTGCTCAACGCACTGTTCGACCGGTAGGCTCCAATGATGCAGATGAAAAGAGGAGAGCTGTCCGACAGCTCTCCTCTCTTCATCGGTCGCTTGTGTCGTTTCAGATTCTGTTCGGATCGTGCTTGTATTTGAATATGACTGCAAATACGATCGCTACGACGAGCGAGAACCCTGCGAACAGATACCATGAAAGCGGCCATCCGTAGTGGTTGACGATCCATCCGGCGAGATAGGAGCCGATTAGCGCGCCCAGACCGTTGGTCATGATCATGAATACGCCTTGTGCGCTCGAACGGATTGCCGCCGAGGTCTCCTTTTCGACGAATAGCGAACCGGAGATATTGAAGAAATCGAACGCCACGCCGTAGACGATCATCGAGAGAATGAACATCCAGACGCCCGGGCCGGGGTTGCCGGCGCCAAGCAATGCAAAACGCAATACCCATGCGAACATGGCGATCAGCATGACGCGCTTGATGCCGAACCGTTTGAGAAAGAATGGGATAAGCAGAATGCAGAGCGTTTCCGAGATCTGCGAGAGCGAGATCAGGATCGTGGAGTGTTCGACGCCGAAGGTGCCGAGATATTTGGCGCCGTGGATGCCCGTGTCGCCGAAACTTTTGATGTATCCGTCGGCGAAGGCATTGGTGATCTGCAACGACATGCCCAGCAGCATGGAGAAGATGAAGAAGATGGCCATCTTGCGCTGTTTGAAGAGGGCGAAGGCGCGCAGCCCGAGCAGATCGACGATCGACTTGCCGCCTCCCGACCGGTTGATCGGGCAGTTCGGCAGCGTGAACGAGTAGAGACCCAATATGAGGCCCAAGGTCGCCGAGAAGTAGAGTTGGGTTGCACTCAGGCCCATCTTTCCGAGATCAACGACCCACATGGCACAGATGAATCCGACCGTGCCCCACACGCGGATGGGCGGGAAGTGGGTTACGGTATCCAGTCCTGCTTTTTCGAGGGCGTTGTAGGCGACCGAATTGGACAGTGCGATGGTGGGCATATAGAACATTACGCTCAGCAGGACGAGCGTGTAAAGCGAATTGTAGTCGGTTCGGGTGGCGGCGAGGGTGATGAATCCTGCGGCGAAGAGATGGCAGAGGCCCAAGAGACGTTGCGCCGGAATCCATCGGTCAGCGATGATTCCCATGACGGCCGGCATAAATAGCGAGGCGATTCCCATCGTGGCGAAGAAGCTGCCGATTTGCAGCCCGTCGAATTTCAGCGTGTTGCCGAGGTAGGCCCCCAGTGAGATCAGCCAAGCCCCCCAGACGGCGTACTGGAGGAAGTTCATCAGAGTCAGGCGGATTTTTGTATTCATCGTGTTGGTGTTCTAAAATGCGGTTCTTATCGTCCGGTTTCCGGTGTGCAGGAAAACGAGCGGAAACAAAATTAGAAAAATTTTTCGGATTTTTCTTGCACAAAGCAAAATTATGTGCTACTTTTGCATCACCAAACCTGAGGGAACGGCAATCGCAGCGTGCGTCGCACGATTTCGGGCCGACCGGAAGGGGCGGACACGTAGAACGGGTGGTTCCGTGGGACATTGAGCTATGGTGTAATGGTAACACAACAGATTCTGGTCCTGTTTTTCCTGGTTCGAGTCCGGGTAGCTCAACTCGAAGGCCGGTCAAGCATCGCTTGACCGGCCTTCATTTTTTAAGCGATCGCAGCCGGATTTGTGCCAGTATGCAAAGAAGGTTCCCGTCTCTGTTGCGGATGAGTCCGGAGCGGTTCGTCGATCTCTTCCGAAAGTGACGGCCGCTTCCCTGTTGCAGACGGCGCCGCGAGGAGGCTCCTGTGCGGAGGACGTACCGGCCCCGAGGGCCAGAAACAATACGAAGGTGGTGGACTTTTTCGTGATCCGCATGAGTCGAGATTCCGAAAATCGGGCAGGGAAACGCTTTTCCGTCCCGCCGGGTTCTGGGTTCAGGGTAGCCGGGCGTTTTCCGGCGATACTCCGTGCATCAATACATGTTGTCGTACATCGACTGGCTCTTGTCGTATTTGAGGTCGGCCAGCGATGCGGCCTTGACGCCGATGTTGAAGCTCCAACTGCGGTGGGCGCCGAACGGAATCCACGAGAAGGACATCTGCCAGCAGTGGAGGTCGCGCGAGATGCTGACCGACGAGGTGGTCAGCTTGTTCTCCTTGATGTCGTAACCGCCCTGGAACGTGATGCCCATCTTGGGCGTGAGGTTGACGCTGCCGTTGAACCCGATGTTCTGCGTGATGTTCTTGCGGTAGCCCGTCGTACCGTTGTTGACGTAGTTGATCGAGTAGGAGACCGTGTAGTTGAAGCCGAGGTTCCACGGCAGCGAGAAGTCGTAGTACGACTGCGCCATGTACTGCCTTCGCAGCACAGGGTCGAGGATGCCGTAGGGGTCGTAGAAGGGGTTGGCGTATTCGGGCGGGACGCTGTTGATGTCGTTGATCGCGGGCGTGGAGTTATCCTGCCGCGATTTGAAGGTATAACCGAACGACCAGCCCGTCGAAACGATACGCCCCGGAAAGAAGAGTTTGTCGATGCGCCGTCCCTCGGGGGTGACCCTGTACGGGTCGAGCGTGGCGTTGAGCTGGATGCCGAAGTTCGTGCCGAAGACCGTCGTGCGGAACTGGATGGGAATGGTCGAGAGCTTCATCGAGTCGGCCAGGAAGTTGTACGAGGCGCTGACCGACAGGTTGTCGATCAGCTTGATCTTCTTGATGCCCGACGTGTCGCGCTTGGAGAGCACCTTCATTTCGAGCGTCTGCGACAGCGAGAAGTTCATCGACATGCTGCGGCCCGAACTGGGAACGCCGTAGGCATTGTCGGCGAAGGGCGAATAGACCTGGAACTTGCCGGTGGAGTCGGTCTGTACGGTTTTGTAGTAGCCGTATTTCTGATCCGAGAAGTCGGGGGCGTACGAAAAGCCGAACGACGGGGTGAGCGTGTGCCGGATCGCCTGTATCTTGCTGGTCTTTTTCTTGAACTGATACATGCCGTAGAGCGTCGTCGAGGCGCTCACCGAGGTGGTGTAGTTGTAGAGCCGGTAGAATCCGTATTCGGGATCGAGGTAGCGCACTTCGTTGGTCACGGGGCTCCATTCGCGCTCCTGCTTCTTGAAATACCACTTCTCGGTATAGTTGAACGACGGCGAGACGTTGATGTAGTTGAAGAGGTTGAACGAGGCCGTGACGGGTATCGAGTGCTCGATGCCGTTGCGCATGTTTTCGAGCGTCTGTTTGGTGAAGACCTCCGACTCGGTCGTGGAGACGGTGTTGGTCATCTTGCCCGTATACTGCATCGAAATCTTCTCGTACCACCGTGCCTTGCCCTGCGCCTCGCGCCGTTTGAAGGGGTAGAAGCGCGAGACATTGAAGACGATGTTGGGCAGCGTCATCGAGATCGTGGAGTTCTGCGAGTTCTGCGACACGGCCATGTTCATCGAGAGCGAGAAAGGGGTTCCCGCCCAGTTCTTCGAGTAGGAGATCGTCGAGTTGGTCTGCGTCTGGAGAATGTCATTGATCGTCGTGGCCGCGTATTTGGAGTAACCGCTCGTGGCGAAGTTGACCGATGCGGAGAAGGTGGAGCCCGGGTTGGCCTTCGGATCCTGCGAGTGCGTCCATTGCAGGCGGAAGGTGTTCTGTTTGAGGAAGTCGGGTTCGCCCTTCTCGCCGGTGCGGATGCTCGAGAACTGGGCGTTGAGGTTGCCCGTGTACTTGTAGCGTTTGATGTAGCGCGATGCGGCGGCTCCCTCCCACGATCCGAGCGTGTAGATGCCCGCCGTGAGGGCGAGGTCCATGTGTTGGCTGAGGGTGAAGTAGTAACCGAAATCGCGGAAGAAGAAGCCGCGCTGGCCGTCCTCGCCGTAGGTCGGCATCAGGAATCCCGACTTGGGGCCCGAACTGATCGGGAAGAAGCCCTCCGGAATACCGAGGAAATAGATCGGTACGTCCTCCATGACCAGGTAGGCGGGGCCGGTGACCACCTTCTTGCCCGGAATCACCTTCGCCTTGGTCATGGCCAGATAGAAGTGGGGGTGATCCGTCTGGTCGCAGGTGGTGTATTTGCCGCCCTGGATGTTGATGTTGTTGTCGGGCATCTTCTTCACGCTGCCGCCGATGAGCCATCCGTCGCCCTCCTGCGTCGCCACGCCCTTGATCTTGGCCTTGCCCGACTTGAAATTGTAGGTGATGGTGTCCATCTTGTAGGGCGAGGCCGAACCTTCGGTGAATTCGGGTCGGGTGACCGTGGGCTGCCCTTCCAGCGTGTCGGGCTTCCCGTAGGCGTAAATCTCCCGGGTGTCCATGTTGACGCGCATGAAGTCGGCTTTGAGGTTCATGTCCTGGTAATTGATGTCGCCCTCGTTGTAGATGTAGACCATCTTGTTGCGGATGTCGTAGACCAGCGAGTCGGTGTTCTTGCCGTTCATGATGTCTTCGAGGAAGGCTCCGCCCTCCTTTTTGCGGCGCGTGGTGTCGCGTTGGAGCGAATCGGACGGCACCCGCAGCGAGTCGGGCGGCAGGAGCGAATCCGCCTGCAACACGAGCGTATCGGAGACGACGGGCGGCTCCTGGGCTTCGGCGGCCTGCTTCATGCGGCGGCGTTCGCGCCGCGAGAGGCGCTGCGCCCTGCGGTCGTTGTCGGTCGATCCGCTGTCGGCGGCGGCGACGTCCGTCTCTGCGGGACGTTGTATCGCGGTGTGGGGGGCAAAGCCGAAAACCATCTCCGTGAAGAGAACGACGACGAACGCCGCAGCGAGATATTTTAATGAAAATCGCTTCAAAATTCCAAAAAAATTCATACCTTTGCCGACGAGTCGGCAAAACCGCCGGAATCGGGCCTTCGTGATTGTCTGAGGCCGATTTTGCATCCGACAAAGATAGGTAAAAAATTAGAGAAACACCATAGTTAATCCCACTTTTGCCATGCGGCGTCTGGTTTTCATCATATCGCTTTGCGTATGCTTCGCACTGAGTGCGAACGGAGCCGGAGCGGAAAATATTGCGCGCGGGGTACGGGTTATCGTCATCGATGCGGGCCACGGCGGGCCGAAATTTCCCGGAGCGCACTATCGCGGAATCTACGAGAAGGATCTCAACCTGAAAGTGGCGCTCAAACTGGGCGCGCTTATCGAGCGGGAACTTCCCGAAGTGAAGGTGGTCTACACCCGCAAGACCGACAAGCAGTTTTCCGAGTCGCTGACCAAGGATTTGCAGGCGCGGGCCGACATCGCCAACAAGGCCGAGGGCGACCTGTTCTTTTCGATTCACACCAACGCGGCGCCCACCGCGGCGGCGCGGGGCGTCGAGACGCTCATCATGGGCGAAAGCCCGCTCGAACAGCGCATCAACGACGAGGTGCTCTTCGCCAACAACAAGGAGGAGTTCATCGACATGAGCGACCAGCGCACGGCGGCGATCGTGCGGGCCTATATCTCCAATCTGCGTTTCACCTACGGCGAGTACAGCGAGGCGATGGCGCGGCTGTTGGAGAAGAACTACAAGCAGGCGGGGCGGTACGTGCGCAAGACCAAACCCCAACTGCTCAAAGTACTCTATGCGACCAACATGCCGGGCGTGCTGACCGAAATCGGTTTCATGTCCAATCCCGAAGAACTGCGCTACATGTGTTCCGAGAAGGGACAGAACGAGATCGCCCGTTCGCTGTTCAACGCCGTGAAGGACTATGTGAATTTCGTGCGGGGTATGCAATTGGTCGAAGAGTGCGACGACGCCACGACGCAGGCCCCGGTCGAACCGGCGCCCGTTGTGTCCGAACCCGCTCCGCAGCCTGCGAAGGCCGCTGCTGCGAAGAAGCCGTCGAGCGGCTATACGATTCAGATTCTTGCCAGCACCAAGCGTCTGAAATCCAATGACTGGCAATTCAAGAGCTACAAGAACAAGGTGATCGAGCTGCGTTCCGCGGGCCGCTACCGTTATAAGTATTGTGTGGGTCGTTACGCGACGCAGGCCGAAGCCAAGCGTGCGCTGTCGCAGGTGAAGAAGAGCTTCGGCGACGCTTACATCGTGCGTTACGAAGGCGATGCGATCGCCCGATAAACATTCCGAATTATGAGACGAGAGGTAAAGATAGGCGTGTTCGCCGTCGTCATGCTGGGCTGCCTGTGGGGCGGCATCCGCTTTTTGAGCGGCATCGATATTTTCAGCCGCAACATTCCCTATTATGTGGCTTATCCGGAGATCAGCGGGATCCAGACCGCCACGCCCGTCACCATTCAGGGTGTGAAGGTCGGGACGGTCACCGCGATCGGCTTCGATCCTTCGGTGAGCCGCGACGTCGTGTTGCAGCTCACCGTGCGGCGCTCCTTCCGGATTCCGCGCGACTCCAAGGCGCGCATTTACAGCGACGGTTTCATGGGCGGCAAGGCGATCGCCATCGAGATGGGCGACAGCCCGCAGCTGTTGTCGAAGGGCGACACGCTCGTGGCGGCCGAGACGCGCGACATGCTGGCGGCGGCCGGAACCGAACTGGCCGACGTGAAGGAGCGTCTGACGCGGGTGATGGACAACCTGTCGGTCACGCTCGAAAGCGTCAACGCCGTGCTGAAAGACAACAAGGGAAATATCGACGGGACGCTGACGCACCTGAACTCGATTTCGGGCAATATGGACGCCGTGCTGGCGGCCGAAAAGGGCAGTTTGCGGACGGCGATCGACAACATCGGCAAGTTTTCGACCGCGCTGGGCGAGAACTCCGAGCGCTTCTCGTCGATGATCGCCAATCTGGACCGGTTCTCGCAGCAGCTGACCGAGGCCGACATCGACTCGCTGTCGCTCGGCCTGCGTACGACGCTGGGCGAATTGAATCGGACCGTGGCCCGCATCAACGAGGGGAAAGGCACGGTGGGTCGATTGATGAACGATCCGCGGCTCTACGAGTCGTTGGAGACGGCGAGCGCCAATCTGGCGGCGTTGCTCGAAGATTTGAAGGCTCACCCCAAGCGGTATGTTCATTTCTCGCTCTTCGGTCGCAAGGACAAGGGCGAGAAGGTGAAAACGAAAGAGGCGGCGATCTCGGCGGGCGACTCGCTGCCGGCGGCCCGATAGCGCGGTGCTGTCGTTACAAGAGGCTATCGGACGATGATTTATCCTGCGAATTTCGAAGAGAAAATAGGTTTCGACCGCATCCGCGAGCAGGTGACGGCGCTCTGTTCTACCCCTTCGGCGAAAGCGAAGCTGGCGGAGGAGGGTTTCTCGACCTCGGCCGATGAGATCGAACGCCGCCTGTCGCTGATGAACGAAATGCGTTCGCTGCTGATGCTCGAACGCGACTTTCCCGACGGCGACTATCCCGATCCTGCGCCGCTGGTGGCTAAAATCCGGGTCGAAGGGAGTTATCTGCTCGCTGCCGAAGCGGATCAGCTGCGCAAGGCGCTCGTTACCGTCGGGGCGATCGCGGAGTTCATCCTGGGGCGGGGCGGGGCGCGCTATCCGCGCCTTTGGGAGTTGAGCCGCCGCGTGACGCTCTTTCCCGAAATCGTGCGGGCGATCGATGTTATTCTCGACGACCGCGGCGAGGTGAAGGACAGCGCTTCGCCCGAATTGCAGCAGGTGCGCCGCGCCATCCGCGAACGCGAGGGGCAGGCCGCCAAGCGGTTGCAGCAGGTGTTGCAGCGCGCCAAGCAGGCCGGTATCGTCGATGCCGACGCCGTGCTGTCGGTGCGTGACGGGCGGCCGGTGATTCCCGTCGCAGCGGCCAATAAACGCAAATTGCAGGGTTTCATCCACGACGAGTCGGCCACGGGCCGGACGTTCTATGTCGAGCCGGTCGAGGTGGTCGAGATCAACAACGAGCTCAAAGAGTTGGAGTATGCCGAGCGGCGCGAGGTAGTCAAGGTGCTGAGCGCCTTCACCGAGTCGATCCGTCCCGATGCGGAGGCGATCGCCGATGCGGGCGACTACCTTTCGTCTGTCGACATGATTCGCGCCAAGGCGCGCTGGGCGCTTGCCAACGACGCCGGCAAGCCGATCCTTTCGACGGACGACCGGCTGGAACTGCGCACGGCGCGCCATCCGCTGTTGCAGCAGACGCTGCGGGCGCAGGGCCGCGAGGTCGTGCCGCTCGATCTTGCGCTGGACCGCCGCAAACATATCCTTGTGATTTCGGGCCCCAATGCGGGCGGCAAGTCGGTCTGCCTGAAAACGACGGGACTCATGCAGTACCTGTTCCAGTGCGGCTATCCCGTTCCGGCATCGGAGGTCTCGGAGTTGCCCGTCTTCCGGTCGATCTTCATCGACATCGGCGACGAGCAGTCGATCGACGACGACCTGTCGACCTATTCGTCGCATCTGCGCAACATGAAAAACATGCTGGCCGGCGCCTCCGACCGCACGCTGGTGCTCATCGACGAGTTCGGTTCGGGTACCGAGCCGACGATCGGTGGCGCCATCGCCGAGGCGATTCTCGAACGGCTGCTCGAACGCGGCTGTTACGGGGTCGTGACGACGCACTACGCCAACATCAAATATTTCGCCTCGAACGCCGAAGGGGTCGCCAACGGCGCGATGCTCTTCGACGTGCAGCGGATCCGTCCGCTGTTCAAACTCGAAATCGGCAAGCCCGGCAGTTCGTTCGCCGTGGAGATCGCCCGCAAGATCGGTCTTCCTGAGGAGATCATCCGTGCGGCGAGCGACAAGGCGGGTTCGGATCATATCAACCTCGAACGGCAGCTGCGCGAGATCGCCCGCGACAAACGTTACTGGGAGCAGAAGCGCGACCGCATCCGCCTGACCGACCGCAAGATCGAGGAGCTGGAACAGAGCTATGCCGCGCAATTGGCGCGTATCCGTCAGGAGCGGAGCGAGATTCTGCGTGCGGCCAAGGCCGAAGCGCGGGAGTTAATGGCTGAGGCCAACCGTCGCATCGAGCAGACGATCAAGGAGATCCGCGAGGCGCAGGCCGAGCGTGAAATGACGCGGTTCATCCGGCGCGATCTCGACGCCTTCAAGGAGCGGGTCGAGCAGGCGGATGCCGTCGACGCGGAGAAGGCGGCCCGCATCGAACGCGAAATGGAGAAGTTGCGGCGCCGCCGCGAACGCCGCGAGGAGCGTCGCCGCCAGCCCGTTGCGGCGGGCGACGCGCAGCCCGTCGTCGCGCCGCCGCGCGAAATCGAGGTCGGCTCGAAGGTGGTGCTCGAAGGGCAGCAGACGCCCGGCGTGGTGCAGTCGCTCAAAGGCGACAAGGTGCAGGTGGCCTTCGGCCAGTTGTTGACGACGGTCGATCGCAAACGTTTGCGCGTGGTGTCGAACAGTGAATACCGCGAGGCGACGCGTCCCGTGACGGCGCGTACGGTGGTGTCGGTCGACGTGGCGGCACGCAAACTCAATTTCAAGGATCATATCGACGTGCGGGGGATGCGTGCTTCGGAAGCGGTCGAGGCCGTGCAGAGCTTCATCGACGATGCGCTGATGGTGGGTGTCGGTTCGGTGACGATCCTCCACGGCAAGGGGACGGGAGCGCTCAAAGAGGAGATCCGCCGTTACCTGCGCACGGTGCCGGACATCGCCGGCGTCGCCGACGAACATGCCGACCGCGGCGGCGCGGGCATTACGGTCGTCACGTTCGGGAGCGAATGAGCCGTGCGGACGGGATGCCGACGGCGGAGCGGCCGTACGGTCGGCTCCGGCGGACAGAGAGAGAAACGGAGGAAAGATGAACTATACGTTAAGCGAAATAGCCCGTATCTGCGGGGGAACCTTCATCGGTGAGAACCGGCGCGTGACGGAAGTGGTGACCGACAGCCGGAGTTGCGGTATGCCGGCTGCGCCGCTCTTCGTCGCAATGTGCGGCGCGCGGCACGATTCGCACGATTTCGTCGACGGGATGTATGCTCGCGGTGTGCGGGCGTTTCTGGTCGAACGTCCGCTCGACGAGCGCGACGGGGCGGGGTATGTCGTCGTCGGCAATGCGATCGACGCCCTGCAACGGCTGGCCGCCGACTGGCGCCGCCGTTTCGGCGGTACGGTGGTGGGGATCACCGGCTCGAACGGCAAGACGGTCGTCAAGGAGTGGATCGCCCAGACGGCGCCCGACGGCGTGAAGCTGTTCCGCTCGCCGCGCAGCTACAATTCGCAGCTGGGTGCGGCGTTGTCGCTGCTGATGATCGAGGGCGACGAACGGTTCGCGCTGATCGAGGCGGGTAT
>ERZ773155.389-NODE-389-length-39014-cov-30.656793_pt1 | contig 39014 bp, 32 predicted proteins | sample MGYA00511262_ERZ773155 | MGnify/ENA primary metagenome ERZ773155 (study PRJEB29015, sample SAMEA2737828) | human gut metagenome | biome: human gut; feature: human-associated habitat; material: faeces | place: China | collected 2012 ... | reverse complement strand
TCCCCCTCGCGTACCTTATTATATAATAATATATATATATATACTTCTTTTTATAGATATGGGGGGTACCATGCATTTTTCGGCTGTTAACTGTTAACCTGTTAACCCTGCCCATTTTTTAAGCCAACTCTATACTTCTGGATAGAGAACTCATAGAGTTGGGGGATAAGAAACTATCACTTAGCTTCTTTAACACTTTCCGGGCTTCATAGATGGCAAGGATCGGTCATCTATTAAGCCTCCAGCTTGCCATCTATTAAGCCTCTTTCGTGTCGCTTTCGTGTCGTTTTCGTGTCACTTTCGTGTCGCTTGTTTTATCCTTGTATTTCCCTTTATCTCGTAACCGGGAATACATAGTATTCTCTATCTACATCGAAATCAAGCACCCACTGGTCAACGATGATATTGTCATCCAGCGCCTTGATTTCTACAGTATGATAGCCGTCGAGCAGGGTTACGTAGAAGCTCTTGAGCGCCTGACCGCGCCAATGGTTCATCTTCCATTCCTTGGAGTTGTAATCCTCCTTCATCTGGCAGATTACCGGCTCTGCACCGTCGATGCTCACGCTTACCCGCATATTCTTCTCGTATGGCAGATAGCTCGGGATGGTGGCGAGGGTGAATCTCGCGTCTCCTATGCTGCTGCTTACGAATCTGTATCTCAGGATGGCTCCCTTTGGCAGCTTCACGGCGTTGCTGCTATGCCCCAGTAGCGGTTTCAGCTGGATCTTCTCCGCAGTTCCATCTTTGGCTGCAGGTGCCTGGAAGGCATTCGTCCAGTCGTATGCATTCTTGGCTGTGATGTTCTTGGTGAATGTCACCAGTGGCTGGAGATCCTGATTTCTGTCGAAGGCATCCTGCATCAGAAGCTTGATATCCTTGGCAGGTAGAGCGCCCGGCAACTGCGGAGCCTGCATTTCTGCCCCATCTGTAGCGATGATGCTGCTCCATTTGCCCTTGCCCAGCTTCAGATAGTAGGCGTTGAGCTGCTTCAGGGTGTTGAAGGCGTTGAGGCTCACGGCAGCCGAAGCCTTGGCTTCATCATCATTCGGGAACAGTCCCGGACGGGCGATGTCTCTGGCTTCCTGTGCCTCCAGCTCCTTTTCGGCGATGAGGGCAGCAGAGAAGATAGGATATTTCACGATTTCGAAGAAACCGTCTCGCTGATCGGCAGGAAGGGTTCTTTCCAGATTGGCAGTCTTGGTCTTCAGCAGGTCGTAGGCGTAGAGATAGCGCTCCAGCTCATTGCCGAATTCGCCCGAATGAAACTCTGTATCGCCGTATGGCATTGCCATGAAGGCTGGCTGGCGGATACTGGTCAGGCGATAGTATTCCTCCATCAGAGGCTTGATTTTCTTGGCTGCCACGTTGCCGAAGAGACTGCTGAGCCAGTTCTGCAGGTAGCTGCTGATGCCTCCCTGCAGCGCCTCGCCGTTCCAGGCAAGGTCTGAAATCATGGCAAGCTGCAGCGAAACCATCTTCGGATTGGTTATGTTGGCAATCCATGCGCAGTCTTCATCATGATGCATCTCCGAGCGATGGGATTTCTCCCGGTGCTCCGACTTGGTTTCCAGATAATCTCTGTTGTTGAGCATCTCGAGCACCAGGGCAGGGGAGACATTCTCCAGCTGCATCTGGTTGCCGGCACAGATCATCTTCACGTTCTCCAGGGTCTTCTTATGCTTTTTCTTGTGTTTCTTGCCGGTGATTTCCGTCACCTTGTAGTTTTCGGCAATGCAGATGTCGAAGCTATCTACCACCGCCTTGTTGTAGGCAGCCTCGTGCTTGCCGTCCACCCGCCAGAGGGTGTTGGCTCTCAGTCGCAGCATCAGGCGCGCCAGCTGACTGTAGTTCTTCTGATTCATCCACTTGCTTCCGTTCAGGGCAAGACCTCTGAATTCGATTCTCGGTATTTCTATCTTCTCCGTTCCCACCTGGGTAGAGAGATTCTGACGTGTCTGCGGCTTCAGGTCGTTCCATCCTGCCATAGGCGAAACGCCAGCCATGCGCGAGAGTTCCATGATGGCGTAGGCAGTGCCTCGGGCGTCGCTTCCTATCACGATGATCTTACCATTTCGGGTTCCGATGTAGAAAGCATCCTTGGCTGTGATGAATTTGTGGAGAGGAGCGCCGAGCTTTTCTACGGCAGAAAACTCCTTGTTGGTGAGCAGGTTGAGCTGGTAAATCTGGATGTTGGCACCGGCTTTCTCCTTCGCCTCGTTGCCGGTTACAGCCTTCATGTCGTTGGAAAACATCCTGAGGGCAATCTTCACCACAGGCGCAGTGGTGGCGTTGATAGAGTAGCTTACCTTGCCCGAAGCATCCGCCCAGTTGATGCTGGTAGCTGCAGTCACATTCTCTTTCTTCTTACTCTTGCTGAAGGTTTCAGCGCCTGCCTGCTGTACGGAAAGACAAGCCAGAGAAAGGGCGAAACCTACTATGATTTTCTTATAATTCATTTTTATTCAGTTTTGTCGTTCTTGAAGGTGGAGGGGGAATCCGAAGTTCCTGATGTCGCTTCATCATCTTCTCCAATCTGCAAAGATACATAAAAGTGTTTAATAACTGAAATTATTTAGTTTTTATTTGCTTATTACATTATTTATTGTTACTTTTGCACCAAATAAATAAAAAGAAATGATGACATTATATCCAAAATTGATTGAAGAGGCGCTTGCTACGGTGATTTATCCAGGCACCAAGAAGAACCTCATAGAGAGCGAGATGCTGGCAGATACGCCTAGCATCAATGGTATGAAGGTGAAGGTGGTTCTGCTCTTCCCTAGAGATACCGATCCCTTCCTGAAGAGTACGGTGAAGGCGGCTGAGGCTGCCATCCATTATCATATCTCCAAGGAGGTAGAGGTGGAGATCGTTACTGAGTTCAAGTCGGCTCCTCGTCCTGAAGTAGGAAAAATGCTTCCTCAGGTGAAGAACGTCATCGCTGTAAGCTCGGGTAAGGGTGGAGTAGGTAAGAGTACGGTTTCTGCCAATCTCGCCATCGCACTTGCCAAGCTGGGTTACAAGGTGGGCTTGCTCGATACAGATATTTTCGGTCCTTCTATGCCTAAGATGTTCGGTGTAGAGGAAGAACGTCCTTATTCAGTTCACAAGGATGGCAGAGATCTCATCGAACCTGTAGAGAAATATGGCGTGAAGCTCCTGAGTATCGGTTTCTTCGTAAGTCCTACCACGGCTACCTTGTGGCGTGGCGGTATGGCTTGCTCTGCCTTGAAGCAGCTGATTGCGGATGCCGACTGGGGTGAGTTGGATTACTTTATCCTCGATACTCCTCCTGGCACCAGTGACATTCATCTTACCCTGCTCCAGACACTCGCCATCACGGGTGCGGTGATTGTAAGTACTCCTCAGCAGGTAGCGCTGGCTGATGCCAGAAAGGGTATTGACATGTATCAGAATGATAAGGTGAATGTGCCTATTCTCGGTCTTATCGAAAATATGGCTTACTTTACTCCTGCCGAGTTGCCGGAGAACAAGTATTATATCTTTGGTAAGGAGGGTTGCAAGAATCTCGCCAAGGAGATGAACGTGCCATTGCTTGCCCAGATTCCTATCGTGCAGAGCATCTGCGAGGGTGGTGATGATGGTGCGCCTACTGCTACCAAGGTTGATTCTATTACCGGTCAGGCTTTCCTGAGTCTCGCCCAGAGTATCGTGACGGTAGTGAACCGCAGAAATGCCGAGAAGGCTCCAACCAAGATTGTAAGTACACACTAATAAATAACCTATTCGATAAGGTTATAAAATAAAAAAGCTAGGATTGTCCGCAAGCAGTCCTAGCTTTATTTTTATCTCAGGGGTTAACAGGTTAACAGTTAACAGCTGTTTTTTGTATGGTCAACCCCTACTTCTTGAATTCTAGCTCTTGATTCTTTAGCCTCCAGAAGCTATTGATTTTTAGCCTCCAGAAGCTCTTCTGCCTCATCCTCTTCTTCTGCAACTTCGGCAGTAAGATTCGCCTTGAGTCTTGCTGAGCGCAACTGCTGTCTGAAAACCAGGCAGGTGGCGAGGAAATATACGCCCGTCTGTATCCAGAGCGCTCTGAACTCCGGCAGAATATCGGCAAGAGATGCTCCCATGCTGCTGATTCTCAGAAATCCTCTGATACCGAAGGTAGATGGGAAAACCCACGCAAATCCCTGCCAGAAGGCTGGAATATTGCTCTGTGGCCACGAAATACCCGTCATGAAGAGCAATGGCACAGAGGTGAAAACCACCAGAAGCATCACGTTCTCACGGTATCTTACCAGGCATGATAGCATCAATCCGAAGAATACACACGACAGAATATAAGGCAGAAGGAAACCCAGAATGGTGGTCCAGGTTACCATACTTACGAAGCCGAAAAGTTTCGGAACAACCAGCGTCAGGTACATTCCCATCACGGCGTAAACCATGAAATAAACCATCGCCTTGCCGAATACAATTCGGAAAATGCCGCCATAATGCTCGCTTACCGGTATCAGTTCGCGATTTCTGTTCAGCTCTCTCGATGTTCCTGCTGCCATTCCGATGCCCAGCAGCATGGTTTGCTGCAGAATGAGTACCAGTACACCCGGAAGAATCGCATTACCATATCCCCCGGTGGTATTGAATATCGGAACTTCATCGAATTCCAGTGGATGGGCGGTTATTTCATCATCCCGATCCGTGAATCCTCCTCCCTTCGAAATCTGGATTCCCGAGTTGATCTGGCTTGCCACACCCTGTGCGGTCTGGAAAATCGCCTTATAGGTCAGCATCAGACTCATATCGCAATATACGCCCACATGCGCCTGTTCACCACGATTCAGCTTGGTGTCGAAATCGGCAGGAATATAGACGATTCCGTGCACCGCCTGCCTTTGCACCAGCTGCTTCGCCTCGTCGAGACTGTTGCAGTAATAGGTGGCCTTGACATCCGGAGAAGCATCGTAATCGCGGATAAACTCGCGGGAAGTATGGCTGTGGCTCAGGTCAACAATCGCCGTATCCACCTCTCTCACCACCTCGTTGTTGTAAATCCACGAGTAGAGCAGCGGATAGCCCAGCGGTACCAGGATGCAGAAAATGAGCACACCCTCATCGCGGAACACATTGCGCATTTCCGTCTTCCAGATGAAGCACATATCCCAGATTCCATTGATGATCTTATATAATAAACTACTTTTTAACATTGAACTTTGAACTTTGAGCATTGAACTTTATGATTAGTAAAGCTGTTGCGTTCTTTACTCTTCATATTTCTACGGCAAATACTTGTAAATCAACATAGCCTTCTTGATATTCCATATGGTGAGGATTGGCAGGGCACAGAAGAGTAACATCGCGCCCCAGTGGAGCACAGCATCGCTCATCGGGAAACCATTGAAGATGTTCATCTGGTAAATCATATAATAGTGGCGCATAGGGTAGAGCTGTCCGATGGCCTGGATTGGCGAATCCATGGAGAAGAGTGGATAGGTGGCTCCGCAGATGGAGAAACTCACCACACCCCAAAGCGAACAGATACTCATCGACATGCGCAGGGAAGGCATCAGTCCGAAGGCAAAGATACCGAAGCACTGGCAGGACAATACGCTCAGAATGCCCAGCAGTATGATGGGCGCTGCACCTCCCGGATGCGGGAATCCCAATACATAATAGATGTAGAACTCGAAGAGCAGGAAGATGCTCAGGAAGATGAGCGTCTGAGGCAACATCTTACCCGCGATGGCGAGATAAGGATTGTTGTTCGCCATTCGCATCCAGTCTCTGGCTCTGTTGAACTTCAGTTCCGTACCGATGGAATAAGGGGTGATCAGGAAGATGAACAGCATGATGAGGCCCGGCACCATCACGCTCGACAGATAATAGTTGTAGTTGGCGTAAGGGTTGCCTATCATGTGCAGATCCACGGCGATGGGCTGCAGGAAGGTCATGATTTCATCGTTCGTCTTTCCCAGTGCCGACAGCTTCGCCATTCCGGCAGCTGCGCCTCCCAGAGTGGAAATGGTCTTCAGATCCCGGAAGAGCAGGGAGCCTGCTGCCAGCGAAACGCTGCTGTAGTAGAAGGAAATCTTCGGCTGGCGGGAAGCCATCAGTCCTGCCTCCGTTCCGTTAGGAATCACCAGGAAGGCATAGATCTCGTTCTTCTGGATAGCATGTCTTGCCTCGGCTATGTTTTCATAGTGAGCCACCACCTTAGTGGTCTGGAAAGCGTCGAGCTTATGCACCAGCTGGCGGGAGGTATGAGAATTGTCCTGGTCAACGATGCCCACAGGCATGTCGGTAGGCACACCTCCCTGCATCAGGGTAGTGAAGAAAATCACCACCACGATGGGGAAGATGACCATGCAGAAGAGATAGATGGGATTCTTCCGCATGATGCCGCACTCTCTACGGGCAATATGATATAATTTCTTGAACATTGAAAATCTCAAAGCTATTTAATGATGAGTGACATTCCCGGGCGCAATCCCTCCAGCTTGGTGATAGGACGGGCCTTCACCTCGAAAGTCTTGCGGTCGTAGTCGCCATTATCCTTGGTTGCCTTCCAGATAGCATAGGAACCCTGGTCTTTCAGGTAGTAAACCTTCATCTTGATTTCCTTGTTGAAGGCAGGAACGAAAGCAGTGAACTCATCGCCCTTGTTCAATCCCTGGAGATGATCCTCGCGGACATTGAAGGTTCCCCACATATCGCTCATGATAGAGATGCTCATGATAGGAGAACCGAGACCCACCAGCTCGCCTACCTTAGGATAGACATTGCTGACCTCGCCTTCGCACTGGGCCACCTGAACGGTCTCCTTCAGGAGATTCTTCACTACATCTACAGCGCTCTTGGAAGCCTGTGTGTTGTTGGCTGCCATACGCTTCTCCTGCTCGCGGGCACCATTCTTCGCCATCTCATATTGGCTCTTGGCTGCTGCCACCTGAGCCTCTGTAGCCTTGTAGGCAGCAAATGCTTCGTCGCGCTTCTGACCGCTGATCACACCGTCATTATAGAGGTTCTGCATGCGGTCGTAAGTCTTCTTGGCAATGGTTGCAGCAGCTTCTGCCTGCTGAACCAGCTGGAAGGCACCCTGAATCTGCTCCTTGCGCGCACCGGCATCGGTAAGATCCTTCATGGCCTCGGCTGCGGCATTGGTTGCCTGGAGCATCTGCTCCTGCGATTTCATCTCTGGAACTTCGAGGATGGCGAGGGTGTCGCCCACGTGAACGTAATCGCCCTCCTTGACTCTCAGTTCTACGATGCGGCCTGGCAACTTGCAGGATACTCTGTATTCTGATACTTCTACCTCGCCCTGGATAGTGTCGTCCTTCTGCTCAAGCGTGAAGAAGCCAATGATTCCCACGAGTATGACAACTGCCGTAAAACCGATAACGGCAAGCAGTATATTGTTATGCTGTGATTTCTTAGACATGTTTTTATCTGAATTTGAATTTTGAAAAATGTTTCTTTTGTTACTGCAGAATACCGAGCGCCTTGTTAAGCCCTACCTGGGTAAGTTTCACATCGATTTCCGCATCGATCTTCTGGCTCTGTGCCTGCTGCCAGGCAGTCTGAGCTGCCATCACATCAGTTACCTCCATCACTCCTTCCTTGAATCCGAGGTTGGCGCATCTCAGGTTCTCGTTGGCGCTGTCAATGTTCTTGATGGCCATGTTGAGCTTCTTCTCAGCTTCCTTCACCTTGAACTGGCTCTGGGTAATCTGGAGATGAATCTTCTCGCGGGTATCGTCGAGGTTCATCTGGGCAATGTTGGTGGCAGCCTTGGATGCACGCACCTTATAGGCACCGTCGAACCAGTTCCATACCGGAACCTGCACGATGACACCAATATTCCATACGCCGGTAAACTTCTTCTGGAAACCATTGAACACATTTGGATTCGAAATGGTGTAGCCGCCGGTCAATGCCACATGAGGCAGATAGACGGCGCGAACCAGATTGGTGGCTTGCTTGGAAATATCGACCGTATTCTGGAGCATGCGCAATTCCGGACGGGTATTCATCGCAGAATCAGAAGCTGCTACTCGCTGCTGCTCTGTATCCACAGGAGTTCCCGAAAGAGCCAGCGTCTCCTTGTCTTCATCGGCAAGAGTCACTTCCTGGTTCATCGGAATGCCGCAAAGCTGACAGAGAAGCATCTTGGAGAGCACCAGACCGTCTTCAGCCTGTGTAATCTTCATCTCCGCCTCGTTCACCTTTACATCTACCTTCAGGCCATCTGCCTTGGTGGCTACGCCCTGCTGAATCATCTTGTGAACATCGTCGTTGAGCTTTTTCACCAGGTCTCTGTAGCTGGTGGCGAGCTTGTACTTCTGCTTCAGCGAAACGGCAAGCCAGTAAGCCTGGTCTATGCTGTAGAGGGTCTTCTGGGTCTGCATGTCGAGATCATTGTCGGCTATCTGCTCACCGATGTCTGCAATCTTGTTGGCAGCCAGGATGGCGCCGCCCATATAGATAGGCTGGCGGAGCATCACGCTACCAGCCCACATGTTGCGGGTGTCGGTGCGGAAAGCATCTACCACGCTCTGTCCGATGGCATTGCCCTGCTGCTGGATAACGCTTCCTTTCTCGTTGAGCAATCCTCCGATTTTCTGTGCCTGTTCAGGGGTGAGCATTCCCTTGCTTACCAGATCGGCCATTACGTCGTTAGCATTGCCGGTGATTCCACCAACGATATTGGAACCTAAATTGCTGAATGCTGACTTCTGACCGTCATTGAGCAAAGAGATCTCCTTGCTGAACCATTCATATCCGCCCATGGCATCTACCTTTGGCAAATATTTCGTGCGCGCCGATTTCTTCAGGTTGGTCGCCACGTCCTTCTTGAGCTTAGAGGCATTGATCTGCTTGTTGTTGCGTAGCGCCATCGCACGACAACTGTCGAGGTTCAGAACCATCGTTTGAGCCTCGGTTGCAGTCATTGCTCCCATCAGCATGATAAGAGTTAATATTTTTTTCATTCCTTTACTATAATATTATAATATCGGTGCAAATTTATGGAAATATTCGCAAACCACAAAGGATTTTTTATTATCAAATCTTTAAGAATCGAAAATTACCTTACATTATGGAAAAATGGAACATTCTTCTATTCAAATTCAACAACGATTTCTCCTTCCCAGTCGGGATTTACGGTGAATCCCAGGTTGCCTTTTCCGGAATCACCATCTTCTTTCTGGTCGGGGTCGGAGATAGTATGGTCTTTGATGCTGATATTGGTCAGGGTGATGTTGTTGCGTTTCACTGGGACGCCTTCCTTGGAATATTCCTTGATGCTCTGAGCATCTGCATCCAGGATGTTGATGGTCATTTTCAATCCCTTGTTCTCTTCGCGAGGGAAGGTATAGACCGAATAATCCCTTTTGCCTTCCTGAAGCTTGAAGCTTTCGGTCTGCCGGCTTTGTACGCATCCATAACCCGTTACGGCGTCAAGAGTGCTGCTGCCTCCCGTATAGTAAAACTTGATGCTGTGCGCCTCGGCGGGGATGGTGGCGTCGGTGATATGGACCTTAAACTGTGCCACGGCTCTATTCAGCAGGATGTAATCATCCGTATCTTCTCCATCTATCACATTGAAAGTGCCGTAATAGAAGAAGGTATCGGTCATCTTGTTCTTGTAGAATTTCACTTTCTCTGGGGAACTGATCGTACAGTTTCCGCTTCCGTTATGGCCGATGGCAACCATTCGGTATTTTCCCGCATCCAGATTAATCCCGATATCTTCGTAGCCATCTTCTGCTTTCAGATTCAGGGTCTTCACCTTTTCCTCTCCATCAAAAATGGCGATGGAGAGCCGGGAGCAGTAATCTTCTAGAGGCTTTCCCTCTACTTCCTCATCTCCTTCATCCAATCCGTCTTCATCTCCTTCCTCCTCATCTTCGAAATCTCCTTCTCCGCTTCTTGTTCCCGTAGAATTGTTTTTTGCCACGGACGCATGGATGATTACGTTGGCGTTTGCGTCATGTGAATTGGTACCCGAATCATCGAGTGCAAACTTTTCGCATGAAGTAAGCGTAGCTACCAGCATCAGCAAGAGGGATGCCAGCCAGACATAGGTCTTCTTCTTCATATCACTAAGTTTTTAGTTTGCTTTCTATGCGTGGTGCAAGACGTTTTCTTGCGCATGAAAGTCGCAGCAAATATACGCTTTTTCAGCGAAAATGGCAAGGATATTTAAAAAAAACTGCATATCTTTGGCTAATTATCTGTTTTTTCGTATATTTGCACTTGTTTTTTCAGCGATAAGAATCATTTGTATCTATATATAATAAGGTACGCGCGAGAGAAATGGGTAAATATGGCATGGTATTTACATGTAAAGGAATTGGGTTTAAATAATAAGGAACAAGATATATTTATGGATAAGAAGATAAAAGCATTGTTTTTCGACATCGACGGCACGTTGGTGAGTTTCAAGTCCCACAGGATTCCGCAGAGTACTGTGGATGCTTTGGAACAGGCTAAGAAGAATGGGGTAGAGGTGTATATTTCTACGGGACGCCCCAAGCAGATCATCAATAACCTCGGTCAGATAGAGCATCTCATCGATGGTTACATCACAGCCAATGGTGCCCGCTGCTTTGTGGAGGATACATTGGTGAGCCAGCACGCCATCCTTCCTTCAGACGTGAAGAAAATCATCGAGGCTGCTGATAGAGACAACTATCCTGCCATCGTGGTAAGCGAGAGCCGTTTTGCCATTCATCATTATACCGACGAGGTTTATGAAATCTTCTGCAAGGGATTGGGAGTAGATAGCAGCGTTTTTGTTACTGATCTCAATCGTTTGGGCGATGAGGCGATCTTGCAGGTCACTCCTTTCTGCACCGTAGAGCAGGAAGCGCTCCTGATGCCTACGCTCGAAAACTGTACTTCCGGCAGATGGCACCCTGCCTTTACCGATATTACGGCACGTGGAGCCGACAAGGGTAAGGGACTCCAGGCAATGGCTGATTATCTCGGCTTGAACATTGAAGAAACTATGGCGTTCGGCGATGGTGGCAACGACATCTCTATTATCAAGGAGGCTGGTGTAGGTGTAGCAATGGGCAATGCTGGTGAAGAATTGAAGCTGGTAGCCGATTACATTACGACTCATGTGGATGAGGATGGTGTGAAAAATGCCCTCATCAAGTATGGTGTAATTGCTGAAAACTAACATTTTGTTGTCTTTAGTCATAAAAATCTGTCTAAAAGTTGGGAAATATGCAGAAAATATACGAAAGGGACAAGAAAATAGCTTTTTAATAGCATTTTGTTAGCTAAAAATTTGTTTATTTTATAAAAAGTATGTATCTTTGCACCCGATATTTGTAAGTTGTTTAATTTAAGAGAGAGAAATTATGACAAAAAGACTAACCATGTTAATGGGGGGGCTTGTTCTTTCAACAGGAATGGCTCTCGCACAGACTACTGTTACAGGTAAAGTTGTTTCTCAGGAAGACGGTGAGCCAGTGATTGGCGCATCTGTTAAAATCGCAGGAACAAAGACTGGTACAGTGACAGATGTGGATGGTAACTTTACTCTGCCTAATGCAAGTAAGGATGCTGTTCTCGAAGTTACTTATCTTGGTATGGAGCCAAAGAAAGTAAAAGCTTCTGCTAAGATGAAGATTATGCTGGTTGCTGATTCAAGAAATCTTGATGAGGTTGTTGTTACTGCGATGGGTATTTCCCGTTCTAGTAAGGCTTTGGGATATTCTGCTGCTGTTGTGGGCGGTGAGAAAATCTCTGAGTCTCGTACCAACGACGTTATGTCTAGTCTTGCAGGTAAGGTAGCTGGTGTGCAGATTTCTTCTACATCTTCTGACCCAGGTTCTTCTAATTCTGTCATCATCCGTGGTGTCAGCTCATTGTCGGGTAACAACCAGCCTTTGTATGTTGTTGATGGTGTGCCATTGAATAACTCTACTGTTTCCAGCAGTAATAACTTGGTAAGCAGTAATAGCTTGGACAATGGCTATGATTTTGGTAACGGTGCCAATGCCGTAAACCCTGATGATGTTGCCAGTATGACCATCCTGAAAGGTGCTGCCGCAACAGCACTTTATGGTAGCCGTGCTGCCAATGGTGTTGTGTTGATTACTACCAAGAGTGGTAAGAAGCAGAACAAGGGTATTGGTGTAGAGTATAATGGTGGTTTGCAGTTTGAGTCTGTGCTTCGCTTGCCTCAGCTCCAGAACGAGTTCGGTATGGGTTGGTATGGTGACAAGACTGATGTCGAGAATGGTTCTTGGGGACCAGCTTTCGATGGCTCAACCTTGAAATATGGTAATGTTTATGATAACTCTCAGAAACTGAAGAGCTATCTTCCTATAAAGAACAATGTCAAGGACTTCTTTGATACTGGTTTACGCTACAACAACAGTGTTTCTTTCAATGGTGCAACTGATGCTAGTAATTTCTTCTTGAGTCTTTCTCAGATTCATGATGATGGTATTATCCCTACTGATGCGGATAGTTACAACAAATATACATTCTCCGGTCGAGCTTCTCACAAGATCAAGAATGTAACATTGAGCATGTCTGCCAACTATGCTTATCAGAAGAACAACTTCGTGACTACTGGTCAGAAGACGGGTTCTATGTATAATGCCATCATGCAGACTCCTCGCGATATCAGTATCGTAGAGATGAAGGACTTGAATGATCCATTCAATACGCCAGGTTATTACTATACTCCTTACGGTGTAACCAACCCATACTATATCTTGAATAACTACAAGAATGAGTATGAGTCAGAGCGTTTCTATGGTAAGTTGCAGTTTGACTGGGATATCTTCACCGATTTGAAGTTCTCTACCCGTTTCGGTCTTGATACAACTACTGGTGATCATAACACCGGTGAACCAAACATGTCTGCTCTTTATGCAAACACTCCAAACTGGGCGGATGCATTGAAGTCATTGACTGGTTCTGTAACAGAGCAGACTGAGCGTCGCCGCGAGATGGACTTCAATGCAATGTTCAATTACAGCCACAAGTTCATCGATAAGTTGGATGTAAACGCAGCTCTCGGTTTCAATGGTAATGAGCGTAAATACACATACTTGTATGGTGCAGTTACTAATTTGACAATACCTACTTATTTCAACTTGACAAACTCTTCTGAGAAACCTACTCTTGATCAGTATCAGTCACTTCGTCGCTTGATGGGTGCATACGGTCAGGTCGAACTCGGATGGGACGATTGGGCTTATTTGACAATGACCGCCCGTAACGACTGGTCTTCTACTCTTCCAAAGGGTAACCGCTCATTCTTCTATCCTGGTGTAACAGGTAGCTTCGTGTTCTCTAAGTTCCTGTCTCCTGAGGCTCAGAAGATCGTGACTTTCGGTAAGTTCCGTGCTGCTTGGGGTAAGACTGGTAATGATGCCAGCGTATATATGACAAACTCTGTCTATGCTCAGGCTTCAGCTAATACTTCAGGCTGGGGTTCTAGTAAATTCCCATTCACCAATGGTAACTACAATGCTTATACCAAGGGCAATACTCTGGGTAGTAATACTTTGAGTCCTGAGATGACTACAGAATTTGAGTTTGGTTTGAACATGGCATTCTTGCAGAACCGTATTTCATTTGATGTTTCATATTACGACAGAAACTCAGACAAGCAGATCTTCTCCTTGAATATGGATCCAGCTTCTGGTTACACATATCAGAACATGAACCTTGGTAAGATTCGCAACCGTGGTATCGAGGCTTTGGTAAGCGTAACTCCTATTAAGACCAAGGATTTCAAATGGGATCTCTCTTGGAACTTCACCAAGAACAAGAGTAAGGTAATCTCTTTGCCTGAGGAACTCGGCGGTGAATCTGTTATCTATGGTTTCTCTGGCGGTACTTCTCTCTATGCTATCGTAGGTGAGGAACTCGGTGTGTTCAAGGCTTATACTTCTAAGCGTGATGACCAGGGACGTTTGATCGTAGATGCAAATGGTCTTCCTCAGAAGACTGATAAGCAGGAAATTGTAGGTAGCATGAACAGTAAGTATCAGATGGGTATTTCTAATACCTTGTCTTATAAGGGTGTCAGTTTGTCATTCGACTTTGATATCCGTAAGGGTGGTGTGATGTTCTCTCGTACCAAGAATATTACATACTTCACCGGTAATGCTATCCAGACTGCATACAACCATCGTAACCCATGGATTATTCCAAATTCTGTGGTTCAGTCTGGTACAGATGCTAATGGTGCTCCTATCTATACAGAGAATACTACTGCTCTGACACCAACCAATATCTACAACTATTGGAACAATGGTGCTGATAATTACGATGCAGAATTCTTGGTTGACAAGAGTTATGTAAAGCTTCGTTCTGTAGTTCTCTCTTGGGATTTGCCAAAGGCTTGGTTGGCTAAGACATTCTTGACTGGCGTTAAGGTTTCAGTCTTCGGTAACAACCTCTTCCTCTGGACACCTTCTAGCAATACATTCATCGACCCAGAGTCATCCTCATTCGGTAACGACTTGTCTGGTAACTTCGGTGAGTATTCTGCTAACCCAAGCTCACGCAAGATGGGTTTCAATGTTTCTGTTAAATTCTAAAGGTGGATCATTTATGAAAAAAATATTATTATATAGTGCAGCTTGCCTCTTGGCGCTTTCTAGCTGCGATATGGATATCAATGAGAATCCAAACTATCCTGCTTCTGGTGATATTACACCTTCATTGGAGTTCCCTGCTGTGCAGAATGCCATAGCTGCGGTTCCTGGTGATGCGATGTTCACCTATGGTGGCTATTTTGCTCAGTATTTTGAGCAACGTCCTGAGTATAATCAGTATAACGACATTGCTGAGCTTCACTTTGATGAGGCTTCTCAGCTCTTCGACCGTTGCTATCGTACTATCTATGCCGGTGCAATGACTGATATCAAGGATATAGAGAGTAAGACTACTAATACTGCCAACCTTTATGTATGCAAGGTAATGACAGCTTTGGCTATGCAGTATATGGTAGATGCTTGTAGCGATGCTCCTTATACAGAGGCCTGCCAGGGTAGTGCTAATCCTAATCCGGTTTGGGATGATGGTCAGAGTGTCTATGAGAATGTTTTGAAGGCAATGGATGAAGCTGAGGCTGCTATTGCTGCTTCTGACAACATCGATATGACCGACCCTATGTTCAGCAAGAACCTGGATAGCTGGAAGCGTTTTGCCAATGCCCTCCGTCTTCGTATGTATATGCGTCTGATTGATGCAAATGTAGATGCTGCTAATTATACTGCCAAGGCTAAGGCTATCGTGGCTAACGGTATCCTTCCGGTTTCTGATGTAGTATTTAATGTATATAGCAATGCAGAGGGACAGTATAATCCTTGGTATAGTAATATCTTCTCTTTGAATGCAAACAATTTCTGTGCTGCATATCCATTGGTAACCTACTTCAATTCTACCAACGACCCTCGTGAAGCCTATGCTTTGAACAAGGCTGCTGCAAGCGGAAAGTATGTTGGTGAGATTCCTGGTGCAAAGACTAAGTATTTGGAATGGGATGGTACTAAGTTGATGGATAAGGATGTAAGTCTCGTTAATACCGAGGTTGCCAAAGCTATGCCGGTTTATCTCTTTACTCTTAGCGAGGTTGAGTTCCTGAAGGCTGAGGTTGAGTTGCGATTCAATAACGATGAGGCTGCTGCCAAGGCTGATTATGAGGCTGCTATTGAGAATGACTTCTTGTCTCGACAGGTTGCAGGTTACTCAGCCTTCATTGCTGGTGATAAGGTAAACTTTGATAAGCAGGCTACCAAGGAAGATAAGTTGAAGCTGATCTATATGCAGAAGTGGGTTGCTTTGTTCTATCGTAATCACTTTGAGGCTTGGTCTGAGCAGCGTCGTACTGATGTTCCTGCCGTGTCTTCTGCTTCTGCTGAGAAGGTTCACAAGGATCCTACAAGCTATACTGCTGGTAATCTGATTGTGCCTGCTGTTAATTACTATGGTAATAACGGCTTGTGCAAGCGTATGCCTTATCCTTCATCTGCACGTCAGTTGAACAAGAATACTCCTGCCGTTAAGACTTTGGCAGATCCTGTATTCTGGGACGTAAAGTAATCAATAGGTACTTTTATTCATTCATTATATAAAGATAAAAGATATGAAAAAGATATTGTTTTTGGCCTTGATGCTCAGCATGACAGCTGTTGGATTTACTTCTTGCAGCGACGATGAGGAGTTTACTGATTCAAGGATTACATATTATCCGGTTTTGGAAATCCAGGGGGATGACTTTGTTCAGGTGCCTATCGGTACAGCTTATAGTGAGCAGGGATGTAAAGCTACATTGAATGGAGAGGATTATTCTTCTAAGGTAGTAACATCTGGTACTGTAGATGCTTCTAAGGCAGGCTTGTATTACATTACTTATTCTGCAACAAATGCTGATGGCTTCTCTGTATCTACTACTCGTACTGTAGCCGTCTGTGATCCAACCATTACAACAGATATGTCGGGTACCTATACTCTTCAGGCTGGTTCTCATCGTGATTCTCACAAAGATGATGGCTCTGTAGCTACTACAGCTTTCTCTGGTTATACCGTGAAGGTTACTAAGGCTGCACCTGGCATCTTCTATGTAAGTGATATGATGGGTGGTTACTATGACCAGAAAGCAGGTTATGGTTCAAGTTACGCAATGACAGGTTACTTCCAGTTGTTGGCTGATAATTCTCTGGTCTTGCTTTCTAGTTCTGTTGAAGGTTGGGGCGATTCTGCCACAGGCTTTAAGGATGGAAAGTATGATCCTGCTACAGGAGAAATCTCTTACGTGGTGAATTATGCTACATCAATGGATTTCGTCATCACATTGAAGTAATAAAACAATTAAGATTTTAAAGGAATAAGATTATGAAGAAATATATTTCAATGTTTATGTTCGCCTTGCTGGGCTGCTTCGCTCTTGTGTCTTGTGATACTGAGACTGATGAGTCGGCTGGTGGAACTGCCGTTGAGCAGATGGCTGGTATTTGGGAAGTACAGGTTGATGCTGTAGATGAAAATGGTAATGTTTTGTATGAAGATCCGTATGGATTGGGTACCATTACTGTGAATACCTACAATACTGCTGCCAATAGCGATAAGGAAATGTGGTTGCAGGATGCTGGCTTCTGGGGTGTTCAGATGAAAGTGAATGTAGATTATGCTGCCAAAACTTTCTCTGCAGCTGCTGGTTCTAGCTATAATCCTTCTAATGCTGAGGCTGGCAATGTTGAGTTGCTCGAAGGTCAGGTGTTATTGAATCAGGGAAAGAACCTTCATGGACTTCCTTGTGATAGCATCTGCTACAAGGTTAAGTTCAGCGATGATGATAATGCTTTGACTTATCGCATCTCGGGAGTTAGACATTCTGGCTTCTATGAATAATAGATTAAACTCTATTTAAATAATAAATGGATATAATATAAGGCAAAGTGATTTGCCTCGTTGTTGACTTAGTCAACACTTATATCTCTCTCGTCTTGGGGACTGGCAGTGGCCGGTCCCCTTTTTTTGTAAACATCAAAATATATACGTATTATGCCAAGAAACACGAAAAAATCAGAGTCTTTATTCCAGTTTATGAACCTCCTTATTGCCCTGTTGCAGAAAAACGGGCAATACCGCACCTCGCTGCATTACAGAGCAACCCTCAACAGTTTTAAACGATACCGGGACAACAAAGACATCGCCCTGAGTGAGATAGATGCAGAAGTGATGCACTCGTATGAGGCATACCTGCATCATACGGCGAAAGTATGCAGAAACACCAGTTCCTTCTACCTCCGCATTCTCCGCGCTACCTACAACAAAGCCGTGGCAAAGGGACTGACGCCACAGCAGCATCCCTTCTCGGATACCTATACCGGTATTGCCCCAACCCGCAAGAGAGCCATACCCACAGAATCTGTCAGCCAGATCAAGCGTCTGGAGTCGGTCAAGGATCTCACTCCCAAAGAAGAGATGGCAAGAGATACCTTCCTGATGAGTTTCTATCTGCGTGGTATCTCATTCATTGACCTGGCTCACCTCCGCAAATCCGACCTCAAGGACGGTTATCTTCATTACACCCGAAGCAAGACCAGGCAGCGCCTCACCATCCGATGGGAGAAGGAGATGCAGGAGTTGTTGGAAAAGTATCAGGCGCAGACCGCCTCCTCACCTTATCTCTTCCCCTTCCTTGTTGATGATGGGAATAAGAGTCAGGATAAAACTATTGACAAAATGAAAGTCCAGGTACGCCTATATCGAAATGCCGAAGCGCGTATCTCCTATCACCTCAGGAAGTTAGGTGCTAAGATCGGTATCAAGGGCAAACTCACCCTCTATGTCGCCCGCCATTCCTGGGCAACGGCAGCAAGAGACAACCATATCTCCATCTCCGTTATCAGCGAGGCATTGGGACATCATTCCGTAACCACCACACAGATCTATCTCCGCTCCATCAAAAGCTCTGAAGTGGATGATGCCAACGCTAAAATTCTGGCAGTCCTATAAGCCGTAAAAATGAATAAAAAGAGGGTTTTTGCAAAATGAACCAAAATGAACCAAAATGAACCAATTTTTCTGAATCTTTACATAAGAGACACAGATACTCACTGCAAAAATACGAATATTGTTGCAAACTAGCAAATTATGCGTGTTAAAAAATTAATATCATTCTACGAAAATCAACATTTTTTTAGAATTCTTATCATGCGCAATTTCCTAAGTCGTTGATTGAAAGAATGTTTCCGTCATTTCTGTGTCTCTTATGTAGAGATTCAGATGATCGACATCAAAAAACGAACTTGATTCGCATGATGAAAGAGACAAATATACAATCACAGGTTACGTCCACTATTGCAGGGGACGACGGCGAAGCCGTGGCAAAAAGTGAAGAAAGCGCTAAGAAATTGACTCCCCAAATGCCTAATGAAGGGCTTGAAAAACCGGCTGATGCAGGATGGTATGTGGCTGTAGTGAGAGTGAATTGTGAAACGAGAATAGCTGATTCTATACGAATCAATCTTAATTACAATCATGTTTGGTTTGACTACTGGATTCCCAAGGTAAAAGTAGTTTATCTCGACAAGCGTTCCAATAAGCGAAGAGTGAAAGAAAAGCTGTTTCTTTCCACCTTCATCTTTTGCAATGTCTCTCTGAGACAGCTTGACAAAATCCGCTTCCGTTCGGATGTCTATAAGATGCTGACGATGCCAGGTCAAAGGAAAATATACCAAATTCCCGACCAGGTTATTGCCAACTATCGATATTTTGTTGAGAATGACGAAGAGCCTGTCACTGCTGCCCCTGTTCCTTTAAAGAAAGGTATCAAAGTGCGAGTGACAGCAGGTAGCATGAAAGGTGTGGAAGCATACGTACAGAGCTATAATGGCAAGAAAGCCGTTATCGGCAGCGAAATCAAGTATATCAGTGGTGCAACGCTTACGATAAGTAGGAATTTACTCGAAGTCGTTGAAGAAGATTGAGTGGTAGAATGATCTTGTTGCATTAAAAAAGAAAACGTAGATATATACCCATTAATATATTTAGAATAAAGATTAATTTATATTATTTATGAGTGATAAACTAGATCTGAATGGTTCAGAAAAGAAGCCATTCTCAGGGATGCTGTATCAGCTTAAAGTATCCCTTTTTGCAAACAAACTGACGAATTGGTATTTTTCTAAGGCTACACTGCCATATTGGTGCATCATGGCACTCGACAGCATCGCTATCGTAGTGGCTGGAATGATTGCGACCTATATCGCAGAAGGAGGCGAGCTGATAGCTTCCCATTTCTGGAACTATCTCCTCACGTTCATTTGTTCCCTGCCACTCTTCGTAGTCGGCATGCGAATCTTCCATACCTATTCCGGTATCATGCGCTACTCGTCATTCGTTGACCTGCTTCGCATTTCCGGAGCCCTCGTCGTCGGTTTCATTCTGAACAGCATTCTTCTCATGGTGGTGCCAGACAGTATCCGCTGTGAGCTTACCACGGAGGCTATTGTCGTCATGCTCTTCATCTCCATGATAGAGATGTGGACGATGCGAATCCTCGTGAAGTATATGTACGACTCCAGTTTCTCAGCCGACACCAAGACTCCGGTTTTCATACTCGGAGTAAGAAAGGGTGGTATCTCCTTGGCAAAGTCTATGCGTAATGATCATCCATCGCAGTATGTAGTGAAAGGGTTTGCTACGTCAGAAACAGACATAAAAGGTCGATTCCTGTTGGGATGTGAAGTCTATTCATACGATGAAGCATTAATAGGTATCATGCATAAGCTGAATGTCAAGACCCTCTTCGTAAGCCCTCTGGTCACAGAGAAGTTCCTGGAGAAGCAGGATATGATTGACAAGCTTACCGCAGAAGGCATCAAGATTATGATGATGCCGAAGGCACAGAGCTGGGACGGCAAGTCAAACCTCCGTCATCAGATGATGCACGAGGTAGATATCGAAGACCTTCTTCCACGAGACAAAATCGAAGTGGATATGAATGCGATCGGAAAGCTCCTCAGCGGTCGCACCATTCTGATTACGGGAGCAGCCGGCAGTATCGGTTCCGAGATGGTGAAGCAGATTGCCATCTATAAGCCACAGCGCCTGATTCTCGTTGATGAGGCTGAGACCCCAATGCATGATGTCCGCCTCTTCATGAACAAGAACTATGCTGATATCCCTTGCGAAACCATCGTAACCAGCATCACCAATGCCACCCGTATGGAGCGCATCTTCTCAGAGTACCATCCAGACTATGTATTCCATGCCGCAGCCTATAAGCATGTACCGATGATGGAGGACAACCCATCAGAGGCAGTGCAGAATAATATATATGGTACGCGCGTGATAGCCGATATGGCTGTGAAGTACGGCACCAAAAAGTTTGTGATGATCTCTACCGATAAGGCTGTGAACCCAACCAACGTGATGGGCTGCAGCAAGCGAATCTGCGAGATCTACTGCCAGGCATTGAACAAGGCGATTGTGGATGGCGAGGTAAAGGGTGTTACCCAGTTTGTTACCACAAGATTCGGCAATGTCTTGGGAAGTAACGGTTCCGTTATCCCAATCTTCAAGAAGCAGATTGCGATGGGCGGTCCGATCACCGTCACCCATCCCGACATCATCCGTTTCTTCATGCTTATCCCTGAAGCCTGCAAGTTGGTATTGGAGGCTGGAACCATGGGTAAGGGAGGCGAGATCTTCGTCTTCGATATGGGCAAGCCAGTCCGCATCGCCGACCTGGCAAAGCGCATGATAGCCCTTTCGGGAGTAGATGGCATCGACATCAAGTACGTTGGACTCCGAGATGGTGAGAAACTCTTCGAGGAAGTTCTGAACGACAAGGAGGCGACCGTTCCAACCCATCATCCAAAGATTATGGTAGCCAAGGTTCGTGAGTATCCATACGAGTTGGCACGCAAGAACGAGGAAGACCTCTATCAGCTCTCCTTCACCTACGATGACATGGCAATAGTGAAGAAGATGAAGGAGATCGTGCCAGAGTACAAGAGCCAGCACTCGAAGTACAGCGAGCTTGATCACGATTAAACATTATACATTAACAATTATACATTAAAAAAGATGTTATTACTCATATTAATCCTTTTCGGAGTTCTCTCTGTCATAGCCCTCCTCATCATCCTTTGGGACTATTTCAAGCATGGAGGTGCTGCGGTATGGGACCCAGAACATCCAGGTAGAATCATTACCATGAAGGAAGCCAAGGCCAGAAGAAAGAAATAGTCCCACAGAGCAAAAAGCCCCTAAGGCTTGTAGATTAGACAAGGCATTAGAAGTAGCAAAGAATGAAAAACTCTTTGCTACTAATTCACCGAAATCTCCAAGAATTGCCCCCTGAAACTCTGGAAAGATAGATTGGTTGCAGTTTGGGGTGAAGAAACAAGATAGGCTGATGGCCTAAAAAAGGTTAGTTGATGAAGATTTTCTCTTAAATCCTTGGTGATTACGAAATTAAATCGTACTTTTGTCGCTATATTAGCAATAAAAATGTATAATTATGGCAAACGACAATAATATACAGCCTATGGCTGACGATTCCCAGATAGTACTTTACCAACCAGATGATAGCATTAGGTTGGAGGTGAAACTGGATCAAGATACGGTTTGGCTTACCCAAGCACAGATGACAGAGTTGTTTCGTACAACTCGTAACAATATAACTATGCATATTCGTAACATCTTTAAGGAGAAAGAGTTAGACGAAAAATCAGTATGTAAGGAATCCTTACATACTGCCGCAGACGGCAAAAGATATCGTACTAAAATCTATAATTTGGATGTTATAATCTCTGTAGGCTATAGAGTAAAGAGTCCGATAGGAACCCGTTTCCGTCAGTGGGCGAATGCAGTTATAAAGCAATATCTTCTTCAAGGTTATTCCGTGAATCGTCACTTGATAGCCCTACAGGAGAATATGGACAAGCGTATGACCCATATTGAGGATGTCCAGGCTAAGCAGCAACAGCAGCTCGACTTCTTTATTCGGACTTCGACCCCTCCTGCTGAAATGGGTCTCATGACCGCTGGCTTATCCTAGATGATAGCCTCTATCATTGTGGTCATTCATTAAACGCCAATGGCGGTCATAAGATTTCCGCCATAACCCTGATGGGCACCTCTCCAGAGGTAATCCTCTCAAAAATAGAATAAAAATAATATTCCTCATTCGAGCGACGACACGTGCAGAGCGATACTGCAATGAGGAACAAATGTAACTTTTTTCAAAAAACTGATAGGTGTCACTACTAGTAATATAGTAGAGACGCTGTGTTGGTGATATACTTATGGCAAAGTTAATACCACTTGGCAATAACAATGGCAATGAAAATCGCCCATCCGACGAGGAACTTAACCAGATGTTCGGCGCTTTTATGGATGCTTTCTTTGGTGGACTCTCAGATGAAGGCATCGATGAAGAATCTGACGACGATGACATCATACCCTTCGATGAATTCGACGATTCCGATTACTGGTATGACCTTTATGAAGGTCCAACCCCCTTCGCTTATTCCGTTATTCCATCGAATAAGAAAAAGCGAAAGAAACCTCGCAAGAAATCGACAGACCGCCAAGTTCCCAACTACGCCTATAAGCCGAAGGGAGAAGATCCAGAAGGCTATTTCGTCAAGAAGATACACTCCGTCATCAGATGGGGAGTGACAAGCACCAATGATGTCAACTATGACCTGCGAGTCTTTGAGGGATGGCTGGCTCAGGCACAAAAGTACGTGGCAAAGGAAGAATTCTACTATGCCGTATGTATCACTAGAGCCTTATTGTCAGATGTCCTCACCTTCCATATGTTTTGGCATCATAAGTATCCCAAGCAGATGGCGAGGGTTCGCAAATTGGAACGGGCTGTATCCGAAGTCTATTACCAGTGCTTGTCTTTTTCGAAAGACAAGGATTTCAATTGGATAGACCTTTGTCTTGGCCTTTTACAAAAGGAAAAAGGGAACTATCCTTTCAATTCCAAGGGCGAGGCGGGCTTTGATGTAGAGGACTATATCGAAAAAGTCATAGCCTTGTTGCCTGATGATAAGGCAAAGCAATACAGGGATGCCCATCCTACAGAAAAACAACTGTTGGAGAAACCTATCTCCGTCTGCTTGCCCGACAAGATAGAGATGCCGCAGGGACTCGATGAGAAAGACAAAGCACCATACTTAACCGATTTTATCGATGAAGTTCCCAATGCTCAATATGCATCATTGATTGTGAGCCTTCTTGATATAGTGAAGACTCACGAGAAGAAGTTGAAGAGTTTTGGAATAGTCAAAGCCGAAAAGTTGAGGAAGATGAAAGCCGAGTATGAGAATTTTGTCTTGGCTTATCATCGTGGTGGAATTGATGAATTCCGAAAATATTCCAACTATGCTCTGACACGTCCCTTCTGGAATCTCGTTTACAACTATCATTTTCCTACCACCAATACTGCATCCAAGAATAAGTTTCTTCAACAAGCCGTGGAGCCATACTTGGATTTGGTTTGGCGACAATGGGACAGTCCGAAGTTGCAATCAAAGTTCGATGAAGTTAAGGAAAAGGCAGCCAAGGCACAAGCCTTGAAGCAAGAACGGGAAGAGTCGCTTGCTGCTATACCGTCTTATTTGGAAGGACTAACCTCCGACCAATATCTTGCCTTCCACGAGCAAGCTTTGCGGATATTGAATCGAGACAAGAAGAAGCTCTCAGAGAGTAGCGACATCCTGAAGGTTGACATAGAACACAGGTATCAGCCCTTACTGAAGCTTTTGAATGGAACGCGAGGTATTGAAGACAGCTTAGATGCTAAGATTCGTCAAGGCATCGATTCAATCTTCCTCTCCATTTACCAAGTTCTTTGGGATTATATGCTCTATCCCTACGACTTGGATTACATAATAGAGAACAAGAAAGTAGTGAAGAAGGTGCTGGATGAGATTTGGAAGTTGAAACAATGATATAAACTATAAGTCTATGCTTCCAAGTTACTATGTTGAAAAATCCGATGAGGTGAAGGAGTGCGCTTAGACAATCCTTCACCCTAAAAACGATAATAAAATAACTTTTTCAAAAACAGATACGTGTAACTACTTGTAAAATAGTGGGGACGCTGTAATGGTGATATACAATGCTAAGATAAAACTCTTCAGAGCACTGTTGCGTGGGATTGTTGATGTAAAGTTCTTCCTGTTTAGATTAACAAACATCTATGCTTGACACAGGATTATGCTGGTGCTCCGAAAAACTTGTGGAAATTTTGAAAGGCTCTACAAGCTTTTCAAAGAATATGCAAGACGGGGTTTACAGAAGGCTTACGTTATGTTCTGATAAATTAAAAATAATGTAGTTATGGATGATTCTGAATTGACATTGAGTATTGATTTGCACTACTTCATGGACAATAAAGATTTGCATCAAATGGATGCAACAGTTCATAATGAGTGTGAGGCAAATTTAATACAGGTTCTAAACCACTTGGGAGATGTCTTTGATGAAGACATTCAAATAGATGTGTCAGCATTAGGTGAAGGTGGTGTAATTGATAAACTGAAGATTAAGTTTAAAAGCTCTACTGCTAAAGAGATGTTCTTGGTTTTGTTTGGCGCATTGATAAGCCACTTTATCGGTATAGCTCCTTCATTGGATGAAAGCCAAAAGCAATTGAATCGGGCTGAAATAATCAAGAAGATAAAAGAAGGTAATTATTCTGATGATGAAATCAAGTTCGTTATCCAAGGTGATCCTGAAATTCTAACCAGAAAGAATCGATATTTCGAGGAATTGGATAAGGAAAAACATGTGAAAAAAGTTACTTGTTCTTCTTATGGTGGTATTGATGATAATAGAAATTGCAGAAGTGTGACCATTGAAAAGAAAGATTTTTCTCGCCAAATAGTAAAAGGTTATACCAATAAAACTCAAAGTGAATATAGAGGAACATCTGTCTTAGTAATATCGCCAGTTTTAATGAAAGGTAGTAAAGCTAAGTGGAAAGGTTTGTTTAATAATCAAGAAATTACTTTTAAAATCGTAGATAAGGAATTCCTAGAACAAGTTTATGCCAAGGAAGTAGGTTTTACAACTGGTACATCTTTAAAATGTGATTTGGTTATTAAAACGACAACCATATATGATGCAATCGGAAGAATAGCTAAGTCATCTTTTGAAAGCGAAGTCTTTAATATAACATCGTGGGATGATGGAGTTCATGTTCTTCATGAAACAAAACGTTATCGTCGTAAGAAAATTGAGGAATCACAACTTTCATTATTTAGTGATGAAGATTTTAAATAACCCAAATTATCTTAGATATGAAGAGTATAGGATTTTTTTGGAAAAGTTACCAAGATGAAGATGATTTTTGTCAAAAGTGTCCATATGGAAAAGACAAAATAGTGTCATCAAATGAAGTGTCATCTTCAAAGAACAACGATTTTGAGTTTCAGATAAATCTTTGGAATACAAATGTAAGCAATATTGTTGATAAGCATCAATTTCGTTTTCGTGCGATAGATTTTGGTGTGGTTTGTCCTTTGTCAACAAGAAAGCTGTACTTTCTTTTTCCATTTAAGGTAGATAAAACTGATTTTCAAGATTTGGTAAAATGTCTGTCTTTGGATGCTAATTTACTGTGTACTGTTTTTAATGAAAATTTGAAAAGTACATCTGAGCCAGCTAAAAGTTATCACAAGATAGATGGCGGTAATGTACATTTATTGATGTATGAGTTGTCGAAAGAAAATATAGAAACATTTAACTATGATGCGGCTGCTAATGTAACAGAAATGGCTGTTACGATAAATACAAATTTTGCAACAGAAGAGTTTAAAGACTACAAGTTATTTGTTCGCTTTAGGTTGTTGCTGGAATCTTTTGATTCTTTTGCAAAGAAAAAGAAGGTTTCAAATGATTGGTTGCAATCTGCCTTTTCTAGTACATATTTATTCGATATTCGTTTAAATGATGTACGAGAGCTAGCAAAAAAGAAGAAAGAACTTGTTGAATTTAAGGGATTTCTACTGCCAGAATTTAAAAAGGTTCATTTCTTTTATATGGCAGATTCTGAAGAGAATGTCGAAAATGGCAGCTCAATGAAGTTGGATAAACGATTGCTAGAAAATGAAAGGTGGCATAGCTATTTGGGAGGCAATTTAGAGTTCGTTTCAGCAAATATAGCTCATCATTGGAAGTCTGTTTCACGATATATTGTGGGACTAAAAAAAGCAGAAGTTACCGATTCGCAGAATTCTAAATTAGAGTTAGATCCAAAAGAAACAAAAATATCAAATTTTACTTTGTTTTTTAAAACGGAGTTCTCGGATTGTCAGTTTAAAAGATTGCTTCTGTATATATCCATCATCGTTGTTTTGGGAATGATAGCCTCTGCTATAATTTCGATAATAAGTTGTTTCATACCAGATAACTTTGGTTATGAGTGGGCTGTATGGAGCATATTAATTATTTCTTTAACATTGTTGGTGTTCTTTATACTCTACAAAAGTACCAAAAAATAAATGAGATGGAATTACATGTCATAAAAAAAGGTGTTGATGCATCTTTGGCAAGATGTCTATTGTTTCATTTGCAATCATTTCTTTCCGATTTGGCTTTAGAATATCCATTTTTTTGTGAATGGTTAGAAAAAGTTTTTGAAGAACTGCAATCCACCAACAAACGAATTGTAGTACTTTATTGTGGAATAAACATCTTTGATATAAAGGGCGTTGCTATATTGAAGTCAACGGATACAGAAAAGAAAATTTGTACTTTACGAGTGCAGAAAGCTTTTCGTAATCGAGGAATCGGAACTATACTCTTAAAAAAATCGCAAGAGTTACTTGCTGAGAAGAGACCATTGATAACAGTCTCAGGTATTCATCTGAAAGAATTTACCCCTTTTTTGAAAAAGAATGGATTTGTTTTAAAAGATAAAGTAAAGTCGCTTTATCGGAGAGGAAGCTGCGAGTATTTCTTCAATGTTGCTTATGAACACAAGTATGTCTTATTGTCAATTAAGCCAGAGTATGCTATGGCTATTTTCAAAGGTATGAAGAAAGTTGAGTTTCGTAAAAAAGTTTTTGCAGAAACGGTTAAGGTTGCTTTTGTCTATTCTTCTTTTCCACAAAAGAGAATTATAGGATATTTTAAAGTTCGGCATATTGAAAAAGGAACTCCTCAAGAAATTTGGGATAGATATTCAGATGTAGGTTGCATCTCAAAGCAAAAGTTTGATACTTATTATGTAGGGCATGAATTAGCGTATGGAATAGAAATCTCATCTTTTCATAGTTATGAGCATCCTTTAGATCCATGTGACTTTGATTCGTCTTTTCGTGCACCACAATCATATTGTTATGTTGATAATATTGAATTCTTAAATTGGTTACAGAAAAATGATAGAGCATGAATAAATGAAATTTTCCGAGCTATGGGCAAGGATGCATTCGCCAATATGATAAAGGCTAACATACGAAGTCGTGTCCCTGAGCCTTATGCAAGTATGTATATCAAGCAATTTGAAGACTTCAAGAGCCTTGCAGACTATTTGGAGTTTGTTGCCAAACAAATGAGGAGATAATGTTATGGAAATAATAATAAACGTATTGTTAGCACTCTTGAGTGCTTTTCTTGGAGGTTATTTTGGAGCATGGTTTCAACATAGCTTCCAGAACCGAAAGGTGAATAAGGTGCGCAAGATTGCAATCAAGGCATTGGATGTGTTCTGTTGCTATGCCAAGCAAGGACAAACTTTCGACAAGGCAGCATCGGAATTCAATAATTCCCTTGATGTTGTGGAGAAGAGAGCCGTTCTTGTAGCTTTGTGCAAGTTAGGCATACCAGTTGTTAAGCCTATAAATGACTTATTTCAAATAGAAGAAGTGAAGTTTGAGCATAAGTTAATCGATAAGGATACTTTAGACTTGATGAAAGGTCAAGTTAACAAGGGAAACTGCGATGATTTATTCTTTTCGGATGTCGATGCCTATTTCTCCTCTAATACAAGGTTGTTGGCAGTACGAGCTGTGGCAAAGAAATATGTGGATTTAGTTTTTTCTACGTGTGAGTGCGATAAGGAAAAGCAAGTCGTTAATTATTCTGTAAATATGTCATTGTTGTTTACGCCAGGAGAGCTAAACATCATTAATGTTTTCAGAAAACGTTCCTGTTGGCAAGATTATTTTGATGAGAACGGAAAGGCTATTCCTGAAAAGATGGAGGAACTCAAGACAGAGATAGATTTAGGTCTTTGGGATACTTATTTATTTTGGGATTGGGAAGCTTATCAGAACTTGCAAAATCAAAATTATTTGGCGGGTGTTATAGCTAATGCGATGAATGCAAATATACAAAATTCTATCAAATTAGATAATCAAAAACAACCATGAGAGGCAGTAATAATGCGCCAGCCGACAAACACTCGCAATTCTATTGCGTTGAACTCTCATCGGCAGCCCCTTGTGGGCACAGGCTCCGCTGACGATGCCAAAACTCTGGCGGAGGCTATAGCGTAGCCAGCTACATCCTCTCGTTCCTGAGGCTTCTGTCCCCCGCAAACGGGGGAACCGAAGGGGGTGTAAAGACCATTGAAGAGAGGCTTGGTGAGAAAGGTGGAGCCTTCTTTAATGGTAAAGAAGGACGGGATGATTTTAGAAAAAAGAATATAAAAACACAATATCACTATGAATGATTTTAAGAATATAAAAGTAGCAGTAGCCGGTACCGGCTACGTAGGTCTGAGTATAGCAACGCTATTGTCACAGCACCATCATGTAACAGCAGTAGATGTAATCCCAGAGAAGGTGGAGAAACTCAATAACAAGATTTCTCCAATCCAGGACGATTACATCGAAAAGTATTTGGCAGAAAAGCCATTGAACCTCGTGGCAACCCTTGACGGCAAATCAGCCTATAAGGATGCAGACTTTGTAGTGATTGCAGCACCAACCAACTATGATCCAGTAAAAAACTACTTCGATACAACCCATGTAGAAGAAGTCATCGACCTGGTTCTGGAGGTAAACCCAGATGCAGTGATGGTCATTAAGAGTACCATCCCTGTAGGTTACACCCGCAACCTCTACTTGAAGTATGCCAAGAAGGGCGTGAAGAAGTTCAACCTTCTCTTCTCTCCAGAGTTCCTTCGTGAGAGCAAGGCACTCTATGATAACCTTTACCCAAGCCGCATCATCGTAGGCTATCCAAAGATTATCGATCGTCCTGAGTTCGCAGAAGAGAACGAGGCTATCGAGTCAGTAACCAATGTCGAGATGTTGAAGGAAGCAGCCAAGACCTTCGCCGCTTTGCTCCAGGAAGGTGCAATCAAGGAAAATATTGATACCCTCTTCATGGGCATGAAGGAAGCTGAGGCAGTCAAACTCTTCGCCAATACCTATCTGGCACTTCGAGTAAGCTATTTCAATGAGTTGGATACATACGCTGAGGTAAAGGGACTCGATACAAAGGCAATCATCGATGGTGTAGGTCTTGACCCACGAATCGGCACCCATTACAATAACCCAAGCTTCGGCTATGGTGGTTATTGCTTGCCAAAGGATACCAAGCAGCTCCTGGCAAACTATGCCGATGTTCCTGAGAACCTGATTGAGGCAATCGTAGAGAGCAATCGTACCCGTAAGGACTATATCGCTGATGCCGTACTCCAAAAGGCAGGCTATTACAGCTATGCCGATGCCAACAGCTATGATGCCAGCAAGGAGCACAACTGTGTGATTGGTGTCTATCGCCTGACCATGAAGTCAAACAGCGACAACTTCCGCCAGTCTGCCATTCAGGGCATCATGAAGCGTATCAAGGCAAAGGGCGCCGAGGTCATTATCTACGAGCCAACCTTGGAAGAGGGCAGCACTTTCTTCGGCAGCAGAGTAGAGAACAACCTCGATGCCTTCAAGGCACAGAGCCATGCCATCATCGCCAACCGCTATGATGCTTGCCTGGATGATGTAAAGGATAAGGTTTATACACGAGATATTTTCAGAAGAGATTAGGAAAAGAGAGCGGTTTTGAAGACCTCTTTCGTCTCAAAGCACGGACATTCTTTGGGACTCGTCCCAGGCAAGTCCCGATGTCCGGCGATTTCAGCTTTAGGGAACAGTCTTTTCAGAATCACCAGCAATTCCTTTATTCTCTCAAACTGCAGAGGATTCAAGGTATTATTAATAAGGTGGCACCGATGGGCGATGCCTGGTATATGGTAGACTTTCTGCTATTTTGCTGCTCCGTTGGTATGCGTAATGGTATGTGTGGGAGTGTATTGGGGGGAGAGAAATGATGTGAATAAACAAAGAAAAAACTCCCATCGGACTCTTTTGTAGTAAAGCCTTTCTATTGGTTCCTTTGGTAATCATGCCAAAGATATTAAGCCGGGCAGCTTTCTCGAATGGGATGTAAACATCCACATTCTTGAATTGCCAGCCATATGGAACATATCCATTTGTACAGACATGGCTTTCGTTGGCATAATATAGCACAAGTTCTACTTTGGAATCAAGTTCTTCAAGTTCTTGCAACTTCTCTTTCTTGTATGCGTAGAGCTGCAGTGAGGGGTTACCCCTTGGGCGTTTTCTTATACGCTTATATCTTGCACCAATGTTTCTAAAAAACGTTTGAAGGTAATGTTACTGGCTTCTTTACCAGTCGCATTCTGCCATGCCTCATGTGCTTTGGACATACTCTGACGGTCTTCCTCAATTGCCTTGCGGACTGCTTCTTCATCAGAACAATCCATAATAGGCTTTCGACCCTGACCAGGACGTGTCTCCAAGCCTTTGATACCATTTTCTTCATAACGTTTTACCCATGTGTAGACAGTAGGAACAGTCACCTCAAGTATTTCTGCTATTTTGGAAGCTGATTTACCTTCTGACTTCAGCAATATGGATTTGCATCTGATACGAAAACTATGAGTAGGGCCATTATGATAGCCTTTCTCTAATTTGAGGCGATCAACCTCTGATAATTCAAGTACTTTTATTGGTTTCATAATTCTATTTTTTTTTTCTATAAAACGGGAAATGAACCATATTAGTACTGATATATATAAATAATTTAGATCACTTACTTATCATATGGCAGTATTGCTTATTTGGTTATATTTGGGCATTTAAATATATTGCCTTTATTCTAGATATTGAATAAAGCCGGATATATGATTTGTAAAATGTTAATCGGATACTATTACGGCAGGATATTAATATTTGTAAATTCATGGAAATTAATAAAAAAACGTTGATTGATAGCATTAAAAATAATAAGTTTTTTAAGGATTCATTTTGGGCGGTTTTTGGTAATGGCTTAGGAAATGGATTCTTACTTTTGGCTGGTATTATTATAGCTCGACTCTTAGGCAAAGATTTATATGGTGAATATGGCGTTGTTAAAACGACAATGTTTTATATCGCCTCTTTTGCTACCTTAGGATTAGGTGTTACATCGACAAAATATATTGCTAGTCTATTAAACTCAAAGCCATTTCATGTAAAGAATGTGATTCATGACGCAATGTCAATAACAGTCATTTTCAGTTCTATAATTGCTTTTGTCATTTTTGTGATGGCTCCGTGTATAGCGAAATTATTAAATGAAGAACATCTAGTCTTGGCATTACGAGCTTTATCTGTTGTTATTATCTTTAAGGCAATTACTACAACACAAATTGGGTTGTTGGCTGGATTTAAGGAATTTAAAATCATAGCCGTGAATAGTTTAAGTTCTGGTGTGTTAATGTTGTTGCTATGTGTACCCTTGACTTATATTTGGGGATTAAAAGGTGCGCTATTATCTTTGCTGCTTTCCCAAGTTTTTAATTCTATAGTCAATTATATTGGTATTAGAAAAAAAAGTGTTAATTTTCCTTGTGTTGAAAAGGTAAGTTATAAAAAAGAACTTGCTTACTTTTCGTTTCCAGTAGCGTTACAGGAGAGTTCTTTTGCTATTTGTAATTGGGCGGCAATTATGTTGTTAACTAAGTTTTCTTCGATGGGAGAAGTTGGACTTTATACTGCATCAGCTCAGTGGAATTCAATAATAACAATGATTCCTGGTCTTTTAATAAATGTAATATTATCCTATTTGTCAAGTTCTATAAACAATACCATACAACATAAAAAGACTCTAAAGTTGATGTTGCGAATTAATTTCTTAACAACGATTGTTCCGTTTCTTATAGTTTATTTTCTTGCAGATTTTATTGCTTCTTTTTATGGTAATTCATTTGTTGGTATGCCATCGGTTTTGAGGATCTTGACCTTTAGTACAATTCTTGAAGCTTGTGCTTCGGTTTATAAATCAGAGTTATTAGCGCTTGGTAAGACTTGGCTTCTATTTTCTCTAAGACTTTTTAGGGATATAATATTAGTTATAAGCGTGTATCTCTTACTCACGTATTCTAATGGTGCAGATGGAGCAATAATGTATTCCTGGGCAGTTGTAGTTATGTCTACTTTATTTTTTCTAGTCTTATCTTTATCTTATAATATAATCAGTAAAAGAAACAATGAAAATAAAAAAGAATAAAATACCTAGTTTTAAATTAGATAAAGAGATTACAGTAATGTTGAAATTTCTCTGCTGTATAATTATAGCTTTGCACCATTATGCTCAGTATGCAATCAATAGTGGACAAAGTAGTAATATATTTACTTTTTTTCTAAGTTCTCAATGTGGTTATATAGCCGTTTCTACTTTCTTCTTTTTATCTGGTTATGGTTTAAATATTAGTTTTAATAAGAATAGATTGTCTTTCCGTGAATATATATGTAAAAGACTTGCTAAAGTTTATTTGCCAGCAGTCATAGTGACAATTTTTTGGTTAATAATATTAGATTTATTAGGAATAAAGTCTATATCTTTGCCACAAGGTAATGTTTGTTATCCGGCGTTATTAATTGGTATTATTAAGGCATTCTGTTTTTGTTTTTACGACTCTATTCTCTGGTTTGTTAAAGTTATTGTTGCTCTTTATGTTGTTTTGTTTTTTTATAAACAACTTGAATTAAAGCAGATAAAAAATGAAATAATAATTCTCCTATTGTTAACAGTGTTAACTATCTTGCTTGTTAGAACAACTATAGGTGCTTTTGCTGCAGTATCTGTTCCAGCTTTTTTCCTAGGTATACTGATAAGTGATAACTCTAATATAATAGATATTAAACTGCCATGGTTTTTGTGTCTCATTTTGTTAATTCTATCTCTAGCATTTGTAGGTGAGTTATATGTTTTTATACATGGATTAATGAGTATTATTACATTGTTATTCCTAATTTATATATTTTCCTATTTCAAGGTTGAAAATGTGAGAACCCCTAAGATTTTCGCAAATTTGTCATATGATATCTATTTGATTCATAATAAGGTAAAAAATCTTATTATATATTACACGGATAGTTTGAGCTTTTTGTCTTTTGTCTTTTGTACGACAATTGTTGTTTTGGGCTATTTTTATATAAAAAAAATTTTTCGTTTAAGTAAGCTTGTTTGATATGAAAAGAAATTTTAAGATTAGTCAGAACTACTCTAAGTATATTAATAACAATATAGCTTTAAATGTTTTAGTAGTCATATTATATTTGTTATTTTATGATTTTATTTATCGTTATTTTGTTTGTGCACTATTTAATGAACCGTATTATCCAATGGATAGTTATGGATATTTAAAGTTACTATTTTGGGGTGGATTCCCTATCTTGCTTTATAAGGGACTCGTTAACATAGCTTCTGTATTTTCTATATTTACTTATATATTAGCTTATATTCCATTTAATGAAACCTTAGCTGTTGGTGGATGGGAGAATCAATATTCTAATTATAGGATAGTTTTTTTTGTTTCTATGTGTTTATTCTTCGCATCTGATTCTTTTGAGTTAAATAGTGCTGTGTTTAAGAGAAAAACTATTTTTCGCTATTCTACATTTCGAAAGGTATCTTATATGTTGTTAATATTAGTTGTTTTGCTTAATTTATCTAATTTGCATCTAACTAATTTTCTTGAAGATAGAGGAGATTTGTATGACTTAAGAGCAAATTTAAAAGTTGTAGGAGGAACCCCTGTTGTTTATTTAATTTATTGGTTTAAGAATATTATCTTACCAATTTTGTTGGTCAGTTCTTTAATACGAAAAGAAAAACTACATGTTTTTATTGTATTTACAGGGTGTATCATAATGTTTATGATTGATCAGCAAAAAATAACTTTTATAGTTCCTTTTGCTATTCTTATATTATATTTGATATATGAAAAGAAACGTCTTTTTTTTAGAAATTCATTTCATAATTTTATATTATTGATTTTGATTATAGTACCATTTCTTTGTTTCCAATTCAAAGATGTTTCTGATATTGCTTTCGAACTTGCTGCTATTTTAATATACAGAACTCAGTGTATTGAAGGACAAGAATTAAATACTTACTTTAGGTTTTTTGGTTATGATGGATTACATCCCTATACTTATTACTCACATATAGGTATGGTTAATATGTTTACAAATAGTTATCCTTATGGAGATGTACCTATAGGTCAGGTTGTTACGCAAGGTGGATCTAATGCAAATGGTATGTTTTGGCTTATGGATGGTATTGCTGCAGGAGGAATTTATGGATGTATTATTATATCTATAATCTTTTTGGTGTTCAAGTCTTTTTTTAATGGTATAAAATATAGGTGTAGCCCAGAACTGTTTGCTGTTTTTTCATTATTTGCTATGTCTATGACTATGAATGTTTCTCTTTTTACTGCATTATTTTCTTGTGGCTTATTATTGTTATATTTACTTTTTATATTTGTCGATTTTAATTTTTTAGAAAAGTAATTTTATGAAACTTTGTTTAATATATAATTTTGCACAGCATTATAGAACTGATATATTTCAGTTGATTAGTGAAACTTTTAATTGTGATTTTTTGTTTGGTGACTCTATGGCAGATGTCAAGAAAATGGATTATAGCCTCTTGCGTGGTAAAGTCATAGAAACGCATACTAAACATATCTTTGGGGGGTGGTATTGGCAACCTGGGGTACTTGGATTGTTATTTAAGGATTATGATAATTATATTCTTCTAGGTGAAACTCGAGCTTTAAGTACTTGGATGTTCTGTATTTTGGCTAGGTTACTTAAACCCCAAAAAAAAGTGTATTTTTGGACTCATGGATGGTATGGGAAGGAAACTAAGCTGGAATCGTTTGTTAAGAAAATAGAGTTTAAACTTCCAAATGGGGGTATTTTTACTTATGGGAATTATGCTCGTAACTTGATGATTAAGGAAGGTTTCGAAAGTAGTAAGATATTTCCTATCCATAATTCGTTAGCCTATGATACGCAGGTTGAAATGAGAAAATCATTGTTAAAGAATTCCGTATATAAAGATCATTTCGGAAATAGTAACAAAAATCTTTTCTTTGTAGGTAGATTGACTGCTGTGAAAAAACTGGATCAGATTTTGAAAGCTATGGTTGTTTGCCGAAATAAGGGTGTAGAGTTTAACTTGACATTTATAGGTGGTGGTGAAAAGATTTTTGAATTACAAAAATTAACAAAGGCGCTTAAGCTTGAAAAACAGGTTTGGTTTTATGGTCCATGTTATAATGAGAAAGAGTTGAGTTCTCTTATTTACAATGCTGATCTTTGTGTTGCTCCTGGTAATATAGGTCTTACTGCTATGCACTCAATGGTATTTGGAACTCCATGTATTACGCATAATGATTTCTCTTATCAAATGCCTGAATTTGAGGCTATCCACGAAGGTGTTACTGGCACTTTTTTTGAAAAAGATAATGTTGAGGATTTAGCTTGTCATATTATCAAATGGTTTGAGGAAAAGGGTCCTTTACGTGAAGAAGTTCGAATTGCTTGTATGAGCGAAATTGATACAAGTTGGAATCCTCATTTTCAGATAGAAATTTTAAAAGCCAATATTAAATAATATGTTTTCTGTAGTTCATTATATGAAAGGGATGCTAAGGAATCTTTTTAATCCGAAAATCTCTTTTTTATCATTTGTTTCTTCTAACAATATGTTAGATCCAAGTGTAGTTATCTATCGTATGGTAAAAATTAAACACTCTTCAGTTGGACGTTATTCTTATATAGGTAATGATACCGATGTTGAGTGTGCTGATATAGGGCAATTTTGTAGTATTTCTGACCATTGTCGAATAGGAATGGGAAGTCACACATTGAATCATTTGTCAACTAGTCCTATCTTTACACAACAGATAAATGGGTGTCAAACTGAATGGATTTATAAGGATACTAATCCTGTAGAAGATAAGCGTGCAATATTAGGTAATGATGTCTGGGTAGGGTCTCACGTTCTGATAAATGGTGGTGTAAGTGTAGGGCATGGGGCAGTCATAGGTGCAGGAGCTGTTGTTGTTAAAGATGTTCCGCCTTATGCTATAGTTGGTGGTGTGCCTGCTAAGATTATTCGTTATCGTTTTACCCCTGAAGTTATTGAAAAACTACTTGAATTTCAATGGTGGAATTATGATGAGGCTATATTAAAGAAGAATGTCAGCCTTTTCCAAAAAGAGAACCTTACATTAGCTGAGATTGAAAATATAATTAACTTATTTAATAGTGTTGCAAAAAAATGATAATAAGAGCTTTAATTTTATATTTGCTTTATTTAAAATGTCGTATAAAATATCGTAAGCAAATTTGGTTTAGGGGATTTAGTATTATATGTGCCATGAAAGGTTCTGAAATTCAATTTAATAATGTTGGGGGGGGGTAAAATCTTTATTTTTTCTCATCCCTTTAGCAATATGATTGGATTGTCTCAGCGTGCGATTATTATAGCAAAGAATGGTGGAAAAATACGTATAAATGAAGGTGTCTGTATGAGTGGATGTACAATCTATTCTATGAAGAAAATAATTATAGGAAGAAATACTGATATAGGCTCAGGTTGTAAGATAATAGATAATGATTTTCATCCATTATCTTATAGCGATCGTTATCCGGTTGAACGAAAAAATGTAATTCGAAAGCGTCCTATTGTGATAGGAGAGGGATGCTTTATAGGTGCAAATACAATAATTTTAAAGGGAACAACTCTTGGTAGAAATGTTGTTGTTGGTGCAGGTAGTGTAGTATGTGGAACATTTCCGGATAATGTTATCATAGCTGGAAATCCTGCAAAAATAATAAAAGAAAATTTAAGTTAGTACGAACGTTTAAGTTACTTTATTATATAAATTTATATGAAAAAACTTCTTATGCTTGGAGGTGGGTTCCTCCAAAAATATGTAATACGTAAAGCAAAGACTTTGGGCTACTATGTCTTATGTCTTGATGCAGATCCAAATGCTGTGGGATTTGCTATTGCAGATGAACATGCTGTTATTAACATTGTTGACGAAGAAGCTTGTTTGGCTTATGCCCGTGACAAACAAGTAGATGGTGTCTTGACAGCTGCTACAGATTTTAGTGTTTTGACAATGAGCCGTATAGCAGAAGAATTGCATCTGCCAGGAATCAATTACCAATCTGCTAAAGTCATTAAAAATAAGGCTTTGGTTCGTAAGAGACTATTTGAGGCGAATGCTGACGATACTGGTATTTCTTATGAAATAGATTCTGTTGACGATATTGCTGATATATTGCCTAAGATAAAGTTTCCTGTTATGATGAAGCCTGTTGATGGTAGTGGTAGTCGTGGGGCATCTAAAGTCGAAAAAACTGAAGATTTTGTTAAAGCAGCAGTATTTGCAATGAATGGCAGTATAACGCATCGTGCAGTTGCTGAGCCTTTTATTGAAGGAAAGGAGTATGGTGTTGAATCGTTTGTAGATAATGGAGTTATTCATGTGCTTGGAGTAATGCAGAAAGATATGACATTACCTCCTTATTATGCAGAATTAGGTCATGCTATTCCTTCTGGTCTTACCCCTGAATTGGAAACTAAGGTCAAGTTGTGTGTATATCGTGCCATATTTGCTTTGGGTGTTAATCATGGCTCAGTGAATATGGATTTGCTTATTACAAATGAGGGAAATGTTCATATTGTAGATGTTGGTGCTCGTATGGGAGGCAATCTAATTGGTTCTCATATTATTCCTATGGGTACAGGCATTGATTATATGGGAAATATGATTAGAGCAGCCGTAGGGGATGCAACCAATTGGAAGCCTGAATGGCAACCAAAACCTGTCGCAACTAAGTTATTGGCTCTAACACCTGGTATAATTAAGAAATTGCCTAATTTTGATCAAATAGCGGCAGAATATAACGTACAGATTGAACATCATCTATATGTAGGTGACACAATTACTCCATATCGTACTAATTTGGATGGATGCGGGTATGTAGTTGCTCATGATATAGACGTGGAGCTTAGTATTGCGCTGGCATCTGAGGTTAGAAATATTATAGATAAATTAATTGTTAGAGAATAATAGTATGTATATACATTTTTTTAAAAGAATGATAGATTTAGTTTTGTCTATCTGTGCTTTTCCTTTTTGGCTTTTAATATTTATTCCAGTGGCTATTGCGATAAAGATTGATGATGGAGGACCTATTTTT